>WLWH01001200.1_pt1 | contig 17995 bp, 31 predicted proteins | sample 6712741 | NCBI WGS metagenome assembly WLWH01 (sample SAMN12718694, study PRJNA515312) | sponge metagenome | isolation source: marine sponge | host: Mycale hentscheli | place: New Zealand: South Island, Marlborough, Capsize Point | collected 2003-05-01 | reverse complement strand
CAAAGCTGATAACGTCCCAAACGTTACAACCTGATTGATTTATAAAGTGATTACATTTAGAGTAATATATCATTGAATAAATTTCATCATCTGTAATAAAGTTAAAATCTGTTGCGCCTTCGTAATCATCAAGCGAATCAATCACACATTCTAATACATGCTTTTTAAATTGTTTTTCTATGTTACTATACATTTTTTTTATTTTTATTGGTTAATATTTAAAACATTGATATTATATTTTCATCAATAATTTTTTTTAATCTTTTAATCCCTTTTTCTTTTTTCTCTAACTCCTGTCTGACGTCTCCGTCAAGTCTTCTTCCGTTAAAAATTGTGTAGTCTTTCATTTTATTTTGTTTTAATTGGTTAATGATACAAATATATAAACAATTTTGTTAATAACCAATAAACATTAAGAAAACTTTAACATTTAAAATGTTTAGGGGTGTTCTGTTCTCTGGTGAATTTCGTTTAATAAACTTTCTTAGGTTTTTAATATCTATATACTAGCGAGAGCCTAAAAGCCGTTAAAACGCCTTATTTTAAGCCCATACAAAAATAATTTAACACTACAAAAATATATTTGATTTTGTTACTGGCTTTTTTTCTAGCTAAAATTGTGTAAATCTTATCACACACTATTTAGAATGATTCTAAATAAGGAAAGTGGGGGGATAATGTTAAACAGCCCCTCATGTTAAACAGCCCTCATGTTAAACACCTCCATGTTAAACAATCGACCCTTCATGTTAAAGGTTCATGTTAAACAAATTATCGAATAACATATTTTCCAGAATTTACTCCTTGAACTAAATATTGTAAGGAATATCTGATTGCATCTACAAAGTGATTGTACTTGTCTATTGGTTTCTGACCTCTCTCGTGCCAAACATAATTATTAAACTCTCTTATTATATTGTGTGAGTTTCTCTCTACTATTATCTCATAGTCTTGCATCAAAGCAATACCTGATAAGATACTACCCTTCTTCTTTATGGTTGGTCTTATGTTTAATCCTGTGTTTCTTAATTCTTTTATCAGTCTAGGTTCAGAACTATCACAGATTATCAAATCTGCCCCACATTCCTTCCTATTCATAAATGCTATATCTGACGTAGAAAGTGCTGTTTTACCGAATATCTCTTTTACATAGACCTTACGTACATCTCTATCAACAGAGACCTTTACAAGCGTTGTCATGTCCATAGAGAACCCAAAATCCTGTCCATAGCAAGTTAATTCTGTTTGTGCAAACTCTCCAAGCTTCCAGTTTCTAATTATTGTTCCTTCAGCTTTCTCCATCCATCCTCCTAAAATAATATGCTCAAACTTAGAAGGAGTTCTACGTTTCATATCCATTATCTGACTAATAAATGATTCGGATAAGTTCTTCTTGTTGTCTTCATAAGTTGTATGAATATATGTAACATCATTTGTAACACCATTGTAACCCCCTTTGATATTTTTATATAAAAAGAATCTCTGATATATCCAGTGCTCTTTTGTAGCTGGGTTTAATATTAAGATACATCTGTTTTGTTTACCTTGTGTACGAATAGAGAAGTCAATCTTGTTAAACACATCCTCTTCTAAAAGCTCTTCGGCTTCATCTACAACGAATGTAGTTACACCATTTAAAGATTTAAGAGCTGCAGTTTGATTACCTGCTGAGGTTCTTATACCCTTAAACATTATAGAGCTGTTTGTCTTTAAGTTTATTATCTCATCCTTAGTAATTCTAAAATCACTATGAACATCCATCAAGTCTATCTTCTCAATGAACTCAGGTATAATAGAAGTGTTGGCTGATGTTAAAGTATACCTAGTAAATAGAATCTTATGTCCATGCTCATAGGTTAGGTTCAGTAGAAACAAAGCAGCACCAAAACTTTTACCACTACCTCTACCTCCTGTAATTATAAAGTATCTACTACTAGATTGAAACAAAGGTATATACTTTGTATGTAGATTTATGTTACTGTTCATCCTCTGGTGTTATATCTATAACATCATCTTGTATTTGAGACTCCTTGTTGTTAAAGAAGTTGATTACAGGTACTTGAACCTTTTTACTATTATTACTATCATTTATACTGTCTGATGGTTTACCATAAGCATACTCCATTAACAGTTTCATGTGAGTAAAGTTCTTCTTACCAAGCTCAGCAAGGTGCTTAAACGCCTCTTTCTCGCTTCCAAACACTTCTTTCATAGCATTGGTCGCATAAGAAGAGATACGGTCTCTCTTGGCTTTATTTTGCCTTGCAGGTACTAGCTTCTTTATTGTAGATATTGGCTTAGGTTCAAGTCTTTTGTTGTTCTTTCTTCCGTCTGTTCTCTTAATTTCCTGAGACTTGTTCTTCTTTGCTCTTGACATATAATGATAACGATTATTTTGTATTATGTTTTTTGTAAAGCTTTAAGTAAACATCTGCAATGCCTTCTTGTACAGTCTTCTTGTTATACTTTTCTTGTATAATAGCTCGCTTGTTTCCTTTCTCTACAACTATATTGTAAGTACTATTATCTTTTGTTACTGGATATATAATAAAGTCATTAGCAATACACCATTGTACTGCATCTGGATTCAACACCTTTATCTTACGCATAGTTCTTAATCATATCAACCATTGCCTTTACTCTAACCTTTGCAGTTTCTATATGTTGTTTAGGAACTTCCCTTACAATGTCAACCAGCTCTGTATGTTCATCAAATGTTTTTACCTTTAACAACTTATCATATTGTTTTCTTAAAGCATTATAGTTTTCCTTTAAGTATGCTAAGTCTTCTTGGTCTCTAATACTTTCATAGATTTCTTTATACAATGGCTCATGTGCTACCATCTCTGGAAATACATTCTTAATAGCGTGGAGAACTGTAGCATGGTTCACACCAAGTGTGTCTGCTATCTGCTGTAATGTTAAAGTTGTTTTCTCTTTACACAACTTAAAGTATATCGCTCTTGCATAAACTAATTCTCTTTGTCTTCTTCTGGTAGACAAGTCTTGCATAGTAGCTTGTTCAACTTCCTTTCTTATTTTTTCTATCATCCTCTATAAATTTTATATTATTCTTTATTTTATCTCTACTTACAAGTTTTGCCAATTCAACTGATAAATTAAACTTATAAACTTCTAACGCATTATATATGCCTGCACATTCTAAATACATCTCCAACTCCTCGTATTGTTTTAAGATAAGCTTTATCTCATCAACACTTGTCCCCTTCTCTAATTCATAAGTTGTCAAAGCAAAGTACTCTGCAATCTTAGAACTAGATAAATCATCTCTCATTCTGTTCTTAATCTAAGTAAATTATAACATTGTATATATTTTAATTTTGCTTTCTGTTTATATATTTCTTTAAACAACCCATATACTTTTTTAGTAAATTGATAATGAGTTGTGCATTCTGCAAACAACTTCTCTGCATACTTCTTTCCATAACCTCTACAATAGTTTACATTGTCTATTGTATCACCTACTATCATTTGTGTGTAGAAATTGTTTAGTGCTTCTACTTCTGATACATCATACATACATTGATGATTGTAATGATAGTTATATATTAAAGCTGGTAGTTGCATATAATCTTTATCTAATGCTAAGATGATTACATTGTCTCTGCCTTCTTCTTTAGCTATATGATTCCAGTATCTAGCAACCAAGTCATCTGTCTCAACACCACAAGCTTTGATGCCATCATACTTCTCAGTAACATACTGATGTATCTCCTGTAATATTAAAGGAAGCTCACTTCCCTTTCTGTTAGCTTTATATTTAACATCTAATAGTTTTCTAAAATTTCCACTACTATTATTAAAAGTAATAACTGAATCAATATCATAACGACCATATAAGTTTGTTAAAATGTTATCAAAAGAATCATCATACTCTTTCTTTGCTTGTTCTAAATCACCATCAGCTCTAAAGCATGAAGCCCACACCAAACTATCTGCATCAAATAAGACAGTCATATATTATTTGTATGTGTTGTTGCTTGTCTTGTTTAACATATTACCTTCTGTATCAAAGACTGTATAGCCTTCGCTACATAAAAGTACTATTGCTTTATTACGTTCAACAGCTCTCTGTTGACTTCTAAATGTTTCAAATGTTTCGTTTGATATTGGCATATTAATTGTTTTTAATTGTTTATTATATAAGGCTGTCGTGATACTCTTCTTCATCTTGTATCTGTTGAGCAGCTTTGTTTTCTATTTCTGTTATTGTTTCTCCATCTAACAAGTCTGTAATGTCTTGGTCTCCACATACTATAGATATAGATTCAAACTCTGTAGGGTCTGATGGGTACATATAAGTAGCATTACATCCTTCATAATATTGACCTTTAATATCTAATGTAACACCGTTGTAATTAATTCTAATTTCTCTCATTGTTTATTATCTTTATTGTTAATAACTGCAATATATAATAAATATTTTAATTATCAAACATTAATTTATTAATATTCCAATTAAAGCCTAGTTTGTTTAATACTATTCTTAGAGGTTCGTTGTCTACCTTTACCCATCTTCTATTATAATAACAACCATTAACAGAGCAAGTAGTCAATGGAATGTCTCTACTTGTATCTAAATAATTATGAGTAACATATAAAACAATAGCTTTGTCTGTTCTCCAACTATCACAGATTCTTTCTAACAATAACCTTTGACCTGTAGGTATAGGATTACCTGTCCTCTTTACCTCCATTAATATTAAAGCTTCATTGTCAAACTCTAATACAGCATCTATATCAGAAGGATGTATCTTTCCGTTCTGTAGTCCTGTAAAGTCAAGACCTTGTTTTGTCTGATTACTGTTTCTTATTAAACTCATCTGTTTCTATTGTACTGGTCTATATACCATTGCTCATCTCTTTCGTTAGAGTTCTCTAATTCTTTTTGTAGGTTAGCCATAGCACGCCATGCAACCTTTGCGCTATGACGAATACCGTCTGTATCTATCTTGCCAGCTTCTACTAGATGTCTAGCCAAAGCATCTAACTCGTCTGTACTCTTCTCTCTATCCCAATGTAAAGGCTTGTCAGGATGATGCTGGTCGTTTCCTTTTAAAGATACTCTAGCTAATTCTGCTATGGCATCAGGAAAGTATTTAATGACTCCAGTATAAATAGGAATCCTTTTTCTCTCTTGACTATTAGTTGGTAGACTACCAAACTCTTCCTCGTATGCTTTTCTACTATCACTCATCTGTTTCTTCTTTAAATAATATTTCTTCCATCTTTTTTATTCGCTCACCAAAGTTTACATTGGTTAGATATAGCTGAGTAAGAACCTTTTCCATCCTACCCATCCTTTGTGCTATTGTATGTTTCTTATCTTTTAGTTTCATAAATCCATTAATTCATTAACAACTGTATGTCCTCCAAATACTACTGCACAACCTATTGCTGGTTTCTTTCCTGCTTTAGCATAAGCAAACGCATACTTCTCGTGGTCTATGCCACAACCTACTTGTGTAGCAAATACTTTAAACTTAGCACCAACACACCACTCACTATAACATTGTGTATGTAGGTGTCCTTGTACTGTAGACATCATATCTCCTTTAGCTTTTGTTCTAGCTGTTCCTCCTTCTCCATGTAAATACTGTACATTGTCTACAACTAATCTCTCTATAAAATTCCAGTTAGGAGTGTTTAGCACATCAGAATAATCTCTTATCCATTTACTAGGTATGCCTCCTGTCTGTGCTTTCCTTGCTATAATCCTATCGTGATTACCTATGATTACATCTGCTTTAGGAAATACTTTATACCATCTAGCTATTCTATCTATAGCTATATCTAACTCATCTCCTCCACCTAAACCATCAGCATTCGTTTCATGATAACTTGAATAATGATTGTCTATTACATCACCTATAAATATAACTTTGTTACAATTATATTTAGAGTATATGTCTTTACAGAAGTTTAAGTATTTGTCTAAGCAAAAAGGCTCATGTAAATCTCCTATAACTAAAACTCTTGTTTCTCTCTTAGTTACATTAAGAAATGCCTTAAGCTTATTCCCTTTTAGTCTTGGTCTAAAATCTTTCATCTTAATCGTATTGGTTAAACAATATCTTTAATTCATCTGTCATTGTTTTAATACAAGAACCACAACTTGTTCTTTGCTTTTGCTGATTAAATACTCTGTTGTATATCTTTAGTAATCTGTTTTGGTCATCTTGTCTAATCACATTAGCCTTCTTATTAAACCAGTCAGATAAATAAGTATACTCCTCTTGTGTTAAACAGTTTACATTCCTTCTTTTAAGAATAGGAATTGCATTCATCTTCTCCTTTCGTTCATCACAACCACAATCCTCTCCAGCAATAAACTTAACTGCTTTCTTGATTCCTGTAGCTTCAGTAACCTTCTCAACTAAATCTCCTAGTCCGAGTGTGTTCTCCTTGTTAAACTTCTTTTTCCATTCTTTGTACTCTTTGGTACGTTTGTCTTTAGGTTCTTTCATAGTATTATATTTTATCGTAATCTTTATTATAAAAATCTTCTACATCCTCACTAAACTTCTCTTGTATAATCTCTCTGTGGTTTCTTATTGTATTGTAGATGCTGGACCTGCCAATGCCTAATTCCTTTACAAGCTTATCTAATGATAAACCTGTAGTGAAATAAGCAATACATAAATTCTTATTATAGAAATCCCAAGTGTTTATTTCATCTAGTATTCTATTATAAATCTTTGTAAATGCTTCTTGCTCTTCCATATCCATACCAGCATAATAAGCTGGAGTTTCAGTTAGAGCATCTACTTCATCATTATCCATTATCTCAAAGAACGTATACTTGCCTCTTGTCCTCTTGTAATCTATATACATAGACTTCAATGTTAAATAGATATAAAATCTATTCGCAGACTCGTCATCATACATTACATTCTTTCCTTCCTTGACTAATCTGTCTATTCGCAGGTACATCTGCTGTACAATATCTTCTGCCATACTAGGGTTACACCCCATATTAAGAACCATCTTCAACCATAAAGTGTGATTCCTAGCCACCTTTTCTAATACATTCATATACTTTTTATAAAAACTTCAACTCTCGGATTCTCTCTGTCTAATTCTGTCGGCATTATTGTTTCTGTTTTTATAAAATCATCATTGTCATCTGTCCAACAACCTGCTTCAGTTATTGCATCTAACAAATATTTTGATGTTACACATACAAAGTTCATTTTATCTATAATTCTATTCCTAGCTTTATAAACCTTGTAAGTTATTTCTACTGGTGTTTTTATTTTTACTCCTTCTAGTTGTGGTTTTACAACTTCTTTAAATAGAGCCTTTGCTTTGTTGTTTGTAAAGAAATGTAGATTCCTGTAAGTGTTCATATTAATAAATATCTTTTTATCAGGTTTTGTTTTTCTCTCTAACAATACAAATAAAGGACAGTCTATTTTAATCATAAGGTATTTCTTTATGCTTTATGTCTATACCTTGCAATGGGTTATATAGGTTACCTACTAATATAGGATAACCATAATCATTTACTTTAAAGCTAAATGTATCAAAAGGAAAACCTCTACTCCTTCTACATCTAACTGTAATCTGTTCATGGTGAACAGTATTAACTTCTAATTCTATTTGTGTTTCTGCTTTCTTTTCTAGCAAACTACCTAAGTGTCCTGTTGGTTTAGATGAACCATAGTTGCTATGTATAATTGTAATGATATGACAATTAAAGTTAGCTGTCCATTCCATTAACTTTTGTACTACATTATTACTTTCTTCAAGGTTGTTTACATCACTAATTAAATCAGCAACACCGTCTATTATTACAATACCAGCTTTACCTTCTTCTACTCTTTCTCTTAACCAATACTCTATAAATTCTAATCTAGTTTTATATCCTATAGTTCTTAATGTAAAGGTTTGATAATTGTCATCTTGTTTTGTATTGTTCATGTCTAGTACTCTTCTAAATACTTTTTGACAATGCCATTTACCTTGCTCTGTATCAAAGTGTAGTAGTTTTCTATCTCCTCTATGTCCTTTAATCTCTCCCCCAAACTTGTTACTACCTGCTAGGTAAACAGAAGCTAGTAGACTAACAAAGAATGTCTTCTTAGTTTTAGGTGGTGCTTGTACAAAACTAAAGTTACCATAAGTTCCAATAGGAACTGGATATGACTTTACACCATCTTTAGTCGTAAAGCTTTTTTCTCCTATAGATAATGCTATAGGTGGGTATACTATCTTTTCAGTTGTATCTAGGATGCAATCTTGTTCAACTACTTCCATTACTAAATTGTTTATTGTTCTTTCTTCTAATGTCATATAATAAAAAAGGGAGGGTTTTTAGCCCTCCCAATTAGTTAAAATGGTAAATCGTTGCTAGTGGAAGCAACCGTTTCTTTTTTTGCTCCATCCTTCTCTGCAGCTACGCAGCTTCCGTTTGTCCAAACTACTTTTCCATTGCCAATGTAGAACTTGTCTTTCTTAGCATCTCTTTCTTCTTTTGTTTGGTTGTCATAAACTGAAACGTTTTGACCAAATTGGTTAGTTTCATCATTCACCGATAAAGTGAAATTATAATAAACTCCCTTTTTTCCTTGCACAAACTTTTCTTTTGGCAAGTCTTGTAAGTTAATACTTACGTTAATTAAACTACTCATATATATTAAATTTAATGGTTATAATAAATTAAAGTCTTTAGGTTTTGTACTAAAGCTTTTCTCTTTGCCATGTGTATTGGTAACATCTGCATCCTTTGTATCGTCTATTAATAATAAACCATTCAAGGCATACTTTCTTGCATAAGAACTAGATGAACCAAATGACTGTGATATGTCCATACCCTTTCTATTAGGGTCTATACCAGCTTGTGCTGTTGATTCCATTTTACCGTCAGGGCAATGTAAGACTGCTCTTGCTTGTACATAGGGAATACCACATACTTCTTTTACTTCGTCAGTAATCATTAAAGACAAACCATACTTTGCAAGCAAAGGTTTTACTGACTCTAGTATGTCTTCACAACTCCTATAGTTGTATTTACCAAAGTTGTTTCTTTGGTTCTTTGGAGCTTTAAGCTCCGTTTGTAAGAGAACTACTCTCTCATGAAATGTGTACTCTGTTTTCATTATTATTTATTTGTTTATTAAATTTATCTTGCCACTTTGACAAGTTTTCTTCTAACTCTCTATTTTCTAGTCTTAATGTATTGACATGAAAATAGATTTCTGTTAATGCTGTTTTGCATTTTTTCTTATTACTATTGTTCTTAAGAAAGTATTCACTAAGTATTTGAAAGTTCTTGTGAAAGTTTATCTCTTGCATTCTCATTGAAATAATTTGTTTCTTATTTCATTTATATATTCATCAGTACATTCTCCAGTAAGTAATTCAAAGATGTACGATTCTAATTGCAAGTTTTCTTGCTCTAAGGTATGTACTCTGTCTTGTAATGTTTTAATCCTTAGATTTTTGTAGGTTATTAAGTCTTCCATTGTTTATTGTTTTGTTGTTACAGTATGCAATATACACAAAAATATTAATAAAACAAAAAAGAGGGCAGAAATAAATCCACCCTCCTAAAACAAAAAACAATAATAAACAATATTACCAGAGATAAAGTCCTCTTTCTTTCAAATCATCAGTATCATAATAAACTAAATCTTTGGCAATTGCTATTCTCGTAACACCTTCAAGTATTAACAATCTAACTAAATCCATGCGTTTCTGTGGATTAAGTATTTTTATTCTTACAGCTCTTCCAACTCTATGTGAGTCTTTACTAGATAAACCGTATTTGGTAGCATAAGATGGAGTTGTGTAGCCAAGTATTATATTAAAGTTTCTTCTAGTTCTTTTAACTATTCTATCTAAGATATATACTGGTTGTCTTTCCATAAACTTATAACCACTACCTTTTTCATCTGGAGAATCAAACAAACTCCATTGCAAATAATCTAAGCCTTCTATGTCTAAATCATCTTGCATATGTAAATATACAAAAAAATAATTAAATAAATAGTTGTTTAGTGAGAAATATTTTTTATAACTTTACGACTTATTAAAAAACAAGATAAGTTTTCTTAATAGTTTGTGGTGTAGCCACACAGCGAAACCACAAAACACATAGCGTTATAAGTATTCAATACGCTATAATTATGTTCTTTATTTGATAGACTTAAATTTTTCTGCTCCTCTACTTCCATAATAAGCAACATAGACTGTAACAAGAAGAGATTTTAACAAATCTACCCATGAGCTGTCGATGCTAAACTGTATGTTAAAGCTGTCTAATAATATTAAACAGACCATAGATATAGTTAGAAAGATAAGTGTCATAGGTCTGGTATTCTTACTTAACCAACTATCACTAGCCATATCACTAGACCATCTCTTAGAAACCTCTTGCATCTCTATAGAATCCATTTCAAGCAGTTTTAACGCCTTTTCTTTATCTTCTGGTGGTAGGGTACTATCTTTATGTATAACGTTCTTTAAAACGCCTAATAAGCCTTGATTCGGCAATGTATCACCTACTAGCCCTACTATATCTGAACCTTTACTAGTTAAGAATTGTCCTAACTTCGTATCTTTAAACTTCTTTTTACTCATAAGTATAGTCTCCATTTAAGTTGAACGATTAATAAATAAAGGTTTACCTCCTCATAGTTATGCTCTTCATCAGCAGGAAAGTAATTAAACCCTAAGTTTAGACCGTTTGGTAATAATAATATAATTCTAAAATCCATATCTATTTTTTTCTATAATCCCATCTAGCTTTAGTACCTCTTATATCATAATGAACAAAAGTATCATACAAACCTAAACCACCTTGTAACATCTCTCCATTGCTTATAGCATCTTCTATGTATTGATATAAAATATCAGTTGGCATATCTTTAACAACTATATCTGCAGCTTTACCTAATAAATGTTGAGATTTAGGAACTCCACCTACCTTAGCATTATGCTCTGGACTTCTATAAGCACTATTTACTTTAATTGGTTTACCTATTTCACCTCTTAAATATTGTAATTGATTAGCTACCTTTACTACATTATGATATACCTCTTCAGGCATCTCTCTACCACACTTCGATTCAAACTCTGATTTACTAAAATTCTTTGTCATTATAATTTATAATTTAATCCTATTTTAATTTCCTTTATTTCTCTACCCCAATATCTTTGCATAGTCAACTCACTAAACACACCTAGTTTACCTAATCTAAAACCAAATACGCCACCTGCTGAGTAATCTATCCAATCCCCTTCAACAAAGTTATTGTATGAGTACCTCTCATCTCCACTCATTAACTCATGCTTTCCTAGTACATTACCATATAGATGTACCCAGAACTTCTTCTTGTAGTGATAAAAGTCTACTCCTACAACTGCAGCTAAATCAGCAAAGCCACCTATCATAGATAACTGTTCTCTGTTGTATCTATTAACTACATTCTGGAATATACCGTTTCTATAATCAGCATCACTTGCTGCAATAATTTGTCCTGCTTGATTATACCATAGATAATCATAACCTAAACTTTCTTCTGTAAATGGGTCTATCATCTCATATAACTGGTCTGTATGAAACTGATAAGCTAATTCCCACCAAGCATTGTCTTCTAAGTATTTCTGTATTGGATTATGACCATAAGCTTTCTCATAAGTTCTATAGATACTGCCAACACTTATACTAAACTTTTTTCCTATAGGTAATCTAAGTCTTAGTTCTGCACTCTTATAATCTATATCTACTAATTCATTCTTTTGATATTCAGCTTTAACTAACCAATAGTTAGATAAATATCTTAAGAACATCTCCTTATTCACAAACTCATTCCCTTGTTGTCTACCTCTACTGTATTCAACTAAATACTCTAATCCTTTATAAGCACCTATATTAGATTTAACTGATGCGTTCTTCTCATCTCCATCATAAAACTTATCTCTATCCTCATACTGAAAGTGAGCTAACTTTCTCCAACCATAAGTAACCATCATATCAGACGGATGTCTTTTAGTTGTCTCTATTAGTTGATTGTCTTGTGTTACAATGAATGTTTGAGGTGCTTGTACTGAATTGGTTTGGCTATATGCACCATAAAAGGTAGAATACTTAAAGGTCTTTTTTAGCCAACCTTCTTTCTTTTCTTGACTGTTTGCGCTTATGCTTACGATAAGAGCGAATAACACTGCTATTAATTTTTTCATCTTTTGGTTTATTTAATAATTTAATTGTTACTGATATAGCAACTCCTCCTAAAGTTGTTGCTAATAAATCCTTGCTATCAAAACCTCCATACCTGATTTCATCATAAGTTTCTTTACCTAAACCTACAACAAAAGAGGTAGCGACTGCTCCTCCTATATTATCAAAAGTGTTGTAACCTGTATAACCTGAAATAGTACCTGCTGCAAAATGTAGAATCTTATCTTCTGGTATTTGAGCAAAACATAAACTTGTTAGAAGCGTTGCTCCAACAAAGAGTCTATATGTTCTATTAAGGTGTTTTTCCAATCTTCAGGTAGTTTTAGGGTTATTCCACTCTCTATTCTTATTTCTTCCTCACCATCATTATATAAAATAATAGTAGGTAGATACTTTATACTATTCTTGTTAAACGCATCTTCAGATTTAGACATAAACAATGTCTCTACATTGTAGTCTCTAAAATCTTTTAATGATACTTCTTCTGCAAATCCTGCTGTATACTGAACTATAGATATAGATTCAGTTTGTGCAAAATTAACAGCCGATACAAAAAGGGCAATTACCGTTACAATCCATTTCATCTTTGTTTACTAATTTGATACAATCTCTCATCCATCTTAGCTAAAGATTCTTTTATCTCATTGACATCTTCTTTAACTGTAGACACATCAGAGTCTATTTTTTCGATAGTGCTTCTGACTAACTTATCTTTGTAGTCAAACTCTATCTTCTGTATTTCTGGTTCAGGTAGTTCCTTAGCCTCTGCAATGTCTGCCTTCAGAGCAAAATACATACTTGCTAAAGAGACAGCAAAACCAACTATCATACCGATAGTCTTAAGGTCTAATGTTACGTTAGTTTCCTCGCTTATCTTCATTACATCTTGTTTTCCTGATATGAAACTCCCATGAAACCATGCATACCTTCACTATCTAAATCAAGTGCATAACTCTTCCATCCATAAGGGTGGTCTACAGTTACGTTTCCTTCTTCGTCAGTCTCTTCTAAGTCTTTCCAAAGAACGTCTACATGATATTTTTCTGATAGTACAGGTGCTTTTGTTTCTTCACCTTCTTCATCATACTCGCCTTGCTCTAAAACTATGTTTCCAAGCTTAACAATAGTATGCTTATGTGAAGGAACATCATTGCCATCTTCATCCTTTACACTTGGTAAAGCATTGATTTTAGCTAATGCACTTGCTTCATCTGCGAACTCATATTTGCTAATTTTAATTCCCATTTTCTATTGTGTTAATTGTGTTAATAAATTATTTATTTCGGTATCTGTCATACCCTCTGTATCGTAATATCTTATGTCTTTCACTTTTCCGTAAAAATCATTAATTGTTGCATCATCAAAGTTGATTGCTGTTAATGTGTTTGCCGAATATGTTATAGCAGCAGAAGTAGATGAATTTACTAAAGTCCCGTTAACGTATGCTTTTATATTGTTGTTTTTATAAGCTAACGCTACTTTCTGTACATTTTTTAAATCTAAACCTGCTTTTGTATGTGTGTAAACATAAGTACCACCCACTCTTATTCTAAATACTATATGGTCTCCAGAGTTAGCATATATAAGAACTTTATTACTGTCAGAGCCAAACAATGTAATACTAATAAGACTAGTGTTATTTGAATTAAATTCTGCAAACAATATACCCTGCTCTGAGTTAAATGTACTAGCATTTCCTGCACCATTACAAGTCTCTGCACTTCTAGTAGAACTAATGTTAGATGTAGTTTTTATATAGCTTGTAGCAAAAGACTTTTGTTCAAACTGAGCTCCCCATAAATAAACAAAAGAATTACCATCTAAAGGTACTGTACTTGTTCCGTTTGCTGATGCTTGTCTAATTAAAACAGTTCCTGATAAATCTGTACCTGCTGTAAACTTAATACTGCATCTATACCATCCATTAGGATATTTCTCTATACTTGCTGTATGAAAAGTATAAGTAGTTCCTACAACACCTGTAGCTAAATTAAAGAATGTTTCTCCAGTACCTCCTCCATTTGAAAAGTTCCCTGTTCTTAAAGCTACAAAGTCCATACTTCCTTTTTTAGCAAACACACTAAATGTATAATCTAAACCATTAGCAACTATAACAGATAAAAACCTTTGAGATGTATCTGTTCCTGTACTTCCATCATCTTTCATCTTAGAAGCATTAACAGTACCATCTGGGCTCATGATAGAATCTGCTACAATAGCACTTCTTGTAGAACCCCAACTAGAAAATAATTCACTATAACCTAAAGCATTTGTAGATGCTGGTTCTAATAATAAACAAGGGCAACTATCAGGATTTCCATTAGATAAATCATAATGTAATCTAGGTAAATTACTAGCAGATGTTTCCCATAAACCGTCTTTGTTTAATCTATAAGCAGTAGAACTTCTTGCAAAAGTAAAATCTCCAACACCTGATTCAGGCATAATGGAGTAAACTTTTGTGGCTTTTACACCAGAAGGTATCATTGCTAAATTAGGTTGCTCCATTAACTTGTTATTTTAGTTAATAATATATCTACTTCTGAATCTGTCATCTCTTTAGTGTTATATACTCTTATATCTCGTACATTTCCGTAAAACTTATGTGAGCCATTACCATAATCAAAATCTAATTGGCTTAACCCTACAGGCATTGTTGCAGAAGTGTCTGAATGAATTTCAATTCCGTTTATCCAAAAACTAACATCGTTTAACTTATATCTAATTGCACATTTTACAAAATTGTTTAAAGGGTTTACAGAACTAACTTTTGATGCTACATTTGTTCCACCACTTATAACAAAAAAAGTAAGCAAACCATTTGTTCCTATCTCTATAAATACATTGTTGTTTACTGTTCCATCATTTAAACCCAATATTAAAAACCCACTACTTGGCAATCCATTAACGCTTATTTCAGTATATAATATTCCCTCTGAACTTTCAAAGATAGAAGATGTACCTGCACCATTACAGGTTTCTGCTGCTCTTGTTTGTGTGCTTCCGTTTGTTGGTATGTAGCTTGTTGGATAATTTAATTGTTCGAGTTGAATACCCCAAATAAAAAGATTATCATTTTCATTAAAATCAGATACTGCTGACCTTGTTGCATTAGCATCTTTTACTGCGTTAAAATACAACTGTAAAGTAGTTGAAAATGCTTCTAAAGATACAATGCATCTAAACCAACCATTTCCGTAATCTTCTATACTTGCATCGTGTCCACTATCACTTACCGTTACAATTCCATTTTCTAAATCAAAATTAGTTCTTGCATTACCAACAACTTGACCTCCTCCGTGAAATAATTGTAAGTATCTTAAATTACCTTTTTTAGCAAAAAAAGAAACTGAATAATCAGAACTACTTGAAACAGAAAATCCATCTTGAAAACCTAAAATACCATTATAAGTTGTAGATGCATTTACCTTGTCTGAATTTAAAGAACCATTTGGACTTATTGAATTGTTAGAAATTATTTCTGTACTACTAATTTTATTCCACACACTCTGACTAAAATCCTCACTATAAGTAATAAGATTTGTAGAAGCTGGTTCTAACAAAAGCGAAGGGCAAGATTGTACTACTCCATTTGATATATCGTAGTTTAGTCTTGGTTGGTCGCCTAATACTTCTTGTACTGATACATTGTCTATTGAGCCAACGAAAGTAGAACTCGCTCTCAACCAAAAATTAGTACTTGTAGCAGTTATATATTCAGTATAAACTCCAACAGTTGTTCTTGCTAAACCACTTACATCTCCTACAAAAACTCTAATTTCTCCAGCAGTAATAGATGTTACCTCGTAAGTTGCTTTATATACTTTTCCAGATACTATTGCTCCAGATTGATTTAAATACGATAAAGAAGTTTGTGTTCCATTACAATCTGCAGTTCCACTACTAAAACTCCATTGACTTACATTATAATTCCAATTCGCACCTCCATTACTAAAATCTCCATTTACTATTAATTCACTGCCAAAATATCCTACTTCTTGTATTAGTCCATTTTGTCCAACTCTTGTCGCAGAGCTATCTCTATTAAAAGTAAAGTCTCCATCTCCATTATTTGGTAGTACTGAATATACTTTAGAATCTGCATAAGCAGATGGTATCATTGCTAAACTTGGTGTTGCCATAATTATATGTTAAAAGTTTGTTCTGCGCAGCTTAAAGCCTCTGTATTTGCTTCTACATACTGCATTCTATAATAATAATTTAAAAATATTTCTCTGTTGTTTGTACTTGTTAAACAAGCTAATTCTGTATCTGATAATGCTTCTTTAAATACTGCTATTGTTTTGACTTTTCCGTAAAAGTCTACAGACCCGTTTCCTTGATCAAGAGCTAATTTAGATAAGCCTACTGGTACAGAACCATTTGTGTCTGTTCCAACTTGTACACCATTTATCCACAAAGCAAAATCATTAGCTTTATATTTTAAAGCAATTTTATTTAAATTGGTTAATGTTTGTGTTGAATTTATTACTGCTTGATTTGAAGCACCTACCCTAATTTGCCCTCTAATATTTGTATCAGAACTAAAATGTATATAAACCCTATTATTGCTGCTTCCATCACTTAAAGTTATTCCTCGTACGTCTGTTGTGTCGCCTAAAGCAGCTATCTCTGCATATAAAACCCCCTCTGTTGAGTTTATTAAATCGCTTGAACCTGAATTATTGCAAACGTCTGCATTTCGTGTTACGGTGCTTCCGTTTGTTGGTATGTATGAAGTTGCGTAAGATAATTCTTCTACTTGAAAACCCCAAGCAAAAACAGTATTGCCTACTTGTGTACTTGTTGTTCCACCGTCATCATCAGAAAGCCCAAGAAACGTTTGATTGCCTCCGCTTATAGCAGTTATTGTATTCGATATTCTATACCAACCATTACCATAATTTTCAATAGATGCGGAAGTTGAATTTACAGTACCTACAACATTATTGTCCAAATCAAACCAAGCACCGAGAGTACCGCTTGAAACACTTGATAATCTTACCCACCTATTTGTTCCTTTTTTAACAAAACAACTTATGGTGTAAACACTTCCAGTTGTTAAACTTATGTTTAAATCTCCTAAATAAGGAGTTGAATTTGTTATTGTTATTTTTGATGCGTTTTGTGTTCCGTTTGGCGAAATGGTAGAGTCATCAACAACCGATATTTGACTTTTATTCCAATTGCTTTGACTAAAATCTTCTGAATAAGTTACTAAATTAGTACTCTGCGGTTCTAACAACAAACTCCCAGTTCCATCTGTATAATCTATTCTTGGTAAGTTAGTGTCTGTAACATCTTCTATAAGACCTTGTTCGTTTACTCTTGTGGCTATCGTGCCTCTTGAAAAGTCAAAGTCTGCGTCAATTACTTCTTTGACTGATACGTTGTCTATTGAGCCAACAAAATCGGAACTTGCAGTAAAGGTCAATTGATTGTTACTCATTCCGCTTAAAATATCAACATAAGTACCATTAGCAGTTCTAACTCCACCTTGTGCGTTATTACTAATTTTTGATTTGATACTACCTGCGGCGTAATTAGATAAAGTAAATTCTACTCTATATGTTTTTGATTGGTCATTTATTACATTTGATTGTGAAAAGTTTGAGTTACCTGATTGACTACCATCACAACTTGCAGTACCACCGCTAATTGTCCAACCCGTTCCCTTTGTCCAATCACTGTCAGTTGCAAAATCTCCATTTGTTACTAACTCACTACCAAAAGTTTGAACTGGCTTTACACTGTGTAAAGACCCATTATCGTAAGCAGTAGGTGTTA
>WLWH01001199.1_pt1 | contig 17996 bp, 18 predicted proteins | sample 6712741 | NCBI WGS metagenome assembly WLWH01 (sample SAMN12718694, study PRJNA515312) | sponge metagenome | isolation source: marine sponge | host: Mycale hentscheli | place: New Zealand: South Island, Marlborough, Capsize Point | collected 2003-05-01 | reverse complement strand
TTCCTCATAAAATACTGAAGCACCAATACCGCCTTCGATTGGCATTGATAAAGATTTTGGAACTTTGTTTTTAGCTTCTTCGGGGTTGTTTGCTTTAACATCATAATAAGCAAGTGATTGTATTTCTACTCTGTAAGTTTTCATAGTTTCCTTTGGTTGATTTGTTTTTTTCATAGTGATTTATATTCGGAAATTAATAAGGCACAATTAAGGCATATACAAAAAAGATTTAATTATTATTAATGTGATATATTTGCAACATGTGTTGTAGTTTATAATGGTTCTAATGTTTGGTTTAAATAGTTGGTATCCATTTATAAACGTCATTTGTTTTTTTTCTCACATCATAACAAGCGACAGTAAATAATAAGTACCAAACCAATTATTATTAATTAATTATATTATTACCGGTAATGTTTTCTTATCACTAATCTAAAAAAGATATATTATTGCCTAGATTAACCTAGTTTTTTGGTTTTTAAATTTTGGCTATACCCCAGATTGTACCCGCAGTTTTCTTTCTATATATAGACCGGACTTGAGGACACCCTTACAGCCACCCACCCACTTATACAAACACATCTTTTCTGTTTTATTTTTTTTAAAATCCACTACATGTAGTATATGGATTACTTTAGTGCAGACGATTTAGATTCAGTTGCTTACATAGAAGAAGGCACAAACAATGTTATTATTAAGTTTTATGGCTTTCCTAACAAAATATCAGCCGATCTATTTATTAGCTATGCTATGCTTAATATGGGTTTTGATTATCACCCTATGGATGGTATGAAGTCAGACATGATACACTAGATATGGATATTAAAATACCAAACGCAGTTTTGTTTTACTCAAGGAGTAAAATCAATTAATATGGATATTAAAATACCTTACACACCAAGGAAGCATCAAGCCTACTTGCACAGACAGATAGACAATCACAGATGGAATGTACTTGTATGCCATAGAAGATTTGGCAAAACAGTATGTATGATCAACCACCTAATTAGGTCAGCATTACTGTCCAAACTTAACAATCCTAGGTTTGCATACATAGCTCCAACATTTAAACAAGCCAAAAGTATTGCATGGGATTACATGAAACAGTTTACCGCCAAGATACCCCACACCAAGTTTAACGAAACAGAACTGCGTGTAGACCTACCTAATGGTGCTAGAATCACCTTGCTAGGCTCCGAATCACCAGATGGGTTAAGAGGTATATATCTTGATGGCTGTGTGATTGATGAGTACGCAAATGTCAATAGTAAGCTATTTCCAGAAATAATACGACCCGCACTATCTGACAGAAAAGGTTATTGTGTTTTTATTGGAACTCCAATGGGAATGAACAACAACTTTTATGAACTGTACCAACATGCACAAGGTGCAGATGATTGGTTTAATTATAAAGCTAAAGCATCAGATACCAAGATTGTAGACAATGATGAGTTGGTCAAGGCAAAAGAAGTTATGGGTGAGAAGAAGTACCTACAGGAATTTGAGTGCGATTGGATAGCCAACATTGAAGGAGCAGTGTATGGAGATGTAATTGCAAAACTAGATGATGATAAACAGCTTACAAGAGTTCCCTACGATCCTGCCTTACCAGTATCTACAGCATGGGATCTTGGGGTCTCCGACCACAGTAGTATAATTTTTTATCAGCAGATGGGAAGAAGCATTAATATAATTGATTACCATGAGGAGAAAGGTCAAGGTCTACCTTATTACATTAAGATGATAAATGAGAAAGAATATATTTACAAAGATCACTTTGCACCACACGACATTGAAGTTACCGAATTTGGAAATGGCAAAACCCGGAGAGAGGTCGCATATCAATTAGGAATTAGGTTTAAGGTAGTTCCAAAAATTCCATTAGAAGATGGTATACACGCAACCACAATGACGTTACCTAGATGTTGGATTGACGTAGACCATTGCAAAAAATTAATAGATGCGTTAAGACATTACCATAGACAGTACATTGATAAAAATAGAATGTTTAGATCAAAGCCTGTCCATGATTGGAGCAGCCATGCGTGTGATGCCATGAGGTATCTAGCTGTTGGTCTCCAAGAAATTAATACTAGACAAACTGCTCCACAAAGTGTAGCAGATAATAGTTACAGGATTATTTAATTATGGGTTCAATATTCAAACCAAAAATGCCATCATTGCCACCACCACCTCCAGCACCGGAGCCACCGAGTGAGGAGTTGTCAGCAGAAGAAAAAGAAGCAATTAAAAAAGAGCAAGATGCTATAAGAAGAAGAAGAAAAGGTAGAAGTGAAACAATACTAACTAGTCCTCTTGGAATACAAGAAGATAAAGAAGATCAGTTAGAAACATTACTAGGTAAAAAATAATGGGAGCAGGAGGAGCATCAACTGGTGGAGGAGGAGGAGGAGTAGGTCCAGCAGGTTTAGTTACTAAAACAGGTAAAACAGGAACTGTAAAAGACGCAAAAAAAGTTTCAAGAAGAAATGAATTAAGAACCACTATAAAAGAAGGTGGAGTTATTGGAAAAGTTATAAGAGGTGTTACAGGTAAAACTCCTTATGAAATAAATTTAGAAAGACGACAAAAATTTGCTAAATCTAAAGGTTTAACAAGTGAAGAAATTAATTTAGACCCATCTTATCTTGGATCAAAAGAAGGTTTAAAAGAACTTAAAGCACAAGGTTATACAACAGCTTCAGATGTTGTTAATAATAGAAATGATAATGATAATCAACCTGCCGAACCAGTTATACTTAAAAAAAATATTGGTGGTCAAACAGTGCAAACAACTGAAGCAAAAGTAGAAGAAGATAAAACTAAATCAGAAAAAGAATATGATGCAAGAATTACAAAGAAAAAAGGCAGAACAAAAAACATTCTTACATCTGCAAAAGGTGTTACTCAAACTGCATCAAATTATTCACTAGGTAAGAAAACTTTACTAGGACAAGTAGTATAATGGCAAAAACAGATTTAACAAAATCTTTAATCGCAAGATTTGATAGATTAAAAACACAAAGACAAAATTGGGAAACACACTGGCAAGAAGTTGCAGACTATATGCAACCAAGAAAAGCTGATGTTACCAAGACAAGATCAAAAGGTGATAAACGTACAGAATTAATTTTTGACGCTTCTCCAATACAAGCAGTAGAATTATTGGCTGCATCATTACATGGTATGCTAACTAATCCTGCAACACCTTGGTTCTCTTTAAGATTTAAAAATCCAGATTTAGAAAATGAAGATGAAGCAAAACTTTGGTTAGAAAACGCAACCGAAGTTATGTACACAGCATTTAACAGATCAAACTTTCAACAAGAAATTTTTGAATTGTATCACGATCTAATTACTTTTGGTACTGCAGCAATGCACATACAAGAAGATAATGAAGATATATTAAAATTTTCTACAAGACACATTAACGAAATATTTATTGCAGAAGATGATAAAGGTAGAATAGATACTGTTTATAGAAAGTTTAAACTTTCAGTAAGAGCTACAATACAACAGTTTGGAAACTCTGTATCAACAGATGTTTTATCACAAGCAAAAAAAGATCCATACAATGAAGTAGAAATATTACACGCAGTATATCCAAGATCAGATTACAATCCTAAATTAAAAGATACAGACAACATGCCATTTGAATCTGTGTATGTAGAAATGAAAAATGGTAATGAGTTATCAGTATCTGGTTTCCAAGAGTTTCCTTTCGTAGTACCTAGATACTTAAAAGCATCACATGAGATATATGGTAGAAGTCCTGCAATGACAGCCTTGCCAGACGTAAAGATGCTAAACGAGATGTCAAAGACTACAATCAAAGCCGCACAAAAACAAGTTGATCCACCACTATTAGTTCCGGATGATGGCTTCTTACTTCCTGTAAGAACTGTACCGGGTGGACTAAACTTTTATAGAAGTGGTACAAGAGATAGAATTGAACCATTAAACATTGGTGCAAATAATCCACTAGGTTTAAATATGGAAGAGCAAAGAAGAACTGCAATTAGAGCAGTGTTCTATGTTGATCAACTAATGTTGCAACAAGGTCCACAAATGACAGCAACAGAAGTTATACAACGTAACGAAGAGAAGATGAGATTACTTGGTCCAGTATTAGGTAGACTACAATCAGAATTATTAAAACCATTAATTGATAGAGCATTTAATATCTTGTTAAGAAAAGAACAGTTCGCACCTGCACCAGAATTTTTATCTGGTCAAGACATAGAAATAGAATATGTTTCTCCTCTTGCTAAAGCACAAAAATCTACAGAGCTTTCTTCAATTACAAGAGCAATAGAAATATTAGGATCACTTGCAAATGTAGCTCCAGTATTTGATTATGTTAATTTTGATGCGTTAGTAAAACATGTTGCTGAACTTGTAGGGATGCCACAAAAATTATTAAAACTACAATCACAAGTAAACGCAGAAAGAGAAGAAGCTGCAGCGGCAGCAGAACAACAACAACAAATGGCACAGATGCAACAAGTTGCACAAGCCGGAGGAGATATAGCACCACTAGCAAAAGCATTGCCAGAAGAAGCAAAAGCATTAGTGGAATAGTATGGAAACAAAACAACTAGAAAAGTTTTTAAAAGAATTACAAACCAATTACAAATTTATATTCAACACAGAAGAAGGCAAACAAGTCTTGGCTGATCTTGAAAAAAGATGTCATTATCATTCTACCACTAACGTAAAAGGTGATAGCCATGAGAGTGCTTATATGGAAGGACAACGCAGTGTCATTCTATTTATTAAATCAATGCTGCAAAACAACAAGGATAAATAAAAATGTCAAATGAACAGATAACACAGGAAACTGTGCCTGTAGAACAAGCGACTACAGAGACAGTACAAACAACACCAGCACCCGCTGCACAACCAACATCATCTTGGAAAGATTCTATTAGCGAAGAATATAGAGCTGATCCTAGTATAGAAAAATTTACAGAGATAGATGCGTTAGCAAAAAGTTACATCAACGCAACTAGAATGATTGGTCAAGATAAAATTGTAATACCTACAAAAAATTCTACACAAGAAGCATGGGATGAAGCCTATGCAAAATTAGGTAGACCAGAATCTCCAGACAAATATAATTTAACTGTTAAATCAGATGTTGTACAAATGGATGATAACGCAATTAAATCTTTTGCCGAACAATCTCACAAACTTGGTTTAAACAATCAACAAGCTGAAGGCATATTAGAATTTTATAAAAATAATATGGAAGGCACAGCTCAACAATCAAAGATTGATACTGAAACTGCACAAGCTAATTCTGAACAAGAGTTAAGATCAGAATGGGGTAGAGACTTTGATGCTAAAGTACAACAAGCTGGTGCATTAGCAAAAGCAAATATTAATCCAGAAGTATTAGATATGACTTTATCAAATGGTGTTAGACTTGGTGATCATCCAGAAATTATTAAAGGCTTTGCAAAGATAGCCGGTATGATGTCAGAAGATAAAATGGTTACAACTGAAAGCGAAAATGTAAATACAGTTGCTGACATTGAATCTGAAATATCAGCTATTACTAATGATACTAATGGACCATACTGGAACAAGCAACATCCAGACCATGACAAAGTAGTACAACAAGTTTATACGTTAAGAGAAATGTTAAATGCAGATTAATAATCTTAACGATAAAGAAATTCGGTTAGAAATATTGCGGTTGGTTAAGGAGACAGGATCTGAAGTTCAAAAAAATGATCCCTTGCCAATCGCTGAAAAATATTATAATTGGATATTAGGTAAGAAAATTCGCAAGAACCTTACTGACAAGAAGGAATAGACTTCTACTCTAAAAGAGTTTAAATCCAAGAATTGCCTACTCATGTGAGTGGATAACCTTTCTGATTTTTTTATAACTTAACAATAATAATGGAGAGACAATTATGTCATCACAAATAACTACAGCTTTTGTACAGCAGTATTCTGCTAACGTACAAATGCTATCTCAACAAATGGGATCATTATTAAGAGACAAAGTTAGACAGGAAAGTGTTGTTGGAAAAAATGCTTTCTTTGATCAAGTTGGTTCAGTAACTGCTCAACTTAAAACGAGCAGACATTCGGACACTCCGCAAATAGACACTCCTCACTCAAGAAGAAGAGTATCTCTTGCAGACTACGAATTTGCTGATCTTATTGATCAACAAGACAAAGTACGTCTTTTAATTGACCCAACATCTTCATACGCACAAGCCGCTGCATACGCAATGGGTAGAGCTATGGATGATGTGATTATTGCTGCTGCTACTGGAACTGCTTTCACAGGCGAAACTGGTACTGGCACTGAATCTGCACAAACAGCTATCGCTGCTAGTGTTGGAACTACTACAGGCTTAAACATTCCTAAATTAGCGAAAGCTAAAGAAAAGTTTGATTTAGCTGATGTTGATCCTTCAATCCCAAGACACATTATCGTGTCTCCGGAGCAGATTAATAATCTTTTAAATGTAACTGAAGTTACGAGTTCAGATTTCAACACTGTAAAAGCATTAGTACAGGGTGAAATTGATACGTTCTTAGGCTTCAAATTTACAGTTTCCAATAGACTTGCAAAATCTGGCAATGACAGAACTTGCATAGCCTTCGCACAAGATGGTATCACTCTAGGAATTGGTAAAGATGTTTCAGCAAGAATAGACGAAAGAGCAGACAAATCGTATGCTACTCAAGTTTACTACTGCATGAGCATTGGTGCTACTAGAATGGAACAAGCGAAAGTTATTGGTATAACTTGTACAGAAGCGTAATAGGAGGAAATAATGGCTACAGTTTATTCAATACAAAAGACTAAATGGGACCAAAATGTTCCTTCACAAAAGATAGATACTACTGAACTAGCGGGTAGAGTAAGAGTTGCTCATGCAGAATATGAAGCATCTTCTCTAGCATCTGGTGATGTGATCCAAATGTTTAATTTACCAAATGGTGCAAGAATCATCTCTGGTAGATTAGCACATGACGCATTAGGTGGTTCAACTACTTTGTCAGTTGGTTACGCAGCACACACAAATGCTGCTGGTACTGCTGTAAGTTTAAGTGCTGCTGCTTATAAAGCTGCTGCTGCTTCTACTTCTGCAACTGCGGTAAATGCTGCAAACACTATTGCATTGGGTGAAAACTCAATCGTAGATGCTGATAAGGATGGACTTCCTGTGTCAGTAACTATGGGTGGTGCTGCAGGTACTGGTACAATTCAATTAACTATGATGTATGTACTAGACTAATAGTTTAGTATGTAATAATAGTATATAGATAGGCGGGGAAAGCGAGAGTGGAACTCGCCTATCTTTTTATGAAACAGATTAAAGATTTAAAACCTGTATTACATTTTAAAAAAGATAATTATGTATATAGGTATGTATTAGTAGATAGGTTTCAAAATGATAAAAAATATCATTATGGATTTGACACTAAAGAAGAAAGAACAACAGAAGAAATATTTGCGTTAGAAAAAGATAGACAAATAAGACGTAAGTATATTATAAGGAAGTAGTATGGCATCAACAGTAGACATTTGTAATGGAGCATTAAACCAATTAGGTGCAACAACAATACTTTCACTAACAGAAGATTCAAAAAATGCTAGACTTTGTAACTCAAGATATACTCAAGTAAGAGACGCAGTATTTAGATCACATCCTTGGAACTGTTTACAAAAAAGAGTAGAACTAGCACAATCAACTACAACTCCTGCATGGGGTTATAAATTTAAGTTTGATTTACCGGGTGATTGTTTAAGACTATTAAGAATATTAGATTTTGATTCTAACTACCAAGTAGAAGGTAGATCAATATTATCTAACAATGAGACTATGAAAATTTTATATATCTCAAGAGTAGAAGATCCTAATCAATATGATGAATTATTAAGAGAAACTTTATCTGCTGCACTTGGTTCAGATATTGCTTATGCAATAACATCTAACAATACTACATCACAAAATATGTTAGTTACTTATCAAGAAAAATTAAAAGATGCTAGATTTGTAGATTCAACAGAAGGTCAGAACGTAATTCAAGAAAATGGTATGGCAGATGCTGTAGATGCAGGTACATTCATAAACTCAAGGTTTTAATAAATGGCTAGAGTAGCTGCACAACTTTCAAACTTTACAGCGGGTGAGTTATCACCAAGATTAGATGGTAGAAATGATTTAGCAAAATATTCTGCAGGATGTGCAACTGTAGAAAATATGGTTATCTATCCTCATGGAGCTGCAGCTCGTAGACCGGGTACACAATATGTTGCTTCAGTAAAAACACCAGCAAACAAAACAAGATTAATACCTTTTGAATTTTCTACAACACAAACTTATATTTTAGAATTAGGCAATCAATACATAAGATTTTATAAAGATAATGGTCAAATATTATCTAGTGGATCTCCTTATGAAATATCATCACCTTATTTAACTGCAGAAATTTTTGATATTAAATTTGCACAATCTGCTGACGTTATGTACATTACACATCCTAGCCACAAAACTAGAAAGCTATCTCGTACAGGACATACTTCTTGGACATTAACAGAAGTAGATTTTGTTAATGGTCCATACCTAGATACCAATTCATCCACAACAACCATTACAGCTTCTGCACATACAGTTGGAACTGGAATAACTTTTACTGCTAGTGCCAGTACATTTGCTTCAACAGATGTTGGAAGATTAGTTAGGTTCAGAGATGGTTATGCAGAGATAACAGGATTTACAAGTGCTACAGTTGTTACTGTTGAAATATTAAAAGACACAGGATCAAGTAGTTCATCAACTGATTGGTCTTTGGGTGCGTTTTCAGACACAACAGGTTATCCTTCTTGCGTATCATTTTTTGAACAACGATTGGTATTTGCCGCAACAATAAATAATCCGCAAACAGTTTACTTTTCTAAATCTGGTGATTATGAAAATATGGATGCAAACATTGGTGGTACTGTTGCAGATGATGATGCTATTATTTATACAATCGCATCTAATCAAGTAAATGCTATTAGATTTATGGCTGCTGGTAGAACTTTAATAATAGGTACTGCAGGTGGTGAATTTACAGTAAGTGGCGGTGGAGATAATGATGCTGTTACACCAACAAACATTTTAATTAAAAAACAATCTAACCATGGTGCAGCAAACACAGATGCAATAGCAGTTGCTAACGCAACATTATTTTTACAAAGAGCAAAAAGAAAAATTAGAGAACTAGCCTATAACTTTGATGTAGATGGTTACACAGCACCCGATCTTACCATCCTTGCCGAACACATTACTGAAGGAGGTATTGTTGAAATGGCATATCAAGAAGAACCTTTAGCAATTATTTGGTGTGTAAGAAATGATGGTGAATTAATTGCATTAACTTATCAAAGAGAACAAGAAGTAGTTGCTTGGCATAGACATGTTTTTGGCGGAGCATTTGGTAGCAGTAAAGCAGTATGTGAATCTGTTGCAGTTATTCCAACAGAAGATAGTGAATACGAATTATACATGATTATAAAAAGAACTATCAATGGTGCTACCACAAGATATGTAGAATATTTAAACACATTTGACTTTGATCAAACTGACAATACATCATTTAATTTTTTAGATTCACAACTTAATTACAGTGGTGCAACATCAACATTGAATGGAGACATTTCTAATTCAGCAACTACAGTTACTGTAGCATCTGGAACAGACTTTACATCTTCTGGAAAAATAAAAATTGGTGGAGAAATAATTACTTACACAGGAAAATCTACAAATGATTTAACTGGTTGCACTAGAGGAACAGAAAGCACTACTGCAGCAGCTCACACTTCTGGAGATACTGTAAAACAAGTTGTTAATTCTTTATCCGGATTAAGTCATTTAGAAGGTCAAACAGTTAGCATATTAGCTGATGGTGCAACACATCCAGATAAAACTGTATCATCAAGTGCTGTTAATTTAGATAGATTTGCAAACAGTGTTAAGATTGGATTAGGTTATACATCAATATTAAAAACTATGAGAATAGATGCTGGTTCACAGAATGGTACATCACAAGCTAAAACAAAAAGAATATATGAAGTTACTGCAAGATTATATGAAAGTGTTGGTGTTGAAGTAGGACCAGATTTAAACAATATGGAAAGAGTACCTTTTAGAACTTCTGCAGATCCTATGGATCAAGGTATACCACCTTTTACAGGTGATAAAGAAGTAGAATTTAGAGGAAATTATGATACAGATGGATTTATGATTGTAAGGCAAACTCAACCTTTACCTTTAACAATTTTATCACTATACCCAAGGCTAGTAACAAATGATGGATAATACACTACATATAGTACCTTACACAAAGGCTCATGGACAGTTTATATTATCCTGTCAGATGAACCACAAAGTATTAGAAGCAGATAGACACTACATTAATGTAGAAGGTGATGCTAAAAATTTAGAACAAGATCATTTAGCTTTTACTGGTATTGTAAATAATAAACCTATCTTTGCAGCAGGTATGAAAATTATTTGGGGTCAAGTTGCGGAAGGTTGGGTTATAGCATCAAGTGAGATTTGGAAACATCCATTAGGTGTAGCTAAAGCAATTAAAAAAGATTTTGCTAGAGTTGCAAAACAACACAATATAAAAAGAGTTCAATCTGCAATTAGAAAAGATTTTAAACAAGGTTTAAGATTTGCAGAATGGTTGGGTTTAGAGAGAGAAGGTTTAATGAAAAAATTTGGTTTTGATGGAACAGATCAATATATGTATGCGAGGATATTTTAATGGGAGCAGCAGCACCAGTATTTACAGTAGCAATGGGAGCCGCACAATATAAGGCTCAAGGAGAAATAGGTGCATACAATCAAGCAATAGCAAATAGAAATTTTAGAACTTTAGTATCACAAGCAGAACAACTAGAAAAAAAACAAGAATTTGATATTGCACAATTTAGAAAAAATTTTACAAAAATTGAAGGTGAAACAAAAGTAGCTCTTGCTAAATCTGGTGTAGTTATGGATAGTGGTAGTGCTTATAATATACAATTATCAAATTTATATGAAGCAAAATTACAAGAAAATTTAATTAAGTACAATTCTCAAGTTGCAATAGCAAATAAAATAGAAGAAGCAAATTTTGCAAAAATGAAAGGTGAAATGGCAAAACAACAATCTAAACTTGCACAAATACAAACAGTTGCACAAACTGGATCAAGTTTATATTCAATGATGAATAAACCTAAAGGAGTAGCATAGTGCCTAAAATACCTACATTTACAGCAGAAGGTTCAGTTACTCAATTACAAGGAACTACCACAAATATTCAAATGAGTTTAAATAATAACCTTGCTAGTGCATTAGCACCTATTACAAAAACTGTTGTTGAGCAAAAAGTAAAAGAAAATGCTCTACAAAATCAAACAGAAGCACTAAAATTAGAAAATGATTTTATAACTGATATGCAATCAGTTACTCAAACAATTAGAACTGATGAAAGATATGCTACAAATAAAGAAGCTGCTAATGCTTACTTAAAAGAAAAATCAGATCAATTTATTAAAAAATATAGATCATTAGCAACTAATGGAAATGTACAAGATAAGTTTTCTAACTATGCTTTAGCTGAAACACAAAAAGCAATTTTTAAAACAGACACTTACATATCTCAACAAATTGTTAATTCATTAAATAATGAATATGCAAAAGCAAAAGAAAATTTATTAAAAACAGCTTACATGGATGGTGGTATTGATAAAGAAACTTTACCAGCAGACTTAACAAAATTAGCTATGGATACATTTAGTTCTCAAGTATCTCCTGTAGCTTTAAAAAAATTAATAGATAGTATACCAGCAGAAATACAATTATATGATGGTTTAGCAGATGTTCAACAAAAACCTAGATCAACTTTTTTTCTTTTAAAAGACAACAAAGATTATTTGCCAGATTTAACTCTTGCACAAAGAGAAGATTTAGAATCTAAAGCAAGAACTATTTTAAGACCACAAATAATTACTTCTTGGAATAATGTATTAGCAGCATCTGCTGCAGGTAAAGATGTACCATTTTTTGATATGGAACTTGCAAAAGAAATTTTACCTCCTACGCAAGTACAAGAGATGCAGCAAAAAAAATATATTATTGACACTACTGTTGATAATAAAAAAATATTATTTTCAGCACCAAATAAAGATTTAGAAAATATACTTGCTGGTTTTAAAGAAGAAGCAATAGCAATAGCTGGAGAAAAAGAAGGACAATTAATTATTCAAGAATATGAAACAGCTTTAGTTACAAGGTCTACAGCTTTAAATAATGATCCAGTAAAATTTATATATTCAACTAATTCTAAATTAGAACAATTAAATATACAATTAAATGCAGAAACAAATGTAGAAGCTCAAAGTCAATTAAAATCAGAAATAACAGAAGAATTAATAAATGCTCAAATAGCATTAGGTGTACCAGAACATAAACAAAGAGTTATGACAACACAAGAAGCTACTAACTTTGTAGAAACTTATAAATTAAAATCACAAGAAAATGCTGCAGAATCTCAAGCTATGTTAGCTTCATTAAGAGATAACTTTGGTGAATTTGATTCTAAAGCTCTACAAGAATTACAAGCTGCCGGACTACCTTTTACCGCAGTATTTGCAATGACTTTAGCAAACGATATAGAAGCTGAAAAATTTTTTAGTTTTGACAGCAAAGTAGAGCAAGATAAATTAAAAGATTGGGGTAAAAAAAATGATATTAAATTTTCAGATATAGAAGCAGAAATTGCAACCAATTCTGATTTACAAGAATTTGAAAATATAATTAGAAGAAATAATAATATTGATAGTAGTCAAGCAATATCATTAATGGATAATATGCAAAATGTTATGGCATACTATGCTTTAAATGAAATGTATACTAACACTAAATTTGATCAAGCAGATGCAGTAGAATCTGCAGCCAATATGTTTTTAAAAAATTTTCAAATAGAAGAAACTTATTTTATTCCATTAAAATATGATGGTAAAGATTTAACAGAATTTGGCACTACTGCTGGTGCAGTAAAAGATAAAGCAGAATTAATTAAAGAATATTATTTAGAAGATTTTAATGCTGTAGCATTTAAAAGCACAGATCCTTTTAATCAAGGAGTAAGTGAGCAAGAACTTTCAGATAAACATAAAAGAATGATGAGGTTACATGGTGAATGGAGAAATAAAGGTGATGGTACTGGTTTGGTTTTTGGGGTTGTTTTAGATGGTGGTCAGTTTGCAACAGTTGTAAATGCTGATGGTAAAGAATTAAGTTTTAATTTTAATGATACTAGCTACACTTTACCGGGTACAGATATGCAAATGGATATTAAAAAATTAAGAGTTACTGACGTACCTACCGAATATGAAATAGGACAAATAAAAGGTTATACTGGATTTACTATAAATGAAGGTGAAGCTATGGTTGATAAAAAAATAATAAACAACACTTCATTTTCAGATAAATTAGTAACAAGAATAAAAGATAATGAGGGTATTGGTAAAAAAGGTTTAAATACACCTTATCAATTAGAATACACAGTTAATGGTAAAAAGGTAAAAGAAGATTTTTATACTGTTGGTCATGGTCATAAACTTCCTAAAGGTGCAGAAATTAGAGAATATAGTAATAAAGAAATAGAAAAATTTTTTGAAGAAGATATGAAAGCAGCAGATAAATCTGTTAAAAAATTAATAAAATATGCATCAACAGATAGAGAAGCATACGAAATATTAGTTGAAATGGCTTTTCAAATGGGTGGTCAAGGGTTAGCTGGATTTGAAAAAACAATCGCAGCAATAAATAAAGGTGATTATGAAGAAGCATCAAAACACATGCTTTATAATTATAATGCAAATGGAACTATAAAAGGAAAAACTCTTTGGCATCAACAAACAGGAAAAAGAGCTAAAAGATTAAGTGATTTAATGGCTCAAATTAAATAATATGAATTTAGGTTTTGGACTAAATGTAGATGAGACAGCACAAGAAACCGGTTATGATAAATACGAAGTAAGTTTATTTGAATCATTAGGTGCTGTTGCTGCTGATAACTGGAACTTTAACCCAGTTATGTCTTTATGGAATTATAGCGATTTAAGTGAAGCAAGAAATAAATCAAAATTTAATAAAGAAAATATGATTGATAGATTGGAGTTAAATAAAGAACATGCTAAAATAGGATTATATTTTGAAGAAGATGAATATCAATCAGTTGTTGATATTATGGTTAGAGAAAAAAACGAAGAAAGAGCTAGACAAAATATTATGATGAGAGGACCAAAAGGTTCTTGGAATCCTTTATCCGGTGGATTTTATGTTGGTGCTGCAAAGTTTGCTACAGGATTAGCAACCAGCATGGTAGACCCAATAAATATAGCTGCTTCTTTTATACCTGTTTTTGGACAAACTAACTTTGCCAGACTTGTTGCTAGACAAGGTTTTACAAAAGCAAGAGCAGTAAGAGGTGCGGTAGAAGGAGCTGTTGGTGCAACACTTGTTGAACCTATTGTTTATGGTGTGGCTCAATCTTTACAAGCTGATTATGATATGTACGATAGTTTTTTAAATGTTACATTTGGTACAGTATTAGGTAGTGGACTTCATGTAGGTGCGGGTAAATTAAAAGATATAAATACTCGTAGAAAATTTAATGAAAAAATTGCTGAAGGTAAAAGAATATTAGGAGATGATACAGAAACAGATATAGATATAAATTTATATAGAGAATATTATCCAGAAAATTCTCAAATAATGAAAGACCTAGAAGCTACAGACCCTAACACAAGAAAAATGTTATTACAAAAAGCTCTAGGTGATGCTTTACTAGATGATGCTATTGATGTAACTCCTATAGCAAATGCTGATCCAGTTTTAAGAAACTCATCAGATTCATCACCAAATCCAGATATTAGAACTACACCCAAACAATCAATAGATGATATAGAGTTAAAAAATTTAGAAGATAATATAGTTAATAGAAATGATATTGAACAAGATGCGGAAATAGAAATATTACAAAGCCAACTAGAAGCTGTTAAAGAATCACAGAAAGATTTGAATTTACAATTTGAACAAGGAGATTCTGAAATAAAATTAAGAACAGAAGATTTAGATGAAGTTACTACAAAGAAAAAAGAACTAGATGAAGCAATTAAAGACGCAATTAACTGTGTCAATGGAAGATAATTATGTCAAATAAATGTTTAATAAGAGTAGAAAAATTATTAAAAAAATCTTCTATTCGTTCAGCTACAAAAGAAGAAATAATTAATCAAATTAAAATAGCACAAGCAGAAGCTAAATTAACATCTATTGATGAAGTTAATGTAGATAAAATTGCTAAAGATGTTTCAGAACAAATTAAAGCACAAAAAAAAATAGACAAAAGAAATGCTATTGAAAATGAAGTTAAAAACAGAAAGCTAACAGAATTTGTTTTAAAAAATTTTCCAGATAATCCAGAAGAAGGATTGATTGCAATAATGGTTGGTTCAAATAGAAGAGTTGAAGGTGCAAGATCCGCAGTTTCTGTACAACAAAACGCAAGTGTTAATCAATTAATAGCTGGGTTTAATGCAAAGTTAAGAGCAAATAATTTAGAAATAATGTTTAGAGATGGTTTGGAAGGTTTAACAGAAGCTGAAACACAAAGAAGAGTTACAAGAGCTATGTCAGAACTTGCTCAACAACAAACTATAATGGAAAAAAGAGCTGGAACAAAACCACCAGTTACAGAAAAAAATCCACAAATACGAAAACTAGCAGAAATTATGGAAGAATATTCTGAAACAATTAGACAAAGATTAAATGATAGAGGTGCTAACATTGCTAAAATGTGGGGTTACATTGTTAAACAATCACATGATCCTTATAATGTTAGAAACGCAGCAAAAACTTTAGGTAAAAATTTAGATGATATAAAAATTGATGAAAAGTTTGAAGGCACTGATGTTAATTATAATAAAAATTATAAAGTGTGGAAAGATTATGTTATGTTAAAAATAGATGCTGAAAGAACTTTTGCAAATACAGATAATGTAGATGAATTTTTACAACAAGTTTATAATACTTTAGTTGGCAATAAGTATCTGTTAGCTGATGGAGTGGCAAATACTTATGGAGCAAGAACTTCTAAAAACATAGCAAAAGATTCAAACTTTAAAAGAATATTACATTTTAAAACTGCAGATGATTGGTTTGATTATAATGATAAATTTGGTGTTGGTAATTTAAAAGAATCTTTTTTTTCTGGTTTACAAACTGCTGGAAGAAACATTGGTATGATAGATGCACTTGGTACTAAACCAAAAGAAAATTTTGAAAAAATTAGATTTGCTGTACAAAAAAGAATGGTTGATGATGGCAGGGGTGCTGCAGCAGAAAATATTTCAAGACCAGAACAATTTGAAAAATACATGAAAGTTATAGATGGTTCTATTTATACAGTAGCAGATTTTGGAGTAGCAAGATATTCTGCTATTGCAAGAGCTTTGGCTTCTATGGCTAAACTAGGTGGAGCTACTATTTCAGCAGCAGCAGATATAGGTATTTATGGTTCAGAAGTAAGATACCAAGGTAGAACTTTTTTAGGTGGTATGGCTGAAGCATTAGGTAGTTTATTAAGAATAAAAAATACAAAACAAAAAAAAGATATAGCACAAATGTTAGGCTTTATTGTTGATAACACTATTTACGATATGTCAGCTAGGCATCAAGTAGGAGATAATTTAAGTAAAGGTTGGTCTAATGCTCAAAGAACATTTTTTAAATATAACTTACTTTCTTGGTGGACTAATAGTTTAAAAGAAGGTGCAATGTTAGGTATGGCAAACTATTTTGCTAGACAAAAAAATATAGAATTTAAAAATTTAAACAAACAACTTCAAGATTTTTTTACACAATACAATATTGATTCTACTAAATGGGATGTCATTAGAAAAATTGCAATGGAAAAAGCAGATGATGGTATGGAATTTATTAATATTGGTATGTTAGATAAAATATCTGATACTGATATGAAAAAAATATTAAATGTAGAAAATTTAACACAAAGACAATTACAAATAGAAAAAGAAAAATTTAAAGCATCTGTATCTGGTATGTTATTAGACAGAACAATTTATGCAGTAATTGAACCAGATGCTAGATTAAAAGCAAATATGACTAGAGGTCATTTGGCAGGTACACCAGAAGGTGAAGCTATTAGATTTATGGGTCAATTTAAAGCATTTCCATTTGCAATAGTTACAAAAGTTTTGGGTAGAGAGTTATCTTATTTTAAAGGACCAAATAAAGATTATGGAAGAGGTTTTGTTGGTATAACAGCTTTGATGGTAACTTCTGCATTTATGGGTTATTTATCTATGACTATAAAAGATTTTTTAAGAGGTAAAGGAAGAAGAGAAATAAATAAAAAAACTATATTAGCTGCTCTTTTACAAGGTGGTGGATTAGGTATATATGGAGATGTTTTATTTAGAGAAACAAGAAATAGTGCTGAAATAGGTATGGCAGCATTTGGTCCAGTACCATTAACAGGATTTGATGTATTAGCTGCTATTAAATATGCTATGACCGGTGAAGGTGGTAAAGCTGCAAAAGAAACTTATAAAGCTATAGAGAAGAGTATACCTTTTTTAAATTTATTTTATATAAAGACTATATACGATTATATGATAGGTTATCAACTTGCTGAAACAATGAATCCCGGTGTATTAAAAAGAGTAGAAAAAAGAATGAAAAAGGATTATAACCAAGAATATTTATTTACAAAACCATCACAAAAGTTTAAAGGTTTTTAAGTTATGACAGTATCAACTACAATTATTAAGAATTCCCACAATGGTAATGGCAGTACCACTAACTTTGCCTATCAATTTAAAATTTTGCAGGACAGCGATTTAGTAGTAATTATTAGATCATCTACAGGAACAGAGACAACTAAAACTTTAACTACTC
>WLWH01001195.1_pt1 | contig 18031 bp, 10 predicted proteins | sample 6712741 | NCBI WGS metagenome assembly WLWH01 (sample SAMN12718694, study PRJNA515312) | sponge metagenome | isolation source: marine sponge | host: Mycale hentscheli | place: New Zealand: South Island, Marlborough, Capsize Point | collected 2003-05-01 | reverse complement strand
AGTAAAATATTACAGAGATTCTTCGGTAACAAAACCTTTGGCGGATCTTCTTGTAGACCGTTTAAAGTGTTTTCAAGTAGATCCTGATTTTGCGGATCAGGTAGGAGAGTTCATTGTTAGTAGTGCGGTTACTGACGACAGCAACATTGGATCTCTCAATGAGTTTTTAATGTTCTTTAGCTCTGTTCAACACCCACCAAACTATGACGATGTTCTCCTAAGCATATCTGATTACGAGAAAAATTTACTTAGCTTGTGGAATGGCAAGTCTTCTCACATCTTCTTAGATTTTGATGAAGCTAGTTTTGATTTCAGAAACACAACTTTAGAAGCAGATTCTAAGTATGCACTGTATGAAACTTCTAGGGTAGCCCAAGAATATTCTCCTGCACACACTATACCTAGGGTGAACCTGAATGCCAGTGCTATTGACGAGTTTTTAGTCTCGGCTACAAACTTTGCTTATGCGGGCTTTGACGAGTCAGACACTAGAGCAGGTTATTCTTCTGGATCTGTGCTAGGAAACGCAGAAATTAGCGGCGTGTCCATAGCCTCCGACCCAGGACGAGAAGGGTTTAGCACGTTCAAGAGGAGTCAGGTGGACGGCATGGATACGGAATTAAGCTCCACGGCTAGTATCGTTGGTCCAGCCCGAAGGGCGCTGAGGAGAAGAAATTTTAAGTATGTTCTTCCAAAAGAAGGGTACTACGATAGAACGGGGTTCAATGGACCTGTAAGCTACGATCCTTCTATGTTAGAGAGATCCCTGGCAAGTTCTTTAGGTGAGCTTACGCTGGGTTATGTGGCTTCTGCGGGCCAGTTCTTTCCCGTGCAAGACCATACTAATGTTTCCGGGGTGTGGCACATATGCGAAGGCTTAGAGTCTACCAATACATTCTCTGGTGTAGACACAAGTAATACATTCCCGTACAGAGGTTTGCGTAGCCTAGGATCTGATGCAAAGAAGTCTGAGATTTCTTCTGAGACAGATCGGTATGTGGATCGGGGACAGACACCGAAAATAATTAAGGCTATGCACTCTATCTTAGAGAAGAAAGCAAAAACTTATGCCGAATTACAGGTTTCCCAGGACCTTTCTTCTTTCTCAAACGATTCTTATTGGAAAGATCAAGTACAAAGCTTTACCAATTCAGCCATAGCCAGTGGTTATGTCATCAACTCTTTCTCAGACTATGAAAACTTTAGCTTCGGTAGGGGTCTTCAGAGTTTATACAAGGACTATTGTAAAAACTTTAGGCAACATAGTCTAGGCCCAACGATTCAAGAAAAGACAGGAGGAAACATTTTTGCACATGTTTTTGGTAAAGCTCTCTACAACTCAAACTTTAAAGTGGTTGGAGAGAATGGGAGTCCATTTATTCAAACAGCCTTGAGAAATGTTTTTCCAATCAACAACACTTTTGTGTGGGCTGATGCTGCCACAGACACTATCACAGCAAGCAGCCTAGATCAAGCTGTAGTTCCTCTTGTTGGGACTTATGTTTCCGGGGAAGCTTTTGATTTTAGGAACGCAACCATTCTGAGCGGAATTGAGTTCTGTGATATTTCTGGGGCTCCTAGTAGAAACGAATTTAGAATAATTAATTTAGCTTCAGACATTGCTGTTCCGGGTGAGCAAAATTATTTTATTAATAACCCTGTAATTAAATGCAAATCTGTCGGAGGATTACCAAGAATTAGGTTTGACATATCCTCTTACGGAGATATGCCAAATAAATTAATTCCACAGCATAACTTTACTTTGAACGTAAAAGCTTTGGTAGCGGACGAAACTCGACCGGAGTTAGGGGGTGGTAGGCTAGGTGTTTGGATTCATACCGAGCCTGAAGAGGATCTAATGTGGTCTTGGACTCCAGATGGAAAGTGGACTCCAACAAGGATGAGTAGTTTAAGTATTGATCAAGTTACAAAAACTTTATGTCATACCTACTCATTCCCGGAAACACTTCCTGAGAAAGATATTAGGGAATATTGTTTGAACTCTTCTGAGTCTACAGAAGAACTAATAAACAGCAAGTCTATTACTCTTTTAAGAGAAGAATACCTCAAGAACTTTAAAATAGAATTTGACACAAGAAACTTTACTATATTCAATAACTTTGAATACAAAAAGATTATACCTAAAACAGAAAGCCAATTTAAGACGACAGATCAAGTTCATAAAGACCGTAATTATGTGATTGAGGTTTTCTTCTTACCCAATAATAATGAGGATAAATACTTACTTATTGATTCTATAGATCTTGAAGATTCTACGTTGAGATATGAAGCGGGAATTTCTACTGGGTTCGGTATAGAGACAAGCGGTATACCTCTTAGACCTTTTGTTGAGGAATATAAAGTAGAATTAAATAAACAGGAATTAGCGGATGTTTTAAGTTTCTATAATGGATTAACAGGGAGGCGGGCTGGAGAGAACACTACTAACTTAGCTTCTAGAGATGCTAGTATAACGTCAGGCACCTTAGAACTAAGTGGCGGTAGTAGAATATCTTATAGGGTTCAGCCTGACTGGGTTCCTAATACCAAAAGCGGGCAACAACAATATACAGAAGTGGAGTTTGATAACTGATGAGAGGTGAAGTAGAAGTTTGGAGTGGAGAGAACCTAATCCTCAAGGAAGCTAACATGCTAACTGATGGGGCCGGGGAACTATTGGCCGATATCATGACCGTATCTCCGTCTTTATCTGGCATAGACGATTTAGCAACTTCGTCTATAACCGATGCTTCAAACTATACTATACAAGCCATTTCATTTGGCACGGGACCTGACGCTTTTCGATCTAATGCTCATGCCAAAGGCGACGATTGGGAGGGGTTTTACGCTTCGGTGTCTTCACAAATCCTAGATCAGTCACAGGGGAATGTAGCTTTGCTTTTAACTAATAGAGAAGATAAAGATCAGAGTTCCAATGATCAGCCAGTGGATGCAGGGTTCCCAAGCCCACCAGACCCAGAAAAAACAAAGTTAGAGGAAAACACTAACCTATCTTCTTTAGTCTCTTCTTCTGAACAAGAAGTAAGCATTAGCTCTGTCGTTCCAGGAAATGGGCAACTAACAAATTTTCTTCCTTTTTTAAATATGTCTTCGACCCTCTCTTCTACAGAGCTTAGTGGCCCAAGTATTATTCAAGCAGCTTCTTTACTTGGTTGTTTTCCTGAGGGAGTTAGTGTTTCCTATCCTGGAGCGGAAAATACAGTTTTTTATACTGATGGAAGAGCATTAGGAACTTCAGTGGAAATATCAACGGGAAGCTATTTTAACGAAGTTGGATCTATGGATGTGTCGGGGTTTGTGAATAAGATTTCCGGGTCCGACTCTACTTTGGGCTTAACTATAAGCTCTAATGCGTCCTTCGCTTCAAACGGTACAGTTGAGTACGCAGTAACTCTATCAAAAGATGATGCACTATTTGCTCATGCTTATGGAGGCATTTTTCATTTGGGCATGTGGACAATAGACATGAAAGAATCTCTTTGCAATGGAAATACCCCGCCGTTTGCGTTTAGTGTACTAAATAATCCTAGAAAGTACAGACTGTTTTGCAGGAAAGGAGTATCCAAAGACCTAACCTACATCGAAGACATTACAGCTTACCAGGATCTAACAATAAAGTGGAGGCTACATTTCCTATGAAAAACTTTACAGAAGAATTAGGTATAAACGGGCACCTTACCATCATAAAAAAGATGAGTACGGGTGAAGAAGAAATCCTCCTTGACGATTCTAATATAATTGTTTCCGGTATGGGCGTAGGGTTATCTTACCTATTTGCCGCACAAGGATCCAATAGCATCCTAGATTACCAACTACAGAAATTTCAGTTGGGCGTTTCCGGTCCTCCTGAAGGCGGAATTACTAGCGGGATCAATGAGCTTTCTGGATCTTTAACTTCTATAGACGAATATGGAACAGGAAGTAACTTGGCTTTGTTCCAAGGGACACAGATCGTTGGACAAGGAATTGTAAACAATAGGGTTTTTGCTGAAATACCCGCAAGTAAAGTGACTAGGATTAATGCAAACTCTGTGAGGTACACTTTAGTTGTTGATGAGGAAGCAGCTAATGGCCTTCAACGTAATTCTCAAGACGCTGCAATTAACGAAATAGGAATGTTCATGAAAAATCCTACGGGGTCGAATGATGACAGGCCGATCCTAGCTTGTTACAGAACATTTAGTGATATAGTAAAAACTAATGATTTTAGTTTAATTTTTAGGTGGACAATAAACTTCTGATATGGCATTCAATACTAATGACATTTATACAAGTAGCGGCAGCGTTATGCTATTTAATTCTTGGACACCCTATGTTTCCAAGTTTGATACTAGCACCTTCTATAACTGGGAGCAGGATAATGTACCGCTCTATGATCTAGAAGAAAGAACCTATGAGCTTTGGGAACAAGGAGGATTTGCTACCTCTGCGGGAGTTCCTGGACTAGCTTTAAGCGTTTCTGCTGATACTCCACCGCTTATATTACAGCAAAACTCCAATATATTCACAGACCTTAGTTCGGCTATAGCGGCTATACCAAAAGTTGTTCGCTTTCCTGTCTTAGTTGAGGTAGGAAATTTTGAAAGCTTAGGTCCTTTAGAGTTACATAACTTTAGGATAGAGGAAGAGGGATCTATTGAGATTATAAACAGAAACTTTTCTAGAACTTTTAACGCTTCTTCTGATGTTAGAACAGCCGCCGTACCCTCTCAAGGTCAGTACCTTATCGTCCCCACGCAGATTAGCTCTTTAGATTTAAGTAATACTCTAACGGATACTTCTTGTTTACATATTTCTTCCACTGTATTATCCTCAGAGGGAGATACTAGATTCAATAAAGTAAACTCAATATTCTATCCTTCTCATAGTGAAAGAGCTACTCCACTTGCAGTAACCTTTACAGATGGCAATTTTAGATCTGGGACGCCCAATCGTTTTAATCCTAATGTTTATGAAAACTTCTCTATAGACCCTACTATAACAAGCTCTGACATTAGTTCGATTAATACTAATACTGGTTTAAGCTTAAAGAGACCCCAAGTGGCTGCTTCTACTGCGCTTGGAGGTAATGTTTACGGGAATTCATGTTCAAAGATTAGTGTAAAGAATTGTAACGGCCCCATATACATCCGTAATTTCTTTGTAGATGGATTAGCAAAAAAGAAAGTGGCTATTGAAGTAACTAATTCTAAAGTAGTTCTTGAGAACTGCGCTGCTGTTAGATCTTTGGAAGCCGGATTCAAGTTCAATAACTCAGAAGTCACCTTGTCTAGGTCAGCTTTCGCTTACAGAAACTACACAGTCGAGACGTTAGGTGGCGGGCAGCGAGTTAGAACACCTGATCTTGGAACTGGCTTCCACTTTATTAACAGTGACGTTTTAGTTAGTTCTTTACCTATTGACGCAACGTCTACAGAAGTGGGTGATATCGGGGCGCAAGGTAGAGACGCAACTTTCATTTCTTCTAGGAATACTAAAGGTTTCGTGTTAGATAACTCGAAATTACGAGGAGGGGTGACACGAACTTCTCCAGCGAACGCTGCTACAGGTGGGGTAGTATGCTCTGAGCTAAATACTAGTGCGGGTATCATTCTTAACAATGCCACAATTGATCTAAAAGGATTAATAGATGTTTACGGAAATAACGAAGGACTTATAACAAATGATTCTTTCCTTAAGTATGAAAATCTAACTGTAGACGGCAGTCAAGAAAAAGGTGTTAAGAGTTTGGGGTCTACAACGCTGTTTGATTCTACTAGTATCTTAGATGATGTCAATAGAAAACAGTTAGAGTTCTCTGGAAATTCAGTTCATTTAGACTTAAGAGGAGGCAGCGACTTTTCTTTTAAGTTGGGAGGGCTTATTGTAAGCTCTTATGGGAACTCTTTCTTTAGAACGGCTTTTGCGGGAACTCCGGCTATTTATGTAGAAGGTAATTCCACAGCAGACATATTAAAGCCTTACATAGATGTTGGTGATGTTCTTAACCAAGGAACAATATACGGAAGAGGAATCAAAGCAGCAAACGGATCAACTGTAACCGTAAACGGATTCGGTAATGGGGGTACTTTAATTACTGGTCCCCCTTTATATGCAGCACAAAGAACTATTGCTGGAGTTTGCGCGGAAACAAATTCTAAAGTAAGTTTTCATGGCCCTACTGCAATAAACCAGTTCGGGGTAGACGTTTTAGCTAAAGACAATTCCGTAATGAATTTTGAACCTAGAAGAGTGCCAGGGCAATATGCTCCCGATCTATCCCTAGGTCTTAGTTCCCCAGAAAACCACACTACCGTAGAACTGCATTCTACAAGATCTTGTTTGGTAGCACAGAAAAATAGCACCATAAATATGAGAGACTTGGGGGCTTTCCCGGCCAACTGGAGTTCGACGCCTAGTGGTTTAGCGGCTCTAAGTAATTCAAATTATTCTCCTACTCTGAGTTCTTTCGTTTCTGCCGGGTCAATGCAGTTCTATGCTAACCCCCAAGATGCCCAGCAAATAGAGGATTTAAATTTATTCGCAGTTCCACAACCAGCTACACCATTAACTTCTTTCAGGGCAGGAAGACTGAATACTTTATTGGTTAGAGATAACCCCCTGGGAACCCCGGATTATACTAATAGGCAAACCATATCTCAAGGAGGGGCATGCCTTAGGGCAGTTGAAGATAGTGTAGTGAACATACAAAATGTTCACTTTCCCCTTCCCGTAAATGACAGCCCAGCGGATGGCCTGTATTACGATTCTAGCGGAGATCTTTGTAACAAATTTAATATTTGGAATATTGCTGACAGTTCTAGATTAAACGCTTCTTATGTATCTCTTAGTGGTATGCATCCTATTAGCTGCCAACAACACGGCCCCAGCGCCCTATACATGTCTTCTAGTGACGGAACAGAAGCTAATCAGGTCCCTGCTTCAGGCGCACCTCTGGGAACTCCAGACACGGGATCGCTAAGTATTCTTGATGCTTTTGGTGCGGGAAGCTCAGTTTGGGTTATTCCTTCAGGTGTTACCTTTAATTCGGAATTTGATAGGTTCTTCCCGACCGATGATTTCTTCCGTGGATTAGCGGATCAACTATCCAACGCAGGAATCAATGTTAGTGGTACGCAAAGCTATACTTTTGGTGTTAGTGGGGCGTTTAATAACAGAGGATTCTTCCGGTTATATTGGACGCCCAAGTCTTCAGCTAAATTACTACAATCGGATTTAAGTGGTTATACCGAAGGCGCTTACCCTCACGCAGGAAACTTTTCTGGTGTTGTCGGACCAGCGTATCAAATATTTGCTCAGGGATACAATTGCTCTGCTCCGTTATCTTCCATAGTACCTGCGGGAGAACTTAATTCCAGCTCTTTTGCTCCTGACCTATTAAAACTTAGCTATGATAGTGATGGGGACGGAGTATACGACCGACTATGGACTTCTGGATTCTACTATTGTTCTGAGATGTTGGAGGAAAACCCCAACCAATGTATCTTGGAAGAATCAGCGGCGGATATGTTTGCTAATGCTAGAAACGCTAGTGTTGGTTTAGGCGGGAGACCAAAGAAAGTAACAATATACAGAGATACCCAGGATAGAATTGGGGAAGCTTATTCTGGGGATCTCATAAGAGGATTTAAATCAGCATCTATCTTTGATTTAGAGAGGGACAACTAATGGCAGAACAAATATACAATGAAAGCACTTTTAGGTTTACTGATCCAGTAAGATTATTTAAGGCTAATGATCCTTATTACTTTGAAGTTGATAATATTCCTCTTAAACAACTTCAAGAGAACTGCCTATGGTTAAAAGACCAAATCAGAAGAGATGTGATTAAGATTAGCAATGTTAAACGTGTTGACATTGAGGAATTAAGGCCCTATGCTAGTGGAGGTGATCGTATAGTTAGGGTCAAGCCAGGGAGATTTACTGCGAGGATAAATGATGCTTCTACAAAGAAGCCCCTGGCTTACTTAAGAAAAATTTTAGGATTTGAAGTTGGTGAGGTAGACGTTTTTGAGGCTGGGTTACCTAATCCAGGAACCTTTACTACGGAAACTGTGGCGGGCGTCAACGCTCTTTTAGTTGACGCCTTGGATACATTTAAGGATAAATTATCTGAGGACTCTTTAGGTCTAAACGGTTTAGGGGAGAGATCTTTTACTTGGCCTATAGTATCTCCAGACAGACCTATAGACGCTAACGGGGTTACGGTGTCTACTCAAGTAGACTCAGGGGCTTTAGGTTATGAAAGCCCCGGAACTGGAGTAGCCGCTTCGTTAGTTCCCATGATCATTACTGAAGCTTTAGTTTGGGCAAAAGCTATAAACTCAATAGCTGATAGGATCCCCCTAACAACGTATGACTACACTGATCCCTTTAATGGCTTTGCTACATTAGCAAAGACAGACAGTTTCTTTGTTCGTGCTTGGAGAGGAGTAGCCAGAAATGCAATTGTAGACGTTGCTGAAGAACTTACTATAGAGGTTCCTAATTTTTCCGATGACGATTTTAATTACATTAATGAAAACGGAGATGAAACTTCAGTCGATAACGTATATAACCGAATCGACATGGTATTCATTTATAGCAAGCCAATTGATGCCAGTTCAACTACTATACTAAAAGGGTCAGGTAAGGAAATAATTACACGCCCAACATTAGGAATTGTTCGGGGAGCCGGAATTAAAGCCAACCTTCAAGGAACGGCAAACTACGAAGAAGAGTACCTGCAAAGCACAGGAGATGATCACAAGATAATGGCGTCTCCAGGTGATACTAATAATGAAAATATAGGATTTACCTCTGCTTCAGGAAATGATATAGCTTTTGATGTTCGAGGTAGTTTCCCAGCACCCGATGACCTATTAAACATTGCTCCCCTTATTTCTGAACAGCTTGAGGCGGATGCTTTTGAATTAGTAGGTCAGTCTATTCTTCCTGTGGCATACATTTGGGTAACGCGGGGGTCTTCCGTCGTATCTACGACTGATGTCATAGATATTAGGCCACTGTTTAGAACGGCTGAACTAGCTTATAATGAGCGAGCGGGGATTGCCGCAGCGATGCCCCAACTATCTTTAGCCAATCCTGCGGTAGGAAAAGCTCATATGGATTATGAGTTAAAGCGTCAATATGATAGTTTAAACTCTAGATTGGAAGGAACTATTGGTCAGGTTGGAGACTCCTTATCTCAAGGAGGAAAGACTATCGCAGCAGGGTATGTTTTTGGGGGTTGGAATTTTGGGCCGGAAGGAGCCATGTTTGATTTCTACAAGAAACAATCAGGTGTAGGCTCAGGGGCCGGGGAGGAGACTATTAAAGACTTTGTTAGAACCAAATATGGGCACTCTAGAACCGGGTTTGAGATTCCTGCGTACCCTGATTGGGACTTGTCTGAATGGGCAAGTATTGGTTCTAACTTAGACGAAGTAGGTAAGTACCCTAATGACTATATAAATACATTTTTCTCTCAATATGGAGAAGCGCCCACAGAGGATAGTCCTGACGGAACTATTGTTGCGGGGTCTTATAAAGAGTATGTTTCCGAGCAAGGGCTAAACTCACAAGGAAATACGCCCGCTGTGGCTGTAAACTTTGGAAACCTATCAATACCTAATCCCATTATATCCCCACAAGGAACAAGATCGCACTTTAGTTATATAAAAAAGAGAATTAATTTTGACAGAGCCGCATACCCAGGTCTAGTAGACTACACTGTAGACATTCAATTCTTGAATAGTATTCCTAACATTTCTGGGGCGAAAGGATTACAACCACTTAATCCAAGTTATGGAAATAATTCAAACGATGAATATAACGATGAAACTTCGGAAGCGGGCAGGTATATTGGTAATTGGGTAGAGAAAGGAGAAGATTATTTTATTCTTTATGTTGCTTTTGCTACACATGACACTGCTGTTAGAAATCAAGGAGGGCAAACTTGGGCTGTAACGGAAGGAGATGCGCCGTATGTTCCTGCTCCGCACACTTATCGAACGGAAAGGGATGGAGTGACCGTTACTGCAAGCGAAAGAGGAGGAGAAAGATTTAGTTCTTTTGTTGTCCCTGTGGATGATATCTTAACATCTAACCCTAACCCTCAAGCAACTTCAGAAAGATTTAATGGGTACTTAGGTAACCCTAGACTTGGAAAATGCACCTATCCGACAATAACATGGTCTATGAAGGCTGTTAGTCAAGGGGATGCTCCTTATTTCTATGGCAACCTAAACACAAATAATGTAATTGCACTTAATCAAAGCTAAGGATGTCAGAGACTACTTTCGGTTGCGGGGACTTCCTACCAGGAAGAGGCCCATTTAATTTTCCAGACTTCATTAATGAAGGAAATGTTAATGGTCCAGATCCTCCGGGTCCTGACCCTCCTGGTACTAAAACAGAAGCAGATCCGTCAGATCCTCCCGTTTTCCTAGACCCTCCGGGCAACACTCCACCTGCTGGTCAGGCAGGCCCTCCCGGAATAAGTGACGGGGGAGGAGGGGGTGGAGGAGGAGGAGGAGGAGGAGGCGCGACATCACTACCTCCCCAAGGACCAGCAGCACCCACAAGTGTGCCTACTAGCCCCGGCCCGGTGTCCCCAGGAGCCCCATCATCAGCCCCAAACCCTAAAGTTTGTAGGTGTGTAGTAAATACTGAGTCCGTTGCGGCACCCTCTGTATCCACAGCCCCCAACGGTCAAATAAGTTATACTTATACATTTACACAACGGTGTAAAAGGAGGGATCCTTTTGAACCAGACCCTACACAAGAAAAGATTGAAGGTTATATAAACAATAAAATATTTAGTTTTGAGATACCCTCCGGGGGGACAATAATAATTGAGGGTGTTGGGGCCTTTGCGGATTGTAATACAGGGTCTCAAATTGCTCCTCGTTGTAACGGCACTTGTAATGCAATCCAAGCCTTTTACACCATTCCCCCTCCACCTCCCCCGCCAGCGACAGGACCCACAGCGGTTAATGAGGAGGAGCCGCCTCGTCCCGGTCCCATAAGCCCTGGCTCCGTACCTAGAGGAGGGGGTGGCGGCGTAACGAGCGCAGGTCCCCAGTCGGGTGCGGCGGGTCCAACAAACCCACCTATCGGCGGTGGCGGTGGTGGAGTCACGAGTGCAGGTCCGCAGTCAGGCGCTGCGCCCCCAGTAAACCCACCATTTGGTGGTGGTGAAGGCGGTGGTGGATTCACGGGTGCTGGTCCACAATCAGGCGCTGGTCCTCCCGTATCAGGAGGACCCGAAGGTGGTGGAGGCCCACGATCTGGAACGCCTCTTGGTCCTCAGGCCCCAGGCCCTGGCCCTTCTTTACCTGATGGCAATGCAGGGAACGAAGGCGGTGGAGGAACATTTATTGGGACGCTTCCAGCGGCTGACCCTACAGGAGGCTTTAATTTTGTTGGTGGTGGTGTTATTGGTAGAAGCACTAATAATATAATAAATAAAACAGCTACTAGTATAGAAACCCTAAGTGCTTTAGACCTTGGATCTCCAGAGATAGCTAGAGAAATACTACAACAGCGCCCTAGTGGTTTTGAAGATGAAGAAATATTTTTTGATGATACTCCTTTAAAATCTATTTTTGTAGAAAACACAAATAGAGTTTATGATATTTTTGATAGAGTTATTGACTGGAATGTACTTTACTTATTAAATAATCAAAATAACTTTGGGAATTGGGATAGTCGTCGGGCAGGAGGAGTAACTCCAAACACGGTATACAATAGTCTTAATCAAGAAACCAAAGATATATTATCTACAATTTTGAATTATGATAGAACTCCAATAAACATATCTCAAATATTTAATTTAATTGGAAGCAGAATACTTGACGGTACAATAAACACAGTTACTAAAGGAACATTAAAACTACTAGCAAAAGGAAACGTAAATGAAGATCCTTTAGTTATTACTAGAAGCAGATCGGATATTGTGAATGAGACAGTAGCACTGAATTTAATAGAAAAGAATTATTGGCCTCTTGAGCCCTCTTCTTCTACAGGTGTAGCCCGTGAGACATTGAAAAATCAAAAAACTTTTTCTAGTGATATTGACAGGTACATAGGAGTAACCGTAGACGGAATCGAAAGAAGATACTATGTCAATGATGACGACACGTTTGTAGATAGAAGTACATTATCCCTAAATGACGGAGAGTATTTTGATATTACTTTAGATGGTGAGATGACTAGGCTTTACGCTAAATCAGAAAAAGACCATGCTTTTATTGTTCCAGAGAAGACTAGGCAAATAGCAATAAATATTTTAGGTGGGACTCGTCATAGAACCCTTACTGTAAGCGGTGATGCTAGTGGCGCAGAGCTAGACTACTCTCTTTCTGCCCCCAGAGAAAATCTATACTTTTTAAGTTGTGTCTTGAGTTCAGTTACTACTGCTCCTGACCAGAACAATAGTCTTCACATAAAAAACACAACAGCTAGGTATGAGTATACTAGCTTGGAAAATATAGAACAAATTAATGAGTATATAAAGTATAAAAACAATCATCAAACTTTTATTCTTGATGATGACGATAGAATACTTGACTACGTTGAAAAGTATGAAAAAATATTCTTAACACAGGATGATATAATTGTAGACTCTCCTAAAGAAAATAAAACTAATCCAATATTAACAAGGCAGCTCCCCTGGTATATCTTACTTTACCCTACGAACAAACCAGAGAACAATCCTTTTAATGGTAAATCTCAAATAACAAACATAACTCCCTCGTCAAATACAACTCCTGCAAGTATTACTCGTCAGCTAAGAACTAGCACTAGTATTAATCCTAAGTTTAGAAATAACACAAATCAATTTGTTTCTATAGAATTGGTTGGGCGAGGAGCGGAAGATGTATATTTAAACAAAACAAACCAAGCTAAAATAAATAAGATAAACTTAAATAATTCAGTGCTTCAATCAGGTTACGTTACCTCAGAGGGTGAAGAAGTTGCCGCTGCTTCTTATGTTTCAAGAAGGGGTAAAACAGGTTACAGGCTTTTATCCGAGATAATCAAAGATTTAGACGAAAATTATCTATTAGGATTGAATGGTATAGGTAAATCATTAACTCAGTTTGACGTATTGTCCAGACTAAATTTAAAACAATTTAGTTTGCTTTCTAGGCTAGAGAACTACAGTGTACTTAAACAATCCGTATTTAATGGGCTAATCAATCAGGTCAAAATTACTCCTGGAACTAAAAACGCAGACTCAAATATAGCCCTACACAAAACACAATTAATAAGAAGAAAGTCTACAGCGCCAACTCAAGATAAATATCCAGAAATTAAGGCGACTAATTTTAATAGAGCCATCACCCCTCCTACAACGGAAGATACCGCTACGTTTACTCCTTTCCAGCCACCAGCACCTCCAACGGCCCTCCCTTAACATTTTTTAAAACAAAAAACTTTTGTTGTGCGTAGCTTACTAAATAACCTAGAGATGAAAATCTTAATCTTTTTATAGGATATAATTATGGATCACATGAAATTAACTGACGAATTACGTCAACAGCTTATGGAAGCTGCCGTTTGGAAGAACGACGAAATTGCTGCTCGCCTTGACGAGTCTGGTGAGGTTGAGGAGGCCGCTGATGGAACTCAAGAAGTAGTACATCCTTCTGGCGAGAAAACTAAAGTAACACATAAGCAAGCTGCGAACCGAACTAAATACGACCAGGGTGAAATGCCAAGGAAAACGAAAACGGTGAAGGACGACACCGAGTATGAGGACGGTGAGGACGCTGAGGAGCTTGAAGAAGGCGCTCACGTTTGCCCCCTTTGCGTTTCTCAGCTTGACGAGTCCATCGACGAGGAGCGCATCCTTGAGCACCTCAACGTCGTACTCGGCCTTGTAGACCGCCTCAGCCAGCTTAACGAAGGCGACGAGGACATTGAGTCTGTTATCGACGAAACTATTGCCGAGCTTCTCTTCCAAGACGAGGAGGAGTGATCGTGAATAGTATCGGAGATTTCGCAGAGAGCTTAATCTTAGGTCAGGTAGCGGATATACAGCAGGGAAAGTCTTTGCCTCCAAAACTAGAGGAGGCAAAGGCTACCGCCAATGCTCCCGCCAAAGACATATCTAATGTAAAAGTCCCAGATGAAATGATGCGGGAGATTCTTGGTGAGGGTTACGAGCCGGAGGAACAGCCTCCTTCTGATGGGTTCCCAGAGCTTGTTTGGGATGATCCTTATGCAGAGGATCCGAAGCAGGAGCCCACTGTTTTGACTGAAGAGACTGCTAAAGAGCTTGTGTCTTTGTTAGAAGAAGTTAGAGGTATGGTAGCAGATCTAAAAGAAATGACAACTTGTGGTATGCTTGGTGTTAATATGGGTGGCCCTGTAGCTGACCCTATGAGAAAAGCTGCTAAAGGCTATAGAAAGCCCACTAGATCCTCTATACTAAAAAAGAGTATTCGAAGAAAACTTAAATGAAATTTACTGAAGCATTAGAATGTATGAATGAAGCCCGAGGCTCTGAAGAGGGTCGGAAAGCCTATACCTCCAAAAAAGCCACCAAGGACGACAAGAAGAAAACATTCAAAGGCAGAGTAAAAACTTATTCTAGTATTAAAGATGCTTTATCCAAAGGGTCTTATGGGCAAATCTTTTCTACCAAAGCGGCAGGAAGGATGTACGTTATATCTAAGGGTAAGTGGGGAGCTAAAAGTGGTAAAGGGAAAATAGCAAAAGGATTTACTCCTGGTAGTGCGACACCTTCAGCCAAGTTTAGTAGTGTGAAAAAACACGCTGCGAGAACTCTTCTTCGTTATGGGAAAGGCTCTGCGAAGCTCGCACAAAAATATGGTAGTAGATCCATTAGAAAATCTAGAGGAATTGGTGGCAAAGATGGTCGCCTATCAAAAGGAGAAAAGTGATATGCAGTTACTACAAGACGTATTTATCGTAGAGAATCTTCAAGTTCTCACAGAAGGTAAGACCAACCCCACCATGAAGATTCGCGGTGTCTTTGGCAGATGCAACGAGCAAAACAATAACGGTAGAATTTATCCTACTGCTGTTCTTGAAGGACAACTTAAGAAAGTTCAGCCTATGATTACTGAGCGGCGTTTATGTGGTGAGCTTGATCACCCGCAGAACGACACCGTTAAGCTATCAAATGCTTCTCACCTTATTACCAAGCTCGACATGAAAGGTGATGAGCTTATCGGTGAAGCTGAGATCCTTAACACCCCTGCTGGCATGACTGCTAAGGCTCTTGTTGAAGGTGGTGTCAAGATCGGCATCTCTTCTCGCGGCATGGGCACTCTATCGGAGGACTCTAACGGTCATAAGATTGTTAACGAAGACTTCCGCCTAGTAACCTTCGACCTTGTGGCTGATCCATCCACAAGAGGAGCTTTCCCCGGCCTTTCCGAATCCACCGAGTCTAAGTTCATTAGAGAGAGCCAGGATAAACTTCAGAAGGAGTCCAACCTTGTCACCATGATTGAGGCTCGCTTAAGAGATTCTTACGAGCCTTTCCTTGAAGAAGCTAAGAAGAAAAAGAAGAAGAAAAAGAAGAAGGGCTTCCCTGACCTCAACAAAGATGGTGAAATCACAAAGGCTGACGTTCTAATGGGCAGAGGCGTCATAGGTAAGAAGAAGAGTATGAGGGAGGCTGTAAAAGAAGAAGGTAGCTGGCACAAGATTGCTTTCTCTTTAGCTGAAGCTATGGGAATAGAGCCTCGTAATCAAAGCCAAGCTCAAAAAAAGCAAGCTAGAATAGCCCTAGAAAAGGAAACTAGGGAGGCGGGACACGATAAACAAAAGAATATGGAAGCACTAGCTTCTCATACCGAGTACCAAAGAATTGGTGATCTAATGGCAGAGGCTCTTGGTCTTACTGAGATGTATGGCTATGGGGATTCTGCCAACGCTGAAGCGGCTGCGCGTAGACAAACAAAAGGAAAGAAGAGTCGCGGCAGTGGGGACAATGAGCGCCCAGCAAAAACACCCAAAGACATTACGAAACAAGCTGGTGGAGTGCGGGTTTTGATTCATAAAAGACAGAAGCAAGGAAGAACTCCTGCGGGAGTCGCTACCTATACTAAACGAGGAAGCCACACTCCCAAGCCCAAAAAGAAGTGATCGCATACATTTTCTAAAAAAAAGTTATTTTAAGTAAAACAATCCTATACATATAGCTGAACCTAGGAGAAACCTCATGAGTAATATAAAAAATATAGCCGACATTCTTCCCGAAGGGCTCGATGAATCTACCGTTGAACAGATCTTTCAATTGGTAGATTCTACTATTAACGAGCAAGTCGCTGAGAAGATCGGCCTCCTTGAAGCGCGAGTCACCGCGTACATTCGCACTAAAATTGATGACATCAAAGAACAAGCTCTTACTGAACTCTCTGAGGAGAGCGAAGTCTATCGTAATGCTAGACTATTCGAATCGGTAAGAACTCTTATGTCCCTTGAGCTTAACACCGACGACCAAGACAACGCTCTTTCTGAAATGACAGGCCAGTATGGCGAACTTCAGGAAGAGTTTGACGTTCTAAACAACCAGCTTGCGAGCTTGGTTGAAGAGAACCAGAACCTTGAAAACACAGTACGAGTTATGGACAAAAAGGTTTCTATTGCTGAAGGCGCTGCCTACGAGCTAGAGACTGAAAAAGCACAGCTTCTAGAAGAAGTTGAGAACCTTGAAGCCGCGAAGGACGATGCATTCGTTTCTTCAGAGAAAGCGGTAGTTGTTTCCAAAGCGGATTTGGAAATCAACGAAGAGAGAACTCATAAAACAAATAGTAATGAGTTCTTGACTGATGAGGTCATGAGATTCATGCCCTTCACCTCCCAATCCTAATAATTAATACTATGGATATTATGCACCAAACTGACGAAAAGCTCGTCCAGAAGTGGGAGCCCGTGCTTGAGGGCGTAGATAACGATTACACTCGTCGAGTTACCGCTCAACTTCTTGAAAATCAAGCGAAAGCTATTGTTGAGGAGCGTCTCTCTGAAAACCTTTCCCCCGGCGCGACCACTACTGGTCAGCTAGGAACTTTTCAGAAGTTCGCCTTCCCTCTTGTTCGCCGGGTTTACCCCCAACTTCTTGCTAACAGCCTAGTCGGCGTTCAGCCCATGCAAGGTCCCGTTTCCCAGGTGTTCTACCTCGGTAACGACCGTGCCTATGGTGACACCAGACAGACTGTCTACAGCAAGTACAACCTCACCTACAGAGGTCTTTATAGTTCCACCATTGGTTCTGCTTCCGGCACAGTTCCGGCTGCTGGTACGTTTGGTCCCGGTGGGACCAATACTGGTGGTTTAGACGGTGACGTTGCGGCTGACGGCTTTGACGTTTCTAACGTCCTTAACTTCTCCGCTGGTGCGGGCGAGCTTCAAGGTAACGGCGCTCCGTCCGGCACTATGGGCGGCAAGATCGCTGCTTGGCCTAACGAAGAAGCCATTATGGGTTGGCAGCTTTCCGCTGGTGAGCGTCTAACTGGTACAGGCATCCCCGAGATGACCTTCCACATCGAGCAAGAGGCCGTTGTAGCCAACACTCGTAAGATGCGTGCGCTTTGGACTCTTGAGGCTTCTCAAGACCTTAAGGCTTATCACAACCTTGACCTTGAGCGTGAACTCACTGATCTTCTTTCTAAGGAACTTCAGCTTGAGATCGACCGTGAGCTTATTGAGGACCTTCGCTTAATCGCTTACGGCTTCCGTGGTCAAAACGCTGGTGGTGTAAACCAGAACCTTATGGATAATAGCTACATCGACATGGGCTCATTCCCAGGTCTTGATGGAGACGGTGCTGCGGGTACTTTCACTCCCGCGCAATTCACTTACGACTTCAAAGACGGCGCTGGCGCGGCCCTTAACTCCACTGAGTTCCCTGGCAATAACCTAAGTGGCTCCAACGTCTTCGTTGTAGACTTCTCTCAGGGCGCTGGTACGGGTACTGGTGCTGAACTTTTCCCCCGTCACGTTGGCGAGGTATATGCAAACCTTCTTGCGGTTATCATCATCGCAT
>WLWH01001194.1_pt1 | contig 18032 bp, 23 predicted proteins | sample 6712741 | NCBI WGS metagenome assembly WLWH01 (sample SAMN12718694, study PRJNA515312) | sponge metagenome | isolation source: marine sponge | host: Mycale hentscheli | place: New Zealand: South Island, Marlborough, Capsize Point | collected 2003-05-01 | reverse complement strand
AAACTAGAGAACAAATTGGATAAGTCAGAGTTTTATAAAGTGTTAGGGATAGTAGCTACTTTTATATTAGTTATTGGCTCTTTAATGATGTAATGAAAGCAACAGTTAATTTAAATCAGGTGTTACAAGGTGGATTAGCTGCTCTTGTTGCTTGGTTATTTCAAACAGTTAATCAATTACAATCACAAGTAGCTGTGTATATGGTGCAAATAGAAAAATTAGAAGAAAGTATTATAGGTTTAGCCATGAGGGAAAGAGAGCTAAATTCTGCTCTAACAGATGTTCTAATTAAACTTGGTGGCTAATGATTGAATTTTTAGTTGTACTCTGGTTAAGTCTTAAAAAAAAGAAGTAATTGACTGAATATACTGAATATATAGAAACTAGGGATTGTGATGAATGCTTACAGCCATTCTGGGATGATCCAGACTCTGTTTTATGTCCAAAATGTTTAAATAAATCTTAGATTACTGTTAAACTACATTTTATGAATAATATCCATCATTCTTTACAATCTTTATCCATTGACATTGACAAATTAAGTTTTTTAGAGGGTAATCCTAGACAGGGAGATGTTGAGGCTGTAGCTAAATCTTATAAACAATTTGGGCAAAGAAAGCCTATTGTTGCTACTACTGATTATGTAGTTATTGCAGGAAATCATCAACTTGCAGCTGCTAGACAATTGGGATGGGATAAAATAGCTGTAGTTATAACAGATGATGATGAGTTAACTGCTAAGGCTTTTGCTTTAGCTGATAACAGAACTGCAGAACTAGGCTCTTATGATGATGATTTATTAGCTGATTTATTAAGTGAGGTTTCTAGTGTTCCTGAGCTTATGGACTCAACAGGATTTAGTGAGGATGATTTATTTGATTTAATTGGCTTTGATGATGATACAGAGGAAGAAGAAGAGATAGAAGTTCCTGTAGAGCCTGTAACTAAGCTAGGAGATATGTATAAGCTAGGTAATCATTATTTATTATGTGGAGATGCAACTGAACAAGATGATATTAATAAATTAATACAAAATAATAAAATAGATATGTTGATGATAGATCCACCTTATGGAATTGATGCTTCTAACATGAATCTTGGAACAACTAAAAAAGATTACAATAAATTTTATAGAGGTAATGATTGGGATAAAACAACAATTGATATATTACCATTGTTAACAATAGCAAAATATTCTTGTGTTTGGGGTGGTAATTATTATGCTGATTTGTTACCTGTTAACAATGATTGGTTGTGTTGGTTTAAAAAAATTAAAAACACTTCATTTAGTGAATTTGAATTAGCTTGGACTAATTTTGGTAAAAATACCAGAATAATTGAACATCATTGGAGTGGAGAGAAAAAATTACATCCTACAGCTAAGCCTGTTCCTGTAATAAACTGGGCTTTGTTAGTATTATCTGAGATTAAAACTGTTTTAGATGTTTTTGGTGGAAGTGGATCAACACTTATATCTTGTGAAAAATTAAACAAACAATGCTTTATGATGGAATTAGATCCTGCTTATTGTGATGTCATAATAGAGAGATGGGAAAATCTTACAGGATTAAAAGCAGAATTAATTGAAAAAGATCAAGATGAATCTTGATCCTTTTCTACATAAAGAGAATAAACCTCAGATTTTGGCTTTAACTAAAAATAGTCTAAATCCTTCATCCTTTGTTTATACTAATTACATTATAGAGGTTATATAGGACAAAAAATGGTTGATATAAACAGTTTAGATATACCAGAACTCTGGGAAAGACAAACAGGAGAGAGTGCTAAGGCTTTTGAAGCTTTTGTTGTTTATAGAGATATGGAAAATAGATCTTATAGAGGAGTTGGACAAGAATTAGGTAAAAGTAAGACACAAATAGAAAAATGGGCTAGAAAATACTTCTGGCAAGAAAGAATATTAGCTTTTATTGACTATATGGATTTAATAAAAAGGGAAATGCAGATAAAAGATATTGAGGAGATGAATGAAAGGCAGATTAGAGTTGCTAGAAATTTACAGGCTAAAGCTGCACAAAAACTACAGGGAATGGATTTATCAGAGTTAGATGCAGGAGATTTAGTTAGATTCTTTATAACTGCATCAGAATTAGAGAGAGAGGCTAGAGGTGTTTCAAGCCAGAATCTTAATATTGTTATGCCTCCAACAATTCAGATGGCATGGGATTGGGAAAATAAAGCAGAATAATGCCACAAGTTATTCAAGCAAAGCCACCAGAGTTACATATTGGACAGAAACAAGTCCTTAAAGCATTAAGTAATAATAGGTTTAATATCTGTGTTGCAGGTAGGAGGTGGGGAAAAACAAGCCTTAGTATTGTTGCAGCTTTTGAAAGAGCATTTAAAGGAGAAAAGGTTTGGATTGTGTTTCCTGTTTATCCTCAAGCTATGGACTCTTTTAGAACTATGAAATCATTAATTAGACAACTACCAGAGGAAATGTATGTTATTAAAGAAGTAGAGAAAAGAATAGAGATTGCTAATGGTGGATCTATACAAATTAAATCAGCTGATAAGCCTGAAAGATTAAGGGGTGCAGGTGGTTTAAGTTTAGTTGTATTTGATGAAGCAGCTTATCAATCTAAAGAAACTTGGGAAACAGTTAGACCAATATTATCTGATAGCTTAGGACAAGCCTTATTTATCTCAACACCTAATGGGATGAACTGGTTTTATGAGTTATTTGATAATGCTAAAAGGAGAGATGAGTGGACTATACATCATTATCCAACTGAATCTAATCCCAATATAAAGCCAGAGGAGTTATTTCAAGCTAGAGAGGAACTAGGCTCTTTAGTTTATGCACAAGAGTTTCTAGCAGAGTTTACAGAGGTAGGACACATGTTTAAAAGAGAATGGTTTGCTTATTATGATGTTATTGCAGGGGATGATCCAGAATATGTATTTGAGGATGAGATAGTCAAACATAGTGAGCTAAGTATCTTTGGTACAATGGACACAGCTCTTAGTATTAAGGAAACAGCAGATTATTCAGTAATAATGGCAGTAGGATCAACTCCTAGTGGTAAACTCTTAGTATTGGATATATTCAGAGATAGACTAGAAGCTCCAGAGCTACTACCTAAAATAGAATCAATGATAAATAAATGGAACATGGCTTGGTTAGGTGTAGAGGATGCTAGTTTTGGTTTGGGTATTATCCAGATGGCTAGGAGGCAGGGTTTGCCTATTAGAAACTTAAAAGCAGATAAGTCTAAGACTGCAAGAGCAGTTCCTGCAGCTGCAGGGTGTGAAAATGGTACTATCTACTTTTTGAAAAATGCTAAATGGTTAGTAGAATTTGAAAGAGAATTAACTAGCTTTCCATCTTCTGGATCTCATGATGATCAAGTAGATGCTCTAGCTTATGCAGCTAGATTTGGTATAGTTAGAAAAACAACATGGAGTGTAACCTAATTGGGAATAGCAGACAACATCAGAGGCTTTTTTAGTCAACAGGAAGTCAATTCAGAAAAGAAAACATTTAACAACTTTCCAACATCACAGGTAGTATTTCCTTTTAATTCAGATGCAGGTTTCTTTAGTGGTGTAAATCAGATGAGTCCAGAGGGCAACTCAGCAGCTTTAGCCTGTTTAAATGTTCTTGGTACAGCATTTAGTGAGCCACCTCTTAAAGTTTATTTAAAAACACAAGAGGGAGAAGAGTATTTAGAGAATCATCCTGCAGCTATCTTATTAGAAAATCCTAATCCAAATATGACTGCTAACTTAATGAATAACTATATTGTTACTTCTGTAGCTGTGTATGGAGATGCTTTTATATTAAAACTAAGGAATGATGCAGGTGCTGTTGTACAGCTTATTCCTTTACTACCAGAGATGGTTGAGGTTAAGGGTAATGATGAAAAGTTAATTACTAAGTATCAATATAAACAAAAAGGCAACACCTTAGACATAATGCCAGAGGATATGATACATCTCAGAGAAAGAATAGATCCTAGAAACCATAGAAGAGGACTAGCTCCACTTAGATCAGTTATGGTTGAGATTTTAGGAGATGCTGCTGCTTCACAGATGGGAGCTGCATTAGTTAAGAATACAGGTGTGCCTAGTGTTGTCATCAGTCCTAAGAATGATCTATCAATGACAAGTGATGAGGCAGAAAATATTGCTGAGGTATTTGGTAGAAGATTTGGTGGAGAGAACAGAGGCAGACCATTAGTTATTTCTGGTGGAGAAGTAGATATACAAACACTTTCTTTTACTCCTAAAGATTTAGAACTAGGAAAACTTAGATATATTAATGAAGAGAGAATATCTGCTGTGCTTGGTGTTCCTGCAATCTTAGCAGGACTAGGGGCAGGGCTAGAGAGAGCAACATATTCTAATGCTAAAGAATTAAGAGAGTTTTTTACTGAGCAGAAGTTAATTCCTATGTGGAATCACTTTGCTAATGAGTTCACTAAACAACTTTTATTAGAGGATTTTGAAACTAATCCTGCTTACTGCTTTAAGTATGATTTATCTGATGTCAGGGCTTTAAGTCAGGATGAGGATGCAACAATGGCTAGAATTGTACAGGGTTACAATGCAGGGTTTATAACTGTTAATGAAGCAAGACAAGCTAATCAGCTACCTGCTTTAGAAAATGGAGATTATTTTGTTAGAAATATGACTGTTGCAGAAGTACCTGTAGATGGATCAGAAGTAACAATGTATCATGGTACACCTATTGAATTAGCAGCTGATGAAACTGTGGAAGAAAAAGGTAAAGATGCACATGTTATAACCTCAGATGGAGAAAGAGTGCATACCTCTTGGCTAGAAAAAGATGAAGAAAATGAAGAGAAATCTATAGAAACTAAGGTAGATAATGTTCCAACTTACATACAGAAAAATGCACAAAGAGGTTTAGATCTACTTGAATTTGCAGGAGATGGACTAACAGACAAAACAAAAAGAGAGGCTAGGGCTATGGCTAATGGCACTATCTCAGATAGTAAAGTAGTCAGAATGGCAGCTTGGTTTAGTAGGCATGAGGGAGATTTAGACTCTGAGGATGCTAATGCTTATCTTTCAGGAGATAAAGAGAATCCAACTAAAGGGCAGGTAGCTTGGTTGTTATGGGGTGGAGATATCTCTAAGAGCAACAAGATGAGGGCTTATAATTGGGCTAACAAAGAAGCTGAAAAGGTTAAAGAAGAGAAATCAGAGAAGTTTGATTTATATGGTTGGGAAGAGCCAACAACTAAGTTTATTGGTTTACCTACTGTAAAAGCTATGCAAACAGATGAAGAGAAAGCTGCATATTGGAAGTCTATAGATAGCCTAAGACAAAAATGGGAAGATACTTTCCAGACTGTATATGCTAAAGAACTAAACAGACAAAGAAGAGCAATCTCTAAAGCTATTGCAGGTAGTTCAACACTAGATGCTATGCAAACAAATATAGATATAGTTATTGAAGATACTAAGTTTGATAAAGAGTTATTACCATTGTTTTATTCATTGACAGATGATTTCTCAGTAAGAACTTATGATAATCTCTTTCCTAAGAATGATGCTTTTAAGGCAGCAGATCCTGTTGATTTAGGTGTAACTGTTACAGAGGAACAAGCTATAAGAACAGTATTTGATACATTAGCTGAGTTACTTCCTGCAGGTAGAACACTTAAAAAGATAGTTAATGATGGTTTCTATAGAGGACAAAGAGAAGTTCCACCTGCTGTTGGCTCAGTATTTCAAGATGGGCAATCAGCTAGTTTCTTACAAGAGAATGCAAAGTCTGTAATGAAAGATCTAAATGACACAACAAAGAAAAGAGTATCTACCATAGTTGCTAAAGCACTTAAAGAATTTGAGGATTTAGGAATAGTTAATCCTGTTGCAGGTACACCAGAGGGAGATAAATTCTTTAATCAATTAGCTAAGAACATAAATACAGTTCTAGGTGGGCAATCACTTAACAGAGCTAAAACTATTGCAAGAACAGAGGTTGTTAAAGCTAGTTCTTGGAGTCAGCAAAGAGCTGCTAAGTCCACAGGTAAAAGACTTGAAAAAGAGTGGGTATCACAAAGAGATGGTGTTGTTAGAGAGGCTCATTTTATATTAGATAATCAAAGAGTTCCTGCTGATAGCTTTTATCTGTATAATGGAATCAAGTTAGATTTTCCTGCAGATCCTAAAGCTCCTGCAGCTTTAACTGTGAATTGCAGGTGTACAGAAGCATATATTGAGGTAATTGATGAGTGAAGAGTTAAAAAGACCAGATAATCTTTCTTTTAAGAATGCTCCTATTGAGCTAAAAGAAGATGGAGATACAAGATACATAGAGGCAGTTTTTTCATTATTTGACACTATAGATAGTGATAATGATGTAACCAAAGCTAACTCATTAAGATCAGGCTACACAGGGAACAAAGTTCCTTTAGTGTGGAATCATGATTGGAGTAAGGTAATTGGTAGAGGCATCATAGAAACAGATAATCAAAAAGCTGTATTTAAAGGTTATTTCTTAAACACAGAAGCAGGAAAAGAGGCTTATGAAACTGTAAAGGCTATGCAAGATATGCAACAGTTCAGTTATGGCTTTCAAGTGCTTAAATCATCTAAAGGAACACACATTGACTCTAAAGGAGAGGAAGTTCCTGTAAGAGTGCTAGAAGATGTTAAAGTCTGGGAAGTTTCTCCAGTACTTGTAGGAGCACAACAAAACAGCTTTGTACAAGCTCTTAAATCAGGTTTACAAACTTATGATGATGTAGATACAGAGTTTGAAGAAGTAAAAGAGGAAGAGTCTAAGTATGGAAAATGTACTTATGAAAAAGATGGCAAGTGTGCCAAAGAAAAAGATTTAAAGATTTCAAGTGCTACTGATGCAAGTATCAGTTCATCCCAACAGGGTATGAGGCTTGGAGAACATGCTGTAGCTTCTCTTGAGGAGTTAAAGGCATTCACAGAGAGGATAGAAGATCTAGCTCTTTTAAGAAACTCTGAAAAAAAGACACTTAGTTCAAAATCTACAGAGATGTTAGCTAAATACTTACAGGGAGTTACTTCAATCTATAACAGGTTGGATGATGCTCTTGCAGGTTATGGTTATGATCCTGTTAAAGATGATGAGCTGTTCCTAGAAGTTCAACAGAACTTAATGGAAAATAATTAGAGAGGAAATATAATGGCAACATTAAAAGAATTAAGAGCAGAAAAAGCTCTTAAATCAGAAGATTTAGCAAAAATATTTGACTCTGTAAAGGATATGTCTGAACTTTCCTCAGATCAAAAAGAGGAAATCAAGAGAAGAAATCAAGAATTAGCTGATCTTGGAGATTCAATTACTGAACTTCAAGACTTAGAGGGAATGAAATCCCAAAATTCTGATATGATGGAAGCTTCTAAAAAAGTTTCTGGAATGCCTGTTTATGGAGAGCCAGAAGTAGAAGAAGCAAAATCTCTAGGTGGACAATTTATAGAATCAGATGCTTATAAATCTTTTGTTGATCATGGTATTAAGAATGTTCCTTTTGAAGCAAAAACTAATGTAACAACATCAGTTTGGACTAGAGATACAGTCTATCAGCAAGTTATTCCTGCTATAGAGCCTAATCCTAATCCTGCTTTGGACTTGGTAGATTCTATTAATACAGATCAAACAACTTATTACTTCTTGCAAGAAACAGCAACAAACAATGCAGCAGAAACTGCAGAGGCTGCTGCTGCTCCAGAAGATGCTTTCAGCTACACAGCTGTTACAGCTCCTGTAAGAAAATTCATCACAACTTTGCCTATCACAGCAGAGTTGCTTGAAGATCAAGCAGGTGCAAGAGCATATTTTGATGGCAGACTTGCAAATCATGTAATGCAAAGATTAGAAAAACAATTCCTAATTGGTGGTGGAGTAGCTCCAGATGTTAAAGGACTTACTCAACAAACAGGAATCAACACAATCACTTACACAGCAGGAGCTTTTCCTGCAACTGCAGGTGGCAAGTTAAGAACAATTCTTGATGGTATCAAAGATGTAGAAATCAATGGAGAATTAGCTCCAGATGCTGTTTTGATGAGTCCTGCTGCTTACAATGCTTTAGTAAGTCAGGTTGATGGAAACAATAACTTCATGTTAGGTGCTTCTGCTTTGGCAGGATCTCCTACTATCTGGGGTTTACCTGTTGTTAAATCATCACAAATTGGTGGTGCTGTTTCAACAACTATTGATGCAGTTGTTGGAAAATTTGGTGGCTCTTTAGCAGTTAACCATGTATTTAGAAGAGGAATGGAATTACAGATTTCAGACTCAGCTAAAGATGGAGATTTTGGTAAAGATATACTTACAGTAAAGGCTTCCTTAAGGTATGCTCTTGCTGTGTATAAACCACAAGCATTCACAAGAATTAATGATATTGAATAATAGTTAATTAATATGGAAAAAAAGCAGAGCCATAGTTTTGTTCTCAAGAATGAGATTATGAGCTCTGTATTCCATGAGGAGAATAAAAATATGAAATTTATAGAAAAAGAAGCAGACATAGTTTGGAAAGATAATAAAACAGGAAATTTTGCTAAAGGTGCAGAATGTCCATTCCAAAGTGGAGTTCTTTATGCAGGAATTGGTGATCCAATGCCAGATGTAAAGATTGGTAGCAAAAAAGCTGCAGCTCCTAAAACTAAAGCTGTTAAACCATCAGAGGATAAATAATTAAATGGCTCATACACAGTATGTAGATAAAGATGATGTAAAAACTTGGCTTGGTATTACAGGCACAGGGCAAGATGCTAATCTTGATATTGCTATTGATGCTGCTTGTAGAGCCATTGATGACTTTGTAGGAAGAGAGTTCATACAAAGTGAAACAGTTGAAACTAGATATTATGACTGTGAGTTTATGGATTATGCTTTTGTTGATGATATTGCTACAACAACAGGGTTAGTAGTAACAACACTTAATAAAGATGGCACAGATGACCAGACTCTAGTTTTAGACACAGATTATTATTTATATCCACTTAACTCAGATAAACTAACACCAACAATGCCTTTTAATAAAATAGTTATGGCTATAGAGAATGGTGGTAAAATACTACCAACTAGCCATCCTAAAGGCTTAAAGATTACTGCTAAATTTGGTTTTCCTGACCAACATAATACAGGAAGCTATATTCCAGAAGCTATTACACAAGCTGCACTAATACAAGCTGCTAGATTTTGGCAGAGAAAAAACAGTCCAATGGGCTTTAGTGGTAATCCAGAAACAGGACAAGCTCCAATTATATTTCTTTCTGAGCTTGATCCAGATGTAAAAACTTTATGTAAAAGATTTAAAAATTCAACAATTACTCTTGCATCAGGTAGACCTTATGTTGGCTTAACAGCAATAAACAACAATAGGCTCTATGGTGTATGAAACTAACTCTAAATGGGGCTTTAGATTTATCTAGAGCAATCAATTCACAAACTATCTGGAATAAAAGAAGTAATGATTTCTTTAATGATTTAGCCAAAGAATTAAAAGATGATTCATTAGCAAGATTAAGCCTACCTCCATCTCCTAGATCTCAAGCAGGTAGAGGCAACAAAAACACAGGTAATACTAGAAGAAGTGTCTTTACTGCTAAATTAGGTAACACTAACAGGCTTAGAATGTCTGAGGGCTTTAAATTAGCATCTAGTAGTGAAACAGCTCCTTTTATACATGGTAAGCCTATATTTAGAGGGTTTAGTCCTGTAAAGAGAACAAAGCCATTCTTTCCACCTTACAAAGAGGGATCTAGTCTTGCTAAGTGGGCTAAGAGAGGAACACCTAAATTAAATCCATTCTTAGTTGCTAGGGCAATATCTAAGAGAGGTTTAAAAATGAAACCATTTATTGGTGGTGTTGTGTATGAGAAGCAGAAAGAAATAAAAGCAGGTGCAGAGGATATGCTAGAATCTATAGCAAGAGATATAGCTAGGAGTGTAAAATAATGGCAACCTTAACAGCAATTAGAGATGGTTTAAAAACAAATTTAGAAACAATTACAGGTTTAGCTGCTTATGAGTATGTTCCTGATTTTATAGATCCTCCAATAGCATTAGTAGCTCCATTGAATAGTTTAAACTATGATTCAACAATGGCTAGAGGCTCAGATACCTATGAGATACCTGTAGTGGTGTATATATCAAGAGTAGATGCACAGACTGCACAAGATGGTGTAGATGCTTACTTAGCTTCATCTGGGGCAACCTCAGTTAAAGCAGCAATAGAAAGTGATCCTACTTTGGGTGGTGCTGCTATGTCTGTTAGAGTTATAAGTGCAACAGATTATGGAGAGTATGAAGTAACACAGGGAACTAGCTTTCTTGGTGTAACATTCAATATAGAGGTAATAGCATAATGAAAATAAAAATATTAATTGGAAGTAATTATCCAGATAAGGATGGTAAAGAAATCAGGTGTGAAGCAGGAGAAATCTGTGAAGTGCCAGACAAGATTGCTAAAAGTTTGATAAAGAATAAAGCAGCAGTAAAATTTGATAGTAAAATAGCTAAAGAGGAAGAGGAATAAATGCCAACATTTAATCATGGTAAAAATGCTGTTGTACTATTAGATAATACAAATCTATCTACAACACTTACAGATGCAAGTGTATCTTTAACAGCAGATGTAGCTGAAACTTCAACATTTACAGCAAGTTCTAAAACTTATGTTTCAGGATTAAAAGATGGAACTGCAACTCTTTCAGGTTATTTTGAGAGTTCAAGTCCAGATGCAGATGCAGAGTTTTTATCACAACTAGGTAGCTCAGGTAGTGCTTTTACTATTGCTCCTATTGGACATACAAGAGGTAATCCTACAGAGTTTGGTAATGTAATTGAAACTTCTTATGATAGATCAGCAGACATTGGCTCAGTAGTTGCAGTAGCTGTAGCATTCCAATTTGATGGGGATGCACATAATGGCAAGAGCTTATTAGCTCCAACAGCTATAACAAGTTCATCTAATGAAACAGGAGTTGATTATGCAGCTGCAGGAACTAATGGTGGTGCAGGAGTGCTTCATTGTACTGTAAGTAGTGGATCTCCAACTTTAGATGTTAAAATACAAACAAGTGCTGATAATGTAACTTTTTCTGATTATATAACTTTTACTCAGGCAACAGGTACAACATCAGAATTAAAGACAAGTGATACTAATCCTGCAAGATATGCAAGAGCTGTTCTAACTTTTGGTGGATCAGGTAGCATAACAGCAGCAGTTAGTTTTGCACAGAAATAAATATAGAGGAGAAAGATAAATGCCAACATTTACACATGGAAAGAATGCAGCATTCAAGATTGATGATTCTGGTGGAACTTTAAGAGATATCTCTGATGTTCTTACTGATGTTTCTATTTCAAGAACTGCTGATGTAGCTGAGGTTTCAGCATTTAGTAATAGTTCTAAAGCTTTTGTAGCAGGACTTAAAGATGCAACACTAACAATCTCAGGCTCTTTTGATGCAACTGTTGATGGTTACCTTTCTGGAATACTTGGAGAAGAGGGATCTTTTGAGTTCTATCCAATTGGAACTACAGGAGGAAATCCTAAAGCATCAGGAGAAGCAATAATGACTTCTTATGATAGAACACCTGATATAGGTGGAGCTGTTACTTTTACAGCAGCTTTTCAAGTTTCTGGAGATGTAACTGAGGGAACTGCTTAAAATATAATTAAGTAATTCACAACAGAAAGAGGTTATCATGAAGAGGCTTAAACTAGATGATATATCTAATTTTCCTGCACTTCCTACTAAAGAAATAGAGATTTCTGAATGGGATGCAACAGTCATTGTTACAGGCTTAACTAAAGCAGATGCAGTAAAAATAAATCAACTATCAGAAGTTGATGGAGTTAGAGATGAAGTCCTTTTTGAAAAACACTTATTGCTAACAGGATTAAAAGATCCTGAGTTTGATTCATTAGAACAAGTAGAAGAGTTTTATTCTAAAGCAACACCTAATATTGTAGATAAAATCCTAATGGGGATTTATAGGTGCATGGCTTGGACTAAGGAGGATCAAGCTACTATAGCTGATCAGTTTCCAGAATAATACAGAACTAGCTTTTGAATTTAGATTAGCTTTAGATTTAGGAATGACTGTTGATACTCTTAGAAAAAGTATGAGTGTTGAGGAATTTGAGTCTTGGAAGTTATACTACATAGATAAGAACAAGAAAGAGCAAAAAGCCATCACAGAGGTTAAAGCTCAATCTAAATTGAGGAGATAAGAATGGCAAGAGCCACTTTAGAAATGTTTTTAAAGCTCACAGGAGCTAATAAAACATCACAGGGATTAGACAAAGTTTCTAAATCTACTAAAGGTTTAGATAAAGATGTTCATAATGCTTCTAAAGCCAATGCACAATTTGCTGCAGGTATGTCTAGCCTGACTAAAGGAGCTATTGCAGGTGCAGCAATTTTTGCTGCTAAACAACTTGCAGACTTTGCAATCTCATCAATACAAGCAGCATCAGCAGCTCAAGAAGCTGCAGGAGCTTTTGGAACTACTTTTGGTGGTGCAGCACAAAAATTAAGTGTAGAACTTGAAAAAAATGCCAATATGTTTGGCTTAACTACATCAGAAGCTAAACAATTAGTAGGTGTATTTGGTGCTGTTGCTCAGGGTTTAGGATTTACACAAAATGAATCTGCAGATCTATCAGCTAGATTATTTTCACTAGCAGGAGATATTGCATCATTCAACAACATCACAGCAGGTGCAACACCTGTTCTACAGGCTTTTAGATCAGCTATTGTTGGAGAAAGAGAAGCTCTAAAAACTTATGGTATCTCAGTACAAGAAGCTGAAGTACAAACTAAAGCATTTTCAATGACTGGTAAAAGAAGTGCTGATGAACTTACTAAACAAGAGAAAGCCTTAGCAACAACTGAATTAATATTTGAAAGAGCTGCAGTACAAATTGGTAATGCTGAGAGAGAAGCAGGTGGATTTGCTGCTCAGATGTTATTAACTAGATCAGCAACACAAGAACTAAGAGAGGAAGTAGGTGCAGAATTGTTACCTGCTGCAGGAGAATTATTAGGAGTGTTTAATAATTTTGTTAGTGATATATCTCCTGCTGTTGTAACAGGCTTTGGATTAATCAATGATGCTATTGTTGCAACTGTAGATGCTACACAAAGAGGAAACACAGAATTAAATAAATACTTTAGAACATTTATATTAGGGCAAAATGCACTTAATGGAGATGCTGATGCTTTAGAAACTCTTAACAAAGAGATGCAAAAAGAAACTGAGATACTTAATGAAAACTCTGTACAAATAATAACTAATACAGGACTTTCCTTAGATTTCTTAGATGTAATTAACAAGATGAACAATGCTTATGCACAAGAGTTCACTAACTTACAGAAAACTAGACTGGGTTTGCTTACTAATGAAACACAAACTAAAAAACTATCAGACACTATAAGAACTAAACTTAATCCAATATTTGGAGAACAAAACAGCTTAATTATGTCAAATATTAATTTAGAGCTTGAAAGATCAAAGATAATGGATCTTATTAGTTCTGCTAATGATGATGTAGCTAGAGCAACTAGAAATAGAAATCAAGCTGCTAAAGACTTAGAGAGATTACAGATTGATGAGAATGTTAGAGATGCAGAAGCAGCTATTAGAAAAAATGAACTATCAACACAGATTGCACTACTTACACAAGCTAAACAAAATGGCAAAGATGTAACTGCAGAACTTGCTTTAGCTGAGGCAGAGTTAGCAGAGGCAGAGTTTGAATTAGCTAATGATTCAGATGCACTTAGACTTGCTAGAGAAAGATTAGATTTAGCTGAAAGCAACTTAACAAAATCTACAGATTTTCAAACAGCAGCACAGCAAAGAAGCAGGGATATGCTTTATGAAACTATTGATGCTACTAATGAATTAACTAGCTCAACTAAGAAATTAATAGATCAACAGGCTTTAATGCAACAATTTAGAGCAATAGAAACAGCTCCAATATCTAGGCAATTTCCAACTCCTGCTCCTATAACAGCTCCTGTAGTTAGTGATCAGGGATCTGTGTCTGCTCCTATTGGTGGACAAGCACAACAGGAAGTAAGTGTAAAAGTAGAGCTTTCAGACAATGCAGAGGACTTTCTACAAGTAACACAAGAAAGATTAGCCAAAAAAGGTTATGCTATTAGATAATGAGTGTTCCTTTTGATGCTAATGTTGATTTAACAGTAGAAATTGCTTTTGACTCTAATCCACTAGATAGCACACAAACTTTTACTGATGTTTCTACTTATCTTAGAAGATTTAGTATAAACAGAGGTAGAGCAACAAACTTAGCAGATTTTAACCCTGCTGCAGTAACAGTTGTTCTTAATAACTCAGATAACAGATTTAGTCCTAATCAAACAACACATTATTATGATACAGTAAATAACAGAACTAAGGTACAGCCATTAAAAAGAATAAGAATAAAAGCTACCTATGATTCTGTTGAATATACTCTTTTTCATGGCTTTGTAGAAAGTTTTCCAGTTAATTATCCTGCACAGGGATCTGATTCAGAAACTAAATTACAATGTGTAGATGCTTTCAAACTGTTTAACAATGCTACTTTAAATGGCTTTGGGTGGCAGTTAGGTATCTCTAAACTAGGTACAAATACTAGGCTTACACTTACACAAGCACAAGAATTAAGCTCTGTAAGGGCTAAAAACATACTTGATAGCTTTGGTTATACAAATCAGGCAATATCTACAGGACAACTAGAAGTTCAGGTACAGCCAGAAACTGATACTGTATTAGCTGCACTTAGAGCTGTAGAACTAGCAGAGAATGGCACATTCTTTATTGCTGCTAATGGAGATGCAACTTTTAGAGATAGAAACTATAGATTGGCTAACACTACAACACCAGAGGCAAACTTTGGGCAGGGTGTAGGAGAGCTAAACTATGTTGATATAAAAAGCTCTTATGATGATGAAAAGATTGTAAACACAGTACAAAGAACAAGATCAGGTGGAACAACACAGATTGCAGTAAGTGCAGACTCAGTAGATAGATTTGGCTCTAATGTTTTAGTACAGTCAGGAACTTTAAATACACAGGATTCAGATGTCTTATCTATTGCAGAACAAATAACTGTTGCTAATGACATACCACAAACACAGATAGAGGCTTTATCTTTTGCTCCTAGAGAAAATGTTAATTTATGGGCTAAAGCACTAGGATTAGATTTAGGCAGCTTTGTTGAGGCAAGTGTTACCACTACAGCTTCTACAACTGAAACTTATGAATTGTTTATTGAAAGAATAAAACATACAGTAGATGCTAGAAACAAGACTTGGAATTGGCAGATTGGGTTATCCCCTGCTGAAACAGGTGCTTGGATTCTAGGAGTATCAAAACTAGGAATTGATACTAACATAAGTTATACTTAGAAAGAATTAAGGAGAAAAATACATGGCAGCAGGTGCATGGTTTGATTGGACAACAGGAGATCTAGTAACAGAAGCTAGATTTCAAGACATTCAGGATTCAATAGTCTTTATTTATGCCTCAGAGTCAGCAGCTAATACAGCTCTAACAAATAAGGTTGAGGGAACAATATTTTATGATACAACAGCTAATTTACTTAAAGCATGGAATGGAACTGCTTGGATAGGGGCAGAAGCAGGAGATATTGAGGGAGTTACAGCAGGTAATGGTTTATCTGGTGGAGGAACTTCTGGTACAGTAACACTTAATGTAGATATTAATTCAGAATCTACTGCTACTCTTGCAGGAGGAGATGAAATCTTAATTGCTGATGTTGATGATGCAAATAACATTAAAAAGACAACAGCACAGGATATAGCTAATCTTGCAAGTGCAGGAGTTAGCTTAGGTTTAGTATTGGCATTAAGCTAAGAAAGGAATAATTTATGGCAGATACACTACATTCAGTACAGGGAGTTTTAGGAACATCAACAGCAGATATTATTGATGCAGTTCCTGCTTCAACTACTGAAACTGTAATTGGTATTTTAGTATCTAATGTAAGTGGCTCTAGTTCTGATGTTACTATTGATCTAAGTGTTACTAAGTCAGGTGGAAGTTTAAGACACATCTTAAATGATGTTTCACTACCTTTTGGCACAACAATAGAGATCACAACAAAAATAACATTAGAAACAGGGGATATATTACAGGGATTATGCTCTGCAGCTTCTAGTGCAGAATACAATGTATCATTTTTAAGACAAACTTAGAAAGGTAATTTATGCCTTATCTAGGTACACAACCAAATGATGTAAAAAAGAATACAGGTTTATATACACCTAGTGAAATACTGCAATTAAAAAAAGATGGTAATTGGGGTGGTAGCTTAGAACTTATTGAAGAAGTTACACTTAGTGCTGATAGTGTTTTAGATTTTACAGATATAAAAGAAAATATTTATGATGTACACCAACTTCAACTAAATATTACTAATTTATCTGAAAGTGTTTATTTAGGTACAAGATTTTATGAAAGTGGAGTATTAGAAACTGCAAGTGTATATAAATATTCAGAACAATATGGCTATGCAACAGGAAGTTTTGGGGAACAAAAATCAACAGCACAAACATTTATATTATCTAGTGAAAGTAATTTAGCTAATACATCAGTTAATTTATATATGTACTTTTATAATCTTGGAAACTCTAGTAAACATAGTTTTTTAACTTTCCATTGTCTTGGAAGAAAATGGTCAGCAGGAGATTTTAACTTTTATTATGGTTCAGGTATGTTACCACAGGCAAGCACAGTTGATGGAATAAGAGTATATCCTAATTCTGGAAACTTTACAGGAACTGCAAAACTTTTTGGAGTAAAACAGATATGAGTGCTTTGAGATTAATAAAAGAACAAGAAATATCTAGTGCTACTTCAGTTAGTATTACTGATGTCTTTAGTGCAGATTTTGATATTTATTGTTTAACAGGTTCAAATATAAGTTCTGATAATACTACACATGACAATGTACAAGCAAGATTTATTAATGCAAGTGGAAGTATTATTTCAAGTGGTTATGATACTGCACAACAAGATGGTGCAGCAGAAGGAATTATTGGTGAACTAAAAGGAACTAATGCTACAAGTTTGGGTTTAGGTTCATTTATGACTTCTGATTTAGAGCCAGAAAGTTTAGCTATGGCATATTGGATATTTAACCCTTACTCAACAAGTTCTTATACTTTTGCATTATGGCAAGGTTCTGCAACTCTTGTAGGATTAGCCAGAATGAGAAAAGGTATTGGAGTTTTAAAATCTACAGCTAGTATTACTGGTTTTAATATATATCAAAACAATAGTGCTATAAATTTAAATTCTGGGTTTCTTAGGGTTTATGGATTGAGAGTAGATAGCTAATGGGATTAGTACAAGTAGCAACAAATACAGTAACAAGTCCAGTTTCATCTGTGACCTTGACAGGCATAGATAGTGATGATGTTTATATGGTTGCTTATAATAATTTAACTACTGATACTGATGATAGAGGTATTAGTATGAGATTTACTTATGGTGGTGTAACTCAAACAATTTCAAGCTCTATTGATACTGCTAATAAAAAACTAAATTCAAATACAAGTTTTGAAAATAGAAGTCAAACAAATGTTGATTATGTTAGATTAGACCAATTTTTAGGAACAGGAACATCAGAAACTGCACAAGGAATAATCTACCTTTATAATATGAACTCAACAACAGAGTATGCTTTTTGCACTTTTGAAGATGTAACTTATAACTATGTTCCTAGATTAGCAGGTGGACAAGGTGGTAGTGTCTTTAAACAAACAGGAACTGCAAGAGATGGTGTTACTTTTTTTCAATCTTCTAATTTTACAGCAGGAACTTTTACTTTATTTAGACAGGTAGGTAGCTAATGAGTGAATATGGATACATACCAGAAGCACCAGAACAAAGTTTTGGAAATAATAAAGGGATATTTAACCCTAAAGATATTTATGATTTAACAAGGGCAGATAAATACACTAACTATGGACAATTAGAATTAATTGAAACTCAAACTGTAAGT
>WLWH01001193.1_pt1 | contig 18084 bp, 23 predicted proteins | sample 6712741 | NCBI WGS metagenome assembly WLWH01 (sample SAMN12718694, study PRJNA515312) | sponge metagenome | isolation source: marine sponge | host: Mycale hentscheli | place: New Zealand: South Island, Marlborough, Capsize Point | collected 2003-05-01 | reverse complement strand
ATTACGTACCATATGCCCAATCTCGGTGTTATCAGTAACGTGATGGCCTAACTCGTGCGCAATGTATTCACGTGAGTTATTAGGGTTGATATGAATCGTACTGCCAATGTGCTTTCCAGTAGCAGGGTCGTTAGCCCTGGAGTGACCGGCATACATATTGGAGTTTTTGAGTTGCTCAATGAAAGAGGTGTCATCAGTGGGAACGTTTTGGTTTAAACGAATATTGTTACGATCACTGTTAGGAGACAGTTGATCTACACGGTTAGTAGCAGCAATGCCTAGCTGTTCAGCAGAGTCAATGCTCGAATACTTAGCAGGAGTTTTCCTGGCTATCATTCGAACATTGTTGCCAATAAGGCCAAACTGAGCTAAGGAAGCTGGTAATATGGGATGCACAATACACTAGACAGAGATATATCTAGTGTAATGAATTAAGCATTCTTAGTTACGTGATCAATGCCAGCGCAAGCAAGCTTTGTAAGCTGCCAGATACCGTAACCAGCTACAAGGATGTTAACGCCAGGCACGGCAAGCAAACTATAGGTAGCAAGAACACTACCGCCACCAGCAAGTGCTGTTACGGCAAGACGTTCGTCATTAGGGAGATGATCTGTAGCTTGCCAAGCTGAGTGTGCACCTTTAACGCCCATAGTAATGGGAAGTACACTCTCAAAGACAGTCTCAATTACAGAATCACCTGTTACTTCAGCTGCAGTAGTGAGATCAGAAGTACCGACATCAGCTACATCACTTAAGCGGTTGCTTAAGATATCAGCATCACCTTGTAATGCATCAGTAGCCGATTCGTACTCAACGTCAGTCATATCCTCAGCTCCACGAGAGCGGTTGATGGACATATCCTCAAGAACAACGTTGTCTGAGGTATAGTCACCGCCGTTAGCGCCTGACTCAATACGTGAGAAATCACGGTCAGGAAGTGTGTACTCAACAGCTTCTGTTTGTACACCGCCAGCGCCTTGATGATATACATCTTGTGGGATAAGGACAGTACCGCCATCAAGTAAAAGCTCTACAGCTTCAGGGTCAGCTTTAGACACATCAGGAACTTCAGTGTGAAAGAACTCACGTGCTGTTTGACCAGAGTCAGACTTATAAGCAATAGCTTGGAACTTATCCTGAATGTGCATAGGCAAGTCACTGAACAGCATATTGGAGTCAGCGATGGACATATCGGTGGTAGCGGACATTAGTTAAAACAGAAGTGCAAATAAGAAAGAAACCCGCCGTTAGGCGGGCAGGGATACATCAGGCAGTAGCTACTGCAGGTGTGTCAGTAACAACTGGAGCAGTAACGACAGGCTCAGTAACCTCAGCAACGTTGTCAGACTTGCGGTTAAGGAATGGCAGTGGTGTCTCACCGTTGTGACGGCGATGACCTACATACGCAAGAGCACTGATAGTGCCAGTGGTAAGTAAGGTCTGAGCTGGGAATGCAGAAAGCATCAAGCCAGCAGTTACACCGCCAGAAGCAACACCAAGGCCGATAGCAGCAGTGGTCTGCCAGTTACGGTCAAGGACGTCAGGAACTGCATTAGCAGTGTCAGAAGCGTCAGTAGCAATGAAGTCGGTAAAACCAGCCATAAATAGTAATAAGCAAATGTACAAAACTCTCAAAGAGAGCAAAAAGAAAGAAAGCCGCCGGTAGGCGGCTAGTGTCTCAAGCTTCAGCTTTAAACTGATTCTGCTGCTGGTCACGCATCTTCTCGCGAGTCTGACGAAGCAGAGCAGCGTTCATACGGTGAGCAGCGCGGATTTCAACAGGTGTCATTCAATCAATTCATTTAGAACACAAACTCAGAAAGCCGCTGCTAAGCGGCTAAACGGAGGCAGATAACTTACGCTTAAGAGCCTGAAGAGCACGACGACGATCACGCTTAGCCTGTGGCTTAAGCCGGATCTTCTGTGCTTTCTTCGAGTGGTGCATCCAGTTAGGTAGTGAGATCATAGTAGTTAAAAAGAACATTCAAAGAGAAAGCCGTTGGTAAACGGCTAAAGGCTGTTATTCGTCATAATAGATGAAGATTAGCAATAGAAAGTAATGCCAAAGAATAACTTCGGAGATATAGATGAAGTGCTGTCAGGTGCATTCAACCCATCGGAGATGCAAGAGCTATTAGAAGATGTAGATTTATCGGAATGGGCGGGTCATAACTTAAATATGCAGGGGGAGCAGGCTCTAGATAGAGCTACTGCAGATGCACAAGCATTCCTATTAGATAGAACGGACAGATTTAAGGCGTTAGGTATGCCAGGTCAGCTATCAGGAGAGTTTGAAGAACTCGGTAATTTACCTAATAGTGATCAGTATCCTGAAGCATACCGTAAGGGATATGGGGAAAATAATAAATATGGAGAGGTCCTGTTTGGCACAGAGTACGAGACTAACGGTGTAACAGGTACACGTATGGCAGTGCCATCAGCAGATCCTACAGATAGTAAGAAACCTCTTGCTATGTTCCTAGGATCTAGAGAACAAGCAGCTAAGAACGTAAGTCCTAGAGCGAAAGACTTTCTAGATGTACCGAAAGCTAGTGAGTATGTCCAACGTCAAATAATGAGACGTATGGGATTTCCAGCTCAAATGAATACAAACATAAACGAAAAAGATACAGACTTTATCGTAAGAGGCAGGAAAATAGACGGACAAACTACTAGAGAAGGTTGGGGACAACCAAAAGTTCAAGCATATACGTGGGTAGATCCAGCTGGTCCATTACAAGGAAGCAGAATGGATCAAGCTGACCAAATAGTTAAGACACTAAATAAGGAAATAGACGCTAATCCTAATAGTGATCTAAAAACAATAGTAGATGATATAGGTAAACCAGGTCCAAATCAAAAGTTACGTGGCCCTCATAGTAATTCTGAACCATTCAGAGGTAAGCTATATGATCAGAAACGAGCACCAAAAGATGAAGTGTTTGGTACTATGTATGATGACAAATTCCACGAAAGTAATAAAATCACTGATTCAGTAGCTAAAGCTCCATCAGATCTATATATAGATAATGTGAAAGAAGCACAGCAGACTATGGAAAGTCTGTCTGGAGAAGATCTCAAAGCTTCTATCAAAGCTCTGCCAAATGCTACTCAAAATGGACAGCATAAGCCAAGAACAATGGTTCATATAGCACCACCACCGTCAGTAGCTAGTAGGTTTAGACAAACAGGAGAAGACATAATAAATAAATTCCCACAAGTAGGTCAGTTCCTAGATGCAGGGGGCAAGCTAATGCGTAACCCAGCAGTAAGACTGGCAGGGACGGCATTAGCAGCAGTGCCTGTCCTAGGTGATGCAGCAGATGCAACAACAGGAACAGTAGATGTAGTAACTAAGACAGGAGATCAGCAGGTCCGTGGTGCAGGCAATGCAGTCGCAGGTATAACAGGACTAGCAACGCTGGCAGCACCAGCAGCAGCACCAATACTGGTACCAGTATCATCGGGACTAGGTATAGGTAATGCGCTAGCAGATAACGCTAAAGAGCGTAGGCAAGCGAGATCAATAGGTGAGTCATCGAAGTACGAGAGAAGCGGTGCGTTCTCACATACAGCGGAGAGTCCTGTAAGCATAGGTCTGCCTGGAACAGTGCAGTCCGAGACACAAAGACGTAGACAAGCTCGTCGTAGTAGCTCAGGTAAAACACCCGTAACAAGACCACAGACTGGTAAGCAGTGGTGGGAACAGGCAGTAGATAGTGTGATGAGAAGGTTCTAATAAAAGCCCCCATAGGAGGGGGCGTGAATAGACCATCGGACGGTACCGGGGTAGTAGAAGATAGTTCACCGGATAGGAGGTACATCTCTGAAACCTGCTGCGAGGATATGTGCTCGATCGCAGCCCGAGCTGTAGTGAATGAGTGAGCCTACGCCTCACGAACTAAACCAAAGGAATAAACTCCAAATAGAACAATAAAAAAGAAACCCGCTGTTAAGCGGGAATCTGGCTGTTATGTATCCAGGTATCGGAGATGTAGATCTCCTGAGTGTCGTCCTGGTCTAACCAGGAGTACGACTGCTGGATACAGTCACGGTATGTACCGAAGTGGACAGGCTCCCACACATAGTCACCGTCGATACGAGTGAATGCGTGGAGAATGAAGTCAGTCATAGTGAATACAGATATAGAACAATGAGAATCAAAGCCGTCGATAGACGGCTAAGAGGTACTAGGCACTGGGAGTAAGAGCCCAGAGATCAGCAGCTAGCTCGTCCGGAAGAACAGAGAGCTGTGTCTGCGTGGTCATAGGGGCATACCCATAGCCTAGATAGCTACGGTAGAGGTCACGCAGCTCATCGAGAGAAGCGAATCGCTTCACGAGAGGAACGTGGCATCCACCGAATGCATAGCAGCCATCAGCAGCTTCAACGAAGTGCCAGATGGAGGTGAGACCACGCTTCGTGGTCATCGAGAGAGTAGCGAGAGTACGCATCAGATAGATATCGAAAGAACACTAAGAAAGAAAGCCGGTGATAACCGGCTAAGGCTCGTACGGTCCTAAGAAGACAGCATCTCTGTAGCGCCAGCGATCGAAAGGCTGGTCTTCTAAACAGAGAAGATGGAAAAAAAGCTCCTCTGAGTTCTCACCGAACTCATCACGAGCTAAATCGATGTCGTCACAGTAAGCCTGATAGTCCTGCTCCTCTGCCTTCGCGGCGTAGTGGCACTGCATAGCGCAGGCATCACCTCTAGGGTCGAACTCGACATACAACCAGTCGCGATCCCAGTCGGGTTCACTCCAACCAATATGAATAGCCATAAAACAGTAAGTCCGAATAACTCAAAAGAACACAAAAGAAGAAAGCCGTCGATAGACGGCTATGGAGCACCCATCAGCAGAAATATGCTGGGTAGGGGGTGCAGTCGTCATCCTGCGGAGACTGATACTCAGTCCAGTAGTAGACAGGAGTGCAGTCATCGTCGTCATACGACAGTAGATCGATAGCAGGAGTGTCGAAGATAGTGTCCATAGTGAGAACGAAAGAGAACACTAAAGAAGAAAGCCGGTGATAACCGGCTAAGCAGGACGAGGTCCGATGAAGCAGGGAAGGACGTAAGTCTCATCCTGACCAGGGTCGTAGTAGCCATCCTCGTCATCGAAGTAAGGCTCACACTGGACAAAAGCTACCTGCCAGTAACAGCCAGTAGGATCAACGGCAGTAGCCCAGTCAAAGTGATCATCGAACCACTCGCCTTCACCAATGAAGGTGATGTCTCGATAGTCACTCCAAGTGAACTCAGCAGTGACTCGATCGCCGCAGTAAGAAACGTAAGTAGACATAAAACAGTAGGTCCGAATAACTCGAAAGAACACAAAAGAAGAAAGCCGTCGCTAGACGGCTGAACGCCTCCAGGCACGTAAAACACGCTCACGTCTACGACTAATCAAGTCGGAGTGAGAATGCCACGGAGGAAGTGAGCAGAAACCCTGCTGGTAACAGCGCCACTCATCATCAGTGAGAGGGCGAAAGTCAGCAGGTAAAGCAGCAGACTGAGTAGGTGGAGGAGTGGGACCTAACTCAACAGGTACTGGGTAGGTAGGAACACACTCACACCACTCCATAATGGTGCAAGTGCAACCATCATCAAGGACGTAAGCATCACCAGCTGCGTCAAAACGAAGAATACCGTCATCCATAAGTAACACTCAAAAGAACACAAAAGAAGAAAGCCGGTGATAACCGGCTAAGGCTGTCAACCAGCCATCTCGAACACATCCTCGTGCGTGATACGCTCACACATACGAGCAGTGATACGGAGCTCAGAGTCCACATCTAGTGTAGGACGAGTGAATGAGTCCATACGTCCTAAGACGTAGACACGATCAGGGAAACGCTGCCTGTAACAGCGAAGCAGTGCTACAGCATCGTGAAGCTCACGAGGAGAATAGGAGAGATCTAGCCATCCGTAAGGACCGGCAGGATCGCGAGTGAATACACACCAAGACATAGAAATATAAGTCAAAGAACACAACACTAGAAAGCCGCAGATATGCGGCTGATAACAACGTAGATAGGTAACACTAAGGAAGGGGAGAGAGATCACTACACACGACAAGGCCTAAAGGTGTATCAGATGTGGAAAACGCATCGAAGATACTGACATCTGGGGGATACACCTGTGGATAACCTGTGAAGAACTAGTGATCTCATAAGATACACACTAGTATCAACGGAAGATACACGAGTGAGTGAAACTCACGAGTATCTGAAGTGATAACAGATGTGAAGCGGAAGTATGAAACTGAAGTAACTAACATAAGTGAAACTAATGTAAAGTAAACTTCAGATAACTTCCGCAAAGAATCCCTCTGCTTGCAACGCAAGTAACAAAACATAAGTGACGAACAAATGTAACAACGTAGAAATATAAGCGAGCGCAAGCGAGCGTGTGTAAACAACAGTTAAACACACGTATATTTTTTTTGTTCGACCACAAGTTCGGGTACAGAGGGTATTAGACGTGTCAGAAATTCTGTAGCATTTTTAGGGCCCTATAGAGGTTTTTATCCCTCGTCTACAGGCAGACTCACAATACCCTAAATATGTAAATATTTCCTTAATAATATCTACCCTACTTATATAGGCTGCGTTGCGCCTAAGAAAGGGAAAAGCACGCTGCTTGTTTTTACGTCTGATTTGGAATCACGGTAAAAACTACAAAACTACGCTAGCTACGGTAGTTTCCTATATACCTATATTTAATACCCTGGCTACGCTCTCCTCTATCCTTTTTTAAATAGTTAATATAAGGGAATTAGCGTAGTTAGTGTAGCTTTTGTAGTTATGAATAAATCAGTACAGCAATTGATGGACGAAAAGATGTGTCGCCCTGGTTACCAGTGGAACGAGACATTACAGCGCTGCTTGGGTATGGGTGGTGGTGACGGTGAAGTTACTCCACCAGAAGAGAGTATTGCTCCAGAACCGGCGCCCGCCGAAGGCGCTAACACCGGCAGAGGTGCAAAACGTGTAAATGCACAAGGTGTTAAACAGGTTGGTACATCAATGGGTACAACATTACCTATGTAGACAGAATAGGTTATAAAATTATCTACAATAGTTGTAGATATATGCCGAAAGATAGTGTCATTAGAACAAATACAAGGACTAAATAACAGTCGATCTGTACTAGGTGGTAACAGCTCTGCTAGCAATGAAGCCTTTCAGCAGAAACACGACGCTAATGACCTACTTATTAAAGGTGCAGGACTTGCAGGTGCAGGAAGAGAGCTTGGATTAAGCGAGGAAGAGACCCTTGCTGCTGTATCACGGCAGTTCCGTAGGCAGCAAACTAGAGATGCCATTGGTGCTAGACGCAGTGATAGGGCACAACGCGAGAGTTCGTGGGCACAGAAGCAAGCATCCCTAGGAAATTGGGGTGATGGAGAGCTTCAGGGCGTCGGATTTGACGATATGTCCGAAGAAGAGCGTGCATTTGGACTATCACAGGACGAATTGCAGACATATCGGCCAGATGACCGTGGATATACAGAAGATGAGGACACAGGACTGATCAGATCCGAATCATTTGCCGAAACAAAGGGCGATTATCGGGGAACAAGGAAGGAATACCGCCGAGAAGGAGGTAAAACCATCAGAACAGACACTCGTGAACCGATATATGGGACACCTGCCACGGTTGCTCCAGTATCTGCAATGCGTGATGCATTAATGCAGCTTGAAGCTGGACCAGGTCAGTTCGGATACGACGCATTTCCTGGATCTGCCGATGTTGCTGGTCGATTAGAGGCAGATGTTGAGCCAGATCGTGGAGCAGATGCAGCATTAGGCGCTGAAACAGTACGAAGAGACAGTCGTCGCTTCGATGATGAGACAAGAGAAGCAAATGACTGGCGTGCTCGTGCTCAAGCCGAACTTATTGCTCGTGATAGCTACACAGTGAACGGACCTGGTGCAATGGCAGACGAAGCCATTGGTCGTATCGGTGAAATCCGCAAAATCGGCCCCGCATTGAGCGCTGCTAAGAAACCAGGCCCCGATCCAGTCGGATCTGTGCAAGTTATTCGTGAAGGATCCGATCCAGTGATGGCTGAGGTGCTTCGTCGTGGAGATGGTGTCAATTTAGACCCAGTAACTGGGGATCCAGTTGCAATTCAAGGTCCTGAGTTGCCTGTGACGCGACCTGGTGACATTCCAGTCAATAATGCTGGCTCAGCTAACTCATTGAACGCTCCTCAGTCCGCAATGGAGTGGATTAACCAGACAAGGCCCGAATTCCGTGAAAGTTCAACGTCATTTGGTAACTATCCACAAGTTGACATCACTCTGCAGACCACAAACTTCGCAAATCGCTTGCGTGAGCTACAGGGTTACGGAATGGAAGGCGTATCAGCCAATATCCGCTCCGTTGATGAACTACAGCGAGTGGTTGCAGCAGTTGGGTCTAAAGCACAAGCAAAAGGTCAGCAATTATTCCGCTTCGACCCAGAAACCGGTAAAAACATCCCGTCATCCACTGCTGGTCCTTCAGAAGTGATGAATTTGATGAGAATGAGTCCCGGTGAGCAACAACAGTTCGCAAATGCGATGTATCAGATGGAAGCTGCTCGTAGATCGAGTGTTAACGAAAATCCAACCGGAATTTACCTCTCAAGGATGACAAAACAGGGACCACAGCAGATGGGTACCGCAGATGTTGCTTTTGACGCTGCAGAAGCAGTTGGTGGTGGCCTAACAAGGATTGCTAGACAAAACAAAGGCTCTTCAATCCGTATCGGTACAACTGATCAAGGCAAACCAGTTAAACAGGACATAAACGCTGCTTTAGCTGCATTACCTAGCCGTGATGCACAGGAACCATACATTGGACAAGTTGCTGGCCAAAAACCACGGGTCAATCGCCGTAAACCCGCGAATATGGGAAGCGGTGATGAACTACAAGCAAATATCCAACGTCAAGCTGAATCACGAGCTAAAGGTAAGCCTGTTGACCAGCAACGGGTTGATAGCAACATTACAAAAGCACGATTAGCTGAAGAACGTGAAAGTCGCGATAGTCGGAAGCGTGAAGAGCAAAGAGACCTCATCAGAAGCTTTACCCCAGCAAACCTTCGCCAGCGAGGACGTTACTCATGAATTTCAACTACAGCGACTCAAACGTAAGGCAAGGTAGGGACAATCAGAACCGAACCCGTGAAACACCTAGTACATTCGCTACTTCTAGCGGTGCTGAGGATATTCGTCAGACTACTCAACTTGATAAACCTACTCAGAGGATGGCAGGTCAAGTAGGTAACCGCTTGCTTGAATATATGAATGATCCAGAGGAAAATGCACGTACAGAAGAGTGGATGAAGATGTTCGAACTCTCTAATGAAGGACAGCAGTTTAATCAAGCTAAAATGGGTGGAGCACCACAAGTTTAGAGATATGTCAAAAGCACGTATGGCAACTAATGCGTTGAAGTGGTTATTCAGTAAACCCGGTGCAACTAAAGATGCACCACGTCAGATGATGAATGCTCTAGACATTGCAGGACGTCTGGGACCTGATGCCGTCTTCTCAACGATGGCTGCAGCTCAAACACCGGGAGACCTGGGAGACAAGCTGCTTGTTGGAGCTACGGACTTTGTAGGTAGTGGTTTGACAGGTCTTGCTGCAGGTAGAGCAACTAACTCAGCATTGGTAGACCAAGTTGCTTCTATCGCTGGTGCTTACGGTTCAATGCCTGTAGCTGATATTGCAATGCGAGGTAAGGACAGGGTAATGGGTGGAGAAGGGCTTACACCCTATGAACGGTTAAGTGTGGAACAGCAAGAACAGATGAGACAGCAAATCACACAACAAGTGATGCAAGCATATGGATTAGTACCAGGAACACGAGATCGATACTTCTCTGATCCAACCACAGGTATGGGAGTGAACTGATGGCTGAAGGAGATTTTCTATCAAGGCTGAGAGCTGGTGCAAAAGATAGATTCAGTGAAGGTAGAGAAGACTACCGACAAGCTTATTACGCTGCTCGTGAACTCCAAGGTTTAGATCCAGAAGACGCGAAGATTAAAACAACGCTTGCTACAAACCCAACGTTTGTAATGGCAAGAGATATGCTGAATTGGTCGGAACCTACGTATAGAGGGCAACGGGCTGAGCGAGGGATGGCATTGTCAGACGACAGGGCTACTCGTATTGGTCAAGTCCTTGGTACGCTTGGTAACGATGTGGTTCAGGACAGTACAAGAGGTTTGTATTGGTTACTGAATGCCGCACAAGCTGTTGGCAATGTAAGCAATGAATATGTACTAAGCAGAGCTAACCCTGACCTTTTCTCACACGATAAGACAGGATTGGCAGTGCCTGTAATGGATAATGGTAAGCCAAAGGTTTACAGTAATCAAGGCTATACGACAGTTAACAAGAAGAAGTACGATGCAGCGCTAGAAGCAGGATTGATATCACCTGAAGGTACAAAACGCAAAGGCGTTGGTATGAAAGATGGTAGATATACAAGACGCAAATTCTCACCAGGAGACGTCGCTCTGCTTGGTGCTGCATCAGGTGCTGCTATTAACGGTGGTTTAGGTCTATTAAACCCATTGGGTGGATCAGGTGGATATACAGCTGCACTTGAAAGTGAAGATGATCCCACTAAAACTTCAAACGTAATTCTTGAAGTTGGTGCTAAATACTTTATGGGTAGGACTGGAGATCTTTTACCTTATGATGAGTTTTCGAAATATCGTCCTGATGTAAGTAAAGGTGATTACAACAGGTATAAAGCATTTAAGTATGACAAGAAAGAGGACTGGGATCCAACTGATGGGGACTTTACTTTAATGGCAGGTCTACTGAAAGGAACGACTGAAGGTATCCACGGACCAGAGCTACAAATGCTTGGACGTAGCCTGCCTGCTACTACTACACTGACACCGTTCTTAGGTGCGGTAGCTGGCGGTGCAATTGGTGTTAGAGGTAGACGTCCTATTAAACACGGCACTATTGGTGGATTTGCTGGATTAGCTGCAGGCGGCACAACAGGTATAATTGCAGAAGAGATGAGACGTAGAGCAGTCTCTAATACAACACAACAGCAAGGCGGAAACGCCGAACAATACTTAGGCTAAAGCTATGAGATTTGCAGGAACACAGCTATCAAATTATTTAGATCCTATGAACTTTGATGGGATATCTACTGCATTTATGGAAGGTCAGGCTAAAGAGCGAATGTACGATAGGCAAGGCGATTTCTTAGTAGATAAAGCTGAAATTGATGGTGAGTCTTTAATTAAACAAGCTAAGTATGGAGCATCTGCAACACGTGCTCAGGGCTCAGCTGCTGGTAGTTCAGCAATGTGGGGTGGACTTGCAAGTGGAATTGGTAGTCTTGCCGGTGGACTTGGAAGTAAATTTGGATCAACACCCAAAGCTCCGGTTCCGGGCCAACCTATTCCACCGACTATGACCCCATTAAATAATCCATCCTATCTAAATCCTGCTGCTCCATCATCATTAGGAGAGTATAGTTCACTATTAGATCAATGGTAAACTAGATAAAGGTTAACTATAAAGTAATGGCAAGAAGTTACAGCTCTGGTTTTAGGCCTAAATACGCTGACGGTAAAGCATTTGAAGGTCCTACTATTACTGGGGGGCCAGCAGGAAATGTAGGTGCAGCAGCTGATGTTGTAAATATGGGAACGGGTTACGGTTCATTACGAGCTGCAGCTCCGGGCTTTGAAGATATTAGTGCTACTGCTATTGGTATTCGATCTAGTGAGAGAGCACAGAACAGCTTAATTGCTGGTCAATTAGATGCAGCGAATATTACAGCAGATGCTGCAGAAGAGGCTGCAAAACTTCAAGCAAAAGCACAAGAGGCTGCAGCTAAGTCACAGGCCAGTGGCTCTAAGACAGGCTCTATATTAAGTGCAGTTGGAAGCATTGGAGGTGCGCTACTAATGTCAGATAGGAGTACAAAAGAGAATATCGTAAACATTGAGGATGCGTTGTCAACACTACGTGAACTTAAGCCAGTAACCTATAACTATAAAGAAGAGTACACAACAGAATTCAATAGAGTGCATCACGGTTTCATCGCACAAGAGTACGAACAAGTGCTACCTGATGCAACTTATAATGATGATAGTATCAACAAAATGTGTATTGATACAGGCGATCTAATCGGACTGCTTGTACGAGCCATTCAACAGCTTGAGACTAAGGTAACCCGCCTTGAAGCATCAAACGCATTAGTAGGAGTTAAGTAATGCTTGGACACACGATGAATTCTGTAGATGACCTTGCAGAAGCTATAGCAAAGATGAAAGGTGTCACTGTCGATGATGCCCTTAAGTTTTTAGGCGGAAAGAGTTTTGCAAATACAGCTCAAGCCAACCTAATGGCACGAGGAGGGCAAGCCACTAAACTTGGTCGTATGGCTGGAAGTAGAGCTGCTAATACAGCACTGCGTTTTGTACCTGGACTAAGTATCGGACTTACTGCACTTGATGCTGCTGATATCGTCACTAACGATACCAACATTGGGAACAAAGTAATGGATACCGCAGCGATGGGTATCGGTGGAACATTAGGAGCAGTTGGAGGACCGCTGGGTGTAGCTGCTGGTGCATCATTAGGCAAGATGGCAAGTGATGCTACACAGTTTGTACTAGGCGGAGGTAAGTCACAAGAAGATCGTGAGTTAGAAGCAGCAATGCAACTGTTAATGAAGCGAGGACTAATCTGATGCCACAAATCAACGTAGGACCTGCACCCGTATACTTAGGTGATCCAGTTCAAGGCATAGAATCACTAAGGCAGAATGCAAATAAACATCGTGACATTAGAGATGGCTTAAATTCTATCTTCGGTAACGATCCAATGAAGCGTCCTGACGCTATCGATTGGAAGAAGCGATTTGAAGAAGGTCTTATTGAGAATGGAGTTGTAAAAGTCACAGCAGGTGATGCCCTCATTGGACGCAGTCAGCCAGAACTACAGCTTGCTTATGAGACGTGGCGTCAGAAAGGCCTTCAACGTCAAGCCATTCCACTCAATGCAGACTTGCGTGCAGAAGGTAGATCTCCTGTAAAAATCGACACTGATACTAATAGTGCAACATTAGAGGCTGATGCTTTACAACTAGGTAAAGTTGTACAGAATAGGGACCTTCTCCTTGCAATGGATGGAGGACCTGAAGCATTTGCCGCTTTAGGTGATAATCCAACATCATCCCAAATCTTGGGCGCTATCTCAGCAAGGAAGACAGCTATTGATGCTCCTAGATTGCAGAGAGAAAAAGAGCTATTTGATGACAACTTAGAAACAAATAGGTCAACAAGACAAGGAACTGCAGCTGCCAGAACGCTGGCTCAGAATCAGTTTGAGCTAAATAAAACTACTACTGCTGAAAATCAAAACTTTAGAGAATGGCAAGCACGGGACCAATCTGCATATCGACAGTTTCAGGAAGCTGAGCAAACACGCCGTCTTCAATACGAGAATGATAATCGTAATGCTGATCGCAATCTGCAGATGCAGTTAGCAGAGATGAACCGTGACGAACGTGGAGATGTGCGTCGTGAAGAACGCCGCCGTGATGCAAAGAAAGATCGTCAGCTAATGCTGCTCCAGTTGATCAATGGATTGAAGCAAGTGGGTCAAGGCTTCGGAGGCTAATCAAAGGAACTTCTTATAGCTTCCGTTTGTGTAAGCCCCCCAATCTCCCCAAGTGCCACCAGCTCGTTTCCACAAGCGATAGGTAGCTCGTGCATTGGTTACGGGATCTGCAAGCTCTGACCAATCTTTAATACCGTAGAAGTCACGACGGTCCTCACCCGTATCACGGTTGTGTTGCCACAGTCCTAAGGAATACTCGTGATCGGTATTTGGATTAAGCCTCCAAGACTGACCAGAAGATTCGCCCATACCTACAGCAGCGCCAATTGTGGCATTGGTTTCATCCATGCCTTGATCAATTAGTAGCTGCTTCATCTGAGGCTGAGTGAACGTTTGACGCTCATAGGAAGCAATAGATTGAGAAGATGTGGAAGAGCTAGAAGAAGTGGAAGTATCTGATGAATTAGAAGGTGCAGTAGGTAGTGGCGTATAAGGAGTACCTTCGTATGTTCCAGGTACATATGGCTCAGACTGACTAGCTTTGATTGCAGCCGTCTGCGCTTTAGTACGCTGATCGTATAGTGCCTCCATACGCTCATCAGCCTCACGTTCTTCCTTAGCATTTTTAGACATAACATAAGCGCCACTTAATGCACCCAATCCGCCAACGATGCCAGCCATTCGTTGAGCTGGACGTTTAATATCAGCAACCTTCTTATCAGACTTATAAGCAATATCATAAATTTTCTCTTTGCTATCAGCTCTGATATCAGCAAGCTTTACACCACCTGCCGCTTTCTTTGCAGCTTGACGTTCAACAGAACGACCCTTCTGTGCAGCTAAAGAGATCTTTGTAAAATCAGGAGCTGATTTAACTGAGGTATCTAGAAATGCATCAAAGTTTCTAGTGACAGCTTTAGCGCCAGAAGTAAAGTCACCGCCTTTTACTGAATTAAAACGCATATCTAAGTATCAGTCTTTCAACCATTCTAACTTTTGTAGAATAGGAGAAATGTGACTCGAATAAACAATGGCGATAAATACTCGTAGTGCAACTGAGCGTAGATACGATGGCCCTACTAGAGGAGAAATGCAAGGTCCAGGGGTGGGCGGTTATGGTACGCCATCTCCTGGGATGAGTAGAAGGCCCCCCGACCCCAGAAAGAATCCACTAGATGGTGACGGGGGGCGTGGGGGTTATGCCAACTCTTCTGCAATAAACACTAACAGCTTCCCTGATGGGAAATTCGGAGGAAATGGACCTAATCAATATGGTGATCCTTACGGCACGTCATATGCTGGTGGTTCTCCTACATTTAATGAATCAACAGGCAGATATGAATCTTATACGGGTGCTAACGGTACTGTTACCAACGGTGGCGGCTCTACTAGGCCGGGCAAGCCTCGTATCAATCCGGGTTTGGCTGATGGGGCGATGGATCCAAACAAAAAAGTAGGTGGAACTTCGGACCCAGGTAGAGGTGCTTACGCTAGTAGCACGAATTCAGCAAAAGGAAACGGTGGAAATAATGCAGCTGAAGATGATTCAGAAGAAACTGGAGCCAAAGATCCTGGTACTTATAACTACCAGCAAATAATGGATGACTTCTATAAGTTCGAACCTGGCGAAGATGATGCAGAAGGCCGTAGCTATAAGTTAGGTCTTGCTGGCGATATGATCAGCAAAGGGTTTGACTCAGATCTAGCTGAGAAGATGGCTTATACCCAAGCGGGTATCAGTAAAGATATGATGTCTCAACAGGCTGACCTCGATATGAGGAATCAGTCTGAAGCGCGTAGTCAAGAATTTGCATATGGAATGCAATCAATGGGTGCTCAATTTGAGCATCAGAATAACTTTGCTAATGCTCAGTATGATCGTGACGTAGGAATGCTTGCTGCTACAGGCGAGCAAGATCGTATGAACATTACCTCTCAAGGTAATCAAAATCGATTAGGAGATATCGTTAAAGGAGAACAATCACGTCTAAACATTGGTGCTCAAGGTCAGCAAGATAGGCAAAATATTACTACTCAAGGTAATATTGATATCTCCAAAATTGGGGCACAGGGTGAGCAAGACAGGGCAAATATTACTACTCAAGGTAATATTGATATCTCCAAAATTGGGGCTCAGGGTGATCAAGATAGGCAAAATATTACACAACAGCAACGTGAACAGGCTGCTAGAGAACAAGGCAATATTGGAGCACAAGGTACTCAAGACAGAGCTAATATTTCACAGCAACAAAGAGAACAGGCTGCTAGAGAACAAGGCAACATTAATGTACAGGGTCAATCTGATAGACAATCAATCCTTACTCAACAAGGAGCACAAGCTGCTCGTGAGCAAGGCAATATCTCCACGCAAGGTGATCAAGATCGTCAAAGCATTGATCGCCAAGGTAATGTAGACATCTCCAAGATCGGTGCTCAAGGTTCTCAAGATAGGCAGAACATTTCTACACAGCAGTTAATGCAAGGTGCTAGAGAGCAAGCCAATATCGGTGCCCAGGGAGCTGCTGACCGTGAAAACATCCGAACACAGCAAGCTGCTCAAGGAGATCGAGAAGTACAAAATATTCGTGAGCAAGGTGCTGCTGATCGAGCCAACATCTCTACTCAACAATCAGCACAGGGTAATCGTGAGCAAGGAAATATTGGAGCGCAAGGATCTCAAGATAGGGCAAACATCAGAACACAAGGTGATGTAGACGTCAAGAAGATCGGCGCTACTGGCGATCAAGATGTAAGAAAGATCGGAGCCACTGGAGATGAAGGACGTAAGACAATCGGAGCACAAGGTGATGACAACCGTAAGACTATGGATAAAGAAGATGAGTTGACCGCTAAGAAGTCAAATCGTCAGCAAGCTCGCAGCCGTTCACTAGCGAGGTCGTTCTAATGACTACAGCTACTACAACTGGACGTGTATATCTAACTGCTGTTGATCAGTGGTTAGACAGCTTACCTGCGTCTGAGTCAGAAGACTTCAGAGAATTTGCTGAGGTAACTCCTTCTGTAATTGAAATTTGGGTATATGCTGGAATCGTCGGCTATGAGGGAACATTTAATGACTTAAGTCGTTGGATTAAGATGAAGTATAAGAAGCTTAATCGTCGTGAAATCCTTAATAGTGAAATTGCTGCTCTTCATTCCGATATACAAGAGCTACGAATGGCAATCACCTCCGGGGAAATTAAAGGTGATAACGGATGTGCCCGACTGGCTGCGCTAGAGAAAGAACTACGCTCTCATATTGAAACGTCAGATCGTATGAATAAAACGACTGATAAGCGTGGCCTTATTCTTGCTGGTGCCGACCGTGTGATGCGTGAGCTCACCGCAATCTTTAAAGATGATCCACAGTTCGCTGAACCAATTGATAACGCAATGAATGCTGTGTGGTCCAAAGTATATAGTGAGATCACAAACTAATGTTTTATGGTTCTCCAGTAACGGGACCTATGGAGATACCTAGAGAGGTATACCGTAGTCCTAATGCTCCACCAAACCCGGAGCTAGCAGAGCTTCCAATGATTAGTGACGCTAAGACTAATGGTTTACGTCTACAAGGAACATTAGCTAAAGCTTTGCCTGGAATACCTCAAGCTGGTTCAATGACCAACGTACGTAGAATGGAAGCTGAGCAATATGCTGCTGAGATTGGAGCAGCCTTCAGTATCTCTAAGCAGCAATTACAAAGAAGTAAAGCTATTGCTAAAGCGAAAGGTAGACAGATGGAGAGGTACGCTAAGAATTTTGGCAGACGTTAGACTAAAGCTAAAGAAATAGCTTTATGGCAATACCAAGCGCAGCATTAGCGTATCGAAGATCAGCATTAATGACGGCTACGAAAGTAACAGTCAAGCCTCCATCAGAAGAAGTATTAAGAGCACGAGACGACTTCAAAGACTTCTGTGTAGCTATGGGTAAAGCTCCAGCAAATCATATGCTGGAATGGCACAATGAGTTGTGTACTGGTGTAGATAGTGAATGTTTACTAGGAGTTGGGGGACCTAATACAGCAATCCTTGCTCCACGTGGATCTGCTAAATCAACAGTACTAGGACTATTCGCAGCTTGGATGATTGGTCGTCACGCAGCTGCTAAGAAAATGTTGCGTATACTATATATTGCGTATATGGTTGATATTAGTCGTGCTAAGTCAGCAACGATTAAAGGCATCCTTACGAGTAATAAATACAGAGAGATCTTCCCAATGGTGAGGCTCTCAAAGATAAAACGTTCAGACGAGTATTGGTCTATTGATTATGATTTTGCGGGAATTGATACAGCAGGTGAAGAAGCTTTTACGATTGCGTGTGGTGGTCTCAAAGGTGCAATCACCTCTAAACGATCGCAGCTGGTGCTTATTGATGACCCTATCAAATCTGCCGCTTCGATCAACAACCCAGACATTCGCCGTGAGATGGAGCAGACGTGGTCTAACGTTATCGCACCAACGATGTTCCAAGGAGC
>WLWH01001188.1_pt1 | contig 18112 bp, 20 predicted proteins | sample 6712741 | NCBI WGS metagenome assembly WLWH01 (sample SAMN12718694, study PRJNA515312) | sponge metagenome | isolation source: marine sponge | host: Mycale hentscheli | place: New Zealand: South Island, Marlborough, Capsize Point | collected 2003-05-01 | reverse complement strand
CCTTTCAGTTTGCCGTTTCGTATTTATAGCATTAGGTTTATAGCAATAAATCATTATAAACTCGCCTTTCTTGTTGCTACATCATATTCACCCGTCGAATGGCAGTAGAGTAGCTTGCCTTGCTCGTGCAATTCGTGCAAAGCGGTGCGGTAAACCTTACTTGGAAACTGCAATCCCTTCTGTGGAAGGTATCCCGGCTTGAGTGGTCCGTGACGCTCTAGGATCTTTAGTATCTTGATTTGGCATTTTGCCTCCTCGTGTGCGCCTAATTCGTTCTGAATTTTGTCATAGACTCGGTAGGTGATGCCCTTAATCGTGGATATCGCAAGGTCTACGAAGAAACTGTTGATAAGCCGATCTGAGTTAGGTCCCTTCACACTTGCAGCAAGCAAAAGCGATAGCTTTCCAATGCGATCCTCGCATCGCTTCCAAAGTGCGGTTGATCTGTCGGGATTTCGGACTGACTTCTCATCGATCTCCCTCAAGAACGTGTTGAGAGACTTCAAACCACCCTTCGAGTAAGTCCAGTTGTCAGGCTCGAATCCAACTAACCCGTGGAGGTCGCTATCGGAGTTTGCCCATGCTTTTGCGTATCCGATGAGCTTTTCACAAGGCTTGATCTCCTTGCGTACATAGTCATCAGGTCTTTCCCACATGACGTACTTGCCTTCAAAGACAAGCAATCGACCGAGCAAACCATCTTCGATGCTTTCGGGAGGAAAAGAGTTCCAAAATCGATCCGGCGTTGTGGTCATGTAGATCGTAGGACATGGATACTGGATTTCGAGGTTCTTCTCGACATCTGCTCTAGCATTTGGTTGCCAAGGTCTACCTGACTTGCTGTAGGCTTCCTTGAGAAACTTTGCAGTCCTTTGAGCAATAGGATTCTTCCCGTTTCCGACTTCCCCGATTAGCTCTGCTGCCTCATCTAACTGCATCAGGAGAACACTACGCTGGGCCAAAGCCGAAACAAGTCCTTCACCTGAAGAAAGATGCTCAGGTCCGATAGAATTCTCTAATCCTGCCGAGCGAAGGATCTTTTCACTCAGGCTTCTTGCGAAATCCTTGCCTGCACCCGATGGTGCAAGGCTAACTGCGAAAATGTTTGGCGTAAGGCCGTTAAGCTCGACCCTTCCTGAAAGGATCGTCGCAAAGGAGGTCAATGCACCTGCTATTGCAAGCTCTGGCTGATAACCGGGTTGGTTCTTGCGGCAGAAGTTGACGTACTCGCCAAGGTATCCTCCGAGATCCTCAAAGTTGTGCCACTTAATCCTCATTTTCTGAGATTTCCCGTCCTGCGATGCAAACTTCTTGATATCGAAGTTGCTTGCAAGCCTGATCTCATCCCATGACTCGACCGTGTAAGGACTCTCAGAATCAACCCTTCTTTCGCCAGCGTTGATGCCGTTGTTCGCACACTTAACAACCTCGTAATCACCGAGGGGTGGAGTTAAGCATGACGAATTGACAAGTCTGGTCAATCTCAGGGTTTCGTCGAAGTCATAGTTGCATTTCTTCGAGATATGCCCGGCAATCTGAAAGAGCCTGCTGTTTCGCTGGCCTTCTGGGATGACCCCTCTTGCGATGATGGACTGAGCATAAGTCTCAGCCGAGGACATCCCATCAAAACGCTTAGGTGGCGAAACGAACTCCGCTGGCGTAGGTGCTGGCCCCTTCTTGAAAAGTCTTTCGCAAAGCCGAAGGACTGCATCCTCCGATGACTTGCTTACGTCAAACTCCTCAAATCCTTCACGATCCCCCGTAACCGTGAAGAATCTGCCTGAGCCGTAGAACTCAGCATGTGCAGTTTCGTTGATCGATCTTCGACTCGTGTAACCCCTTGGTTTGTCTGTCCAAAAGACGACATGAATTCCATCTCCGCTAGGCGACCATTCAGCAAATCCGCAGTTTTCAAGATCGGTAAGAATGTGAAATGCGTCAGGGTCGATTTCCTGATTATGCTTGGCAACGTGATCGAGGTCAAGTCCACACCAACCATCGCCTAGCATGAACCCAAGACCGTAGTCATCCTCCGGGTAGTTCGCCATCAAAGCACAGGCTTCCTCGAAAGTCCCCCAAGTCGAAGGATCGTTGCTCCTTGCTCTCGATGGGCGATTTCCTGACATGCGGAGTGGGCTGATCGGAACCTTGGTAGGCGATCCATCCCTGATTTCCTTCTGCCAGCAGACCCATCTGCGCTCCGTTCTCATTGCGGCGGGAATATTCCCTAAGCTGACCATAAATGCTCCTCTCGGTCGATGTTAGATGTTGTAGTGTTGTCTATAGACATAAAGTATCTAAATACTCCCTATAGAAAAGAGAGTAAATAGATATATATATATAATAATAATAATATTATTAACATTATATATATACTTACTTTTACTCGGGTTTTAGGGGACTTTCTGTTGTTAGGGGTTTTTTCATTTGTGATAGTTTTGGGGTCATCTGCTTCAAAGCCTACTTTTGAAAAATCAAAAGTAAACGGCCAAACCTCGGACGGCCATTTTTTGGGTCATGTCCATCTACTATTTGTATCATTAGCGATGGATCAATGTAAGTCAAGAGTTTTGATATAAAAGCAAAAAAGTAGATTGACCTCTTGTGTTTTTGTGTTTTATTATAGCAACGTGTTTGAAACGCGGGAAAAACAAACCTGTCTTTTTTCTATAAATAGACTGTCCTCTCAACTGCTAAGTGCTAAAATTCTGCCCTAAAGGAGATCGTCGTGGTTGCAGAATTTTTGAATCCACTGGTTCGGATTACCGCTCATTACTTTACTGATAGCTTGACCAATTCGGAGAGGGTCAGCAGGTGGTATTCGCGAGAAGTGGATGCTGATTACAACATGCTGAGAGAGGTCGTAGATTTTAACTTGTATGAGCCTGAGCCGGGGGAGATCGACTATCAAACATCTTCGCAAGTGCTACTAAAGGGTATTGCGATTGTTCCTGCAAGTTCTAGATGGTGGTCAGGGTTTATCAATGATCTGTTCGACGATTTGCACATTGAAAGCGAGCTTGTGGACTGGATGGTTTTGACGAATAAGGAACTCAAGCAATTTAGGATTGACGATGGGGATGCAGGGAAGGTTGGTATTACATTTATTTCGATCAACGATGGATGCACAGTGCTTGCGGAAATCGATGAAGATGACTTGGAGGAACTAGAATGAAAAGCGTACTTTTAAGGCTAGATGACAGGCTTGCAGAGAGGCTGGAACTGATGAATCGGGTGCTTGGTGGTGCAGGTACAAGAGGCGGTAAGAAGTCGGCGATCGTTAGATGTGCATTAGCTCAGGTGCTACCTGATGAGGAGCAACTCAAAGAGATCATTCAGTACAACCGCGCACCGAGATACAAGAGAGATAAGATGTCGGAACCAGAAGAACCTAACTTCGTTTTCGAGGCAAAGAAATGGATATGAAAAGCATTGAGCTTTTTGCAGGTGCGGGAGGTCTAGCCCTTGGGCTTGAGCAAGCAGGGTTCAATCATATCCTTGTCAATGAATTTGACAAAAGTGCGTGTAAAACGCTCTTGTCGAATAGGCCGAACTGGAATGTCTGTTGTAAAGACATTTCTCAAGTTGATTTCAAGAAGTATAGAAACAAAGTTGACCTGTTGTCCGGCGGGTTCCCATGTCAACCGTTTTCTTATGCTGGAAAAAAGATGGGTCTTGAGGATACAAGAGGCACTTTGTTTTATGAGTACGCTAGAGCAGTCAGTGAATCTCTACCTTTGTCTTTTGTTGCGGAGAACGTAAGAGGCTTAGTGAATCACAATGGAGGAAATACGCTTGATGTAATTAAGAGAGTGTTTTCAGAGATTGGATACAAGATTGTTTTTTGTGAAGTATTAAACGCAGTTGATTACCGTGTTCCGCAAAAAAGAGAGCGTCTTTTTTTAGTTGGAATTAAAGACGATTTATCTTCTTGCATTAAATTTGTCAGACCATGTAAGTCTGCCGAAAAATATACGGTTGTTGATGCTTTAAGATCAGGTTCTTTATACGAAAAAGACGTTCCCTGTTCTGATGGATTCTTGTATTCAGAAAAAAAGGCTTCTGTGATGAAAATGGTTCCAGAGGGAGGCAACTGGAGGTCTTTGCCTGAAGAAACTAAGCGTCAGTACATGAAGAAAAGCTATTTTTCGTCAGGAGGAAAGACAGGCATTGCTAGAAGATTGTCGTGGAGCAAGCCAAGTCTTACTTTGCTTTGTTCTCCATCGCAAATGCAAACAGATCGTTGCCATCCAGAAGAAACAAGACCTTTGACGACAAGGGAATATGCGAGAATCCAGACTTTTCCTGATGAATGGTCTTTCAGTGGTTCAATTAGCAGCGTTTACAAGCAAATTGGAAACGCAGTCCCAGTGAACTTGGCTAGTTCGATTGGTAAGTCAATTTATTCAATGATTCAGGAGTATAAGAGTGCAAAACAACATTAACCCTGACCATTACAAATTCGGGGATGTCGAAGTCATTGACATTGTTCAGCACCTCGACTTCCTCAGAGGCAATGCAGTCAAGTATCTATGTAGGGCTGGTAACAAGTCTGGGGAGTCTACGCTAGACGACCTAAAGAAGGCTTCCTATTACGTTGAAAGAGCAATCGAACAGGAGTGCCTCAAGATTGCTGAGAGAAAGGCTTTCGTTAGTGACCCTGCCTTGATGCCGGAGATCAAACATCCATGAAAACATTAGCAATGTTCCTTGCATCCATCTGGGGTGATGCAACTACCGACCAACAGCGTTGCCAAGCTGAAGCCGAATTTATGGCGAAGCATCGATGGTTTGCTCATGCTGGTCCTACCATCGGTAAGTACGAAGGCATCGGATATGGCCGGTGCGATAAGCCATCTACATGCACGCCAGATCCTAAAAAAGGATATCGTCAGACAGGAGAGGCTTTTGCAAAAACTGAGGACGGTATTACAGTTAGGGTAAGGTCTTGGAGATAAAACCCCTGACTCGTGAATACCTCTACTCAAGAGGTAAGTGCTGCAACAATGGATGCCAGAACTGCCCTTGGAAGAAAAATATGAAAGTCGTTGACCTCGATCCCTCTAAAACCATTCTTCAAGGCAAAGACCTTTGGTGCGATGACCTTAGTGAGAACTGGTCGAATGTTCCTTCGGAGCTTTTCGGCAAACTTGCCTCTCAAGTCCTGCCTCGAAACGTCAGAATCAGAGGCTACGATTGCAGGCTATCTAACGCAGTCCATCCTTGTCGTTGGAAAGAAATCTATGGGATGGAAAAGCCCTGACGTTTGACTTTAGTGTTTCCTTGGCGTTATGTTGCTGCAAGAACGTGACATAAAAGATATCAGGGGATGCAAAGATGCCGACTAGGGGACCCAAGCCCAAGAGACAAGAAATCAAGAAAAACAATGGCTCAGATCGAGTCAATCCGAGTAGAGCCAAGGAACTTGTTCCGGTTACGGACAAAAGACCCGAAGCTCCGATCTTGATTCAGTCTGATGAGCTTTCCCTTTCGCTCTGGAATGAAACTTGTGATGTCCTTCAGAGCATGAGGTTTCTTTGTGCTGAAGATAAGCAAGTCATTGAGGGTTACGTTCTCAATTATAGGGAGCTACTGCTTTGTGCTGAAGAAATGCACAAGTATGGGAATACTTCCAACAGTGGAGATGGAGGGACTCGGCCATCTGGTGCTTCCGTTAATTGGACTAGGCTCATGGGATTGCATCTAAAGTTGCTACAAGAACTAGGTTTGACACCTGCTTCAAGAGCGAGACTTGCTGCGCCTGCAAGCCGATCAAAAGATGAGAAGAATGATGTCGGTAAACTCTTAAAGAAGTTGTCAAATGGCTGATTGGGAAGATCCTATCGAAACGATGGAGGAGTATGTTTCAGCAGTAATTGCAGGGGAGATTATTGCATGCAAGAGCGTTATTGCCGCCTGCAAAAGACACCGCAAAGACTTGTCTAGGCAAAACGATGAGGACTTTCCTTTCTACTTCGACGAAGATCACGCAAGAAATGTTTGCGACTTCTTTCCTACCTGCATCAAACATTCAATCGGGAAAGACGTAGGAAAGCCTTTCGTGCTGCAACCTTGGCAGGTCTTTGCTGTAGCTTCGATCTTCGGTTGGAAGTCAACCAAAGATAAGTGCCGTAGGTATAAGAAAGCCTACATCTCAGTGGCCCGTAAGAACGGAAAATCGACTCTAGCTGCGGCCATCTGCACCTATTGTGCTGGTTTCGATTACAACCCGATCTCAAAGGGATTTGAGAATGTTGCTCAGGTCGTTCTTGCTGCATCAAAGAAAGAGCAGGCTGACCGGGTAACGATGGCCGAGTGTGTCAGGATGCGTGAGCAAAGCGACCTACTCAAAGAGATGAGCGAATATAAGAATCGGCAGATTACGTTTTCTCATAACAACGGTCACATTATCACCATCGGATCAGACAAAGCCTTTGATGGCCTAAATCCTCATCTAGTCAATGTAGATGAGATGCACTCATTTCGTTCAAGCGGGAACCAGAAAGAGTTCGTCGATACAATGAAAACGGGCAGCGGATCTCGTAGTCAAAGTATCTTCCTTGTAACGACTACCGCAGGATCGACCGCTTCCGAATTATGGAAATCTGAGTGGAACTATGCGACCGGCGTTGCCTCTGGTGAGTACGACGATAACTCCTACTTCTGCCTGAGTTACGAGCTTGATGAAGAAGATGATCCTCTCGACCCTAGTGTTTGGATTAAAGCTAACCCCTGCATGGGTGTGACTCTGAGCAAAGAGTATCTAGAAGATCAGGCTAAGCCTGCTGTTGCTGACAATGTTTCGCTTAACAGGTTTACCCGTTACCACGGCAACAGGTTAGTTAGTAACCTTGATACTGCTTTCAATCTCGACCAGTGGGATGCGTGCCAAGGAGAACTATCTGACTGGTACGAAGCGGAGGCAGTCGGATGTGGAATTGACCTCGGAGCTAGAGACGACTTAGCCAGTCTGTGTTTTTGTGCAAGGTTCCCCACAGAGGATTTTGTAGAAGATGCTGACGGTAATCAGAATCCTATCTATCGATATGAATTTAGGTCGTACTCATACATAGCACTCGATAGCGTCAGGGATGTCTCGGCAAAGCCTTTTTGCGACTTCATTCAAGACGGGCATCTTGTCAGATCAAAGTTTCCGCTATCAGAATTAGAAAGAGATTGCGTTGAGAGAAGCAGGGAGTTCGGTTGCTGGCAAGTTGCGTTTGACCCGTACAACGCACAACAGGCAGGCGAAAGGATTTCTCAAGAGGGTATAGAAGCTGTTACAATGGCGCAGACGACTAGGCACTTCAACGAGCCGATTGGTGAGCTTCGCCAAGCAATCATCGAGGGGAGAGTCAGGCACGATGGAAACCCGCTACTTAGGTGGGCTGTTGGTAATGCAGTCCTTGTGACTGATAGGCAAGATCGTGTGATGTACGCGAAAGATCAATGTCAAGAGAAGATCGACCCCTGTGTTGCGATGACTATGGCGTTTGCAAGGTGTATTGCGATGCCAAGTCGTTCGTCAGGCTATTTTACTTTTTAAGGTTAAGAGATGTTCAGAAGTCTAGTCGGAACGCTGTTCAACGAGCAAAGCAGCAACGCTTCGAGTCCCGCCGCTTGGTTGCTACAAGCACTCGGTATCAGCGCAAAATCTTCGAGCGGAATCAACGTCAGCATTAACTCAGTGCTTGGCATCCCTGAAGTATGGATGGCAGTCAGCAAGATATCAGGTCATCTCGCGCAGATGCCGATTGAGTGCCACCACTACGAAGGTGATGATCGATCCTACACTGAAAAAGTCTACAACGATGCTGGTGCTAGAATCCTCGCAGACCCTAGCGAATACTTTACGCATATGTCCATCATGGAAAAGTGGGTCGTTGATGCTCTACTCTATGGAAATGGTCGTCTTTACATCGAGCGTGCTGCGAATGGTCAGCCGATTGGTCTTTATCCCCTACAGGCTGAAAACTGCACCACAGTCGTTGCAGATGGTGAAAGATGGCATACGGTCAGCATTGATAGTGCATCGTCGATTGCAAGCCTTGAGGCAAAACAAAATCAAGAATCGACACTCTATAAGATTCCAGATAGGGACATCCTGTATCTGATAGGTTTGTCGAGAAACGGATGGTGGGGAGAAAACCCTATCGAGATCCTGAAAGACACCTTTGGCCTTTCGATTGCAGGTAGCGAAGCATCAGGTGCTACTTTCCGTAACGCAGGTAAGCCGGGTCTGCTTCTCGAAGCTCCCCGTGGTGCTTTCCGAACTGCTAAGGAAAGTGCTGAGTTCCTTGAGCAGTTCAATTCAGCACACTCTGGACTTGATAAGTCTGGAAAGACTGGAATGATTCGAGAAGGCATGAAAGCTCAGGTCTTACCCAATGACACTAACACTAGCGGGTACGTTCAGCAGCGTCAGTTTCAGCGTGAATCTGGTGCAATGATCTTCCTGCTCGAAAGTGTGTTTGGCGATAACACAGGTTCGACGTATAAAAGTGTGACCGAGAGAAATGCTGCGTATGTTACCAACTGCTTAGGTAGGTGGATCAACAAGATTCAAGATGAATGTGGCAAGAAGCTACTTAGTGGAAGGCAAAAGGCTGCTGGGAACTTCTGTTACAAGATGGATACATCGATCCTTTACAAGCATGATCGTGTTTCACTTGCACAGTACACTAGCAACTTGCGTCAGCAAATGATGATCTCAGGAAATGAGATTCGAGAACTACATGGGCTAAGACCAGCAGAAGGACTTGAGGCGGACTTCAATCCTTTTGAGCAGCAACAGCAAGATCAGGTAGAAACTGAAGAATACGAAACTGAAACGGTTGTTCCTGAACAGGATGATCGAACAGAAATTGAAGCAAGACTCGACCAAGAGTTTATGAATGGGAAATACGACCATATTGATTTCAGTCCTCCAAAGTCTGTCAGAGATGAGGCAGCGAGAGGTCTTGAACTAAGGGAAGAACATGGCCGAGGTGGTACTGAAGTCGGTGTTGCAAGAGCAAGAGATTTAAAGAATGGTAAAAACATTAGCCCAAGCACAGCGAAACGAATGAAAAGCTATTTTGCTAGGCATGAAGTAGACAAACAGGGAGAAGGATTCTCTCCCGGAGAGGATGGATACCCAAGTGCAGGTAAGATTGCTTGGCTTCTATGGGGAGGAGATCCCGGTAAGTCATGGGCGAATAAACTTGTTAGGCAGATTGATGCTGCTGACGAAAAATAACTAACTAACTTGTAAACGGAGTCAGAAAATGAAGTTTGAAACCTCTCCTGAAGATAAAACCATCACCATGCGTGGTGGCATTGGGGATTTCGATGGTCATATATCAGCCAACGATTTCATCGATGCACTTAATCAGCATGAAGGGGATATCACCATCCACCTTGATTCACCCGGAGGAAGTGTTACCGATGGTCTTGCCATCTACAATGCAATCGTCAACTATGCAGGCGTAACGACTGTTCATATTGACACCCTGTGTGCATCGATTGCTACGGTCGTTGCTTGTGCTGCTGATAAGGTGGTTATCAACAGCAACGGCAAATACATGATTCATCGTGCTTGGACGGTTGCGATGGGCAACTGTAGCGATTTTCGCTCGATGGCTGAAATCATGGAAATGATGGACATGGATATCGCAGAAACCTATGCGATGAAAGCAGGAGGCAGCGTTGAGGACTGGCTCAACAAGATGGATAAAGAGACTTGGTACGATGCTGAATCAGCACTAGAAGCCGGTCTAGTCGATGAGATCATCGACATGAAGAAGAAGTACAAGGACGAGGAGGCAAAGGCTGTTGCCTACGCCCCTAACATTCAGATCCTAGCAAGCGAGACTGCACGCAGGATCAGATTGCGTACCAAAGTTTGACATAAAATTTAAGGTGAGATACAACTACCGTAACTGTAGAGCCTTGCTCTCCCAAACCCAAAAGGAAAACCATGTCAGTCAGGCGAAATCAAAACGATATCAAGGCTGAGTTGAGCGAGATTTCGCTTGAACTTGAAGCCTTGGCACAATCTGAGTCAGCAACCGTCGAAGAACTACAAGGCTTGCAAGCGAAAGCAGACAAGCTCGAAAAGGAGTTCGATCAAGCTGTTGAACTAGAAAAAATCAAGGCTGAGATCCTCGCAAAGCGAGAGGCTGAAGCGAAAGCAGCAGTCCAGCCACCTGTTTTCGAAGCCCAGCAACCTAAACTTGAGGAAGTAAAAGAAGTGATCCCAGCAACCGCAAAATCTCAGAAGTCTAAAGTCTTTGCTTCGAGCGAAGATGCTTACACCGCAGGTATGTACCTTGCATCTCTTGGTGGAGATCATAGTGCAAAGCAGTTCATGGCGGCTCAGTCTGGCGGAACTGATAACAAGGGCGGCTTTGCTGTTCCTTCTCCTTTGAGCAATGCACTTATCAACTTGCTCGAAGATTACGGCGTTGCTCGTCAATACTGTCAGCGAATCGTGATGGGAAGTGATAACTGGGCTGTTCCTAAAGTGACTGCACAGGCATCCGTTTACTATCCTGCTGAATCAGCAGCGATTACTGATTCGGACGTAACTTTCAGCCAAGTTACTTTGTCGGCCAAGAAAATGGCTGCCTTGGTTAAGATGTCCACCGAGATCAGCGAAGATGCAGTCATTAGCATGACTGATACGCTTGTGACCAGCATCGCTTACCAAATGGCTCTTGCAGAGGATGACAACCTGTTCAACGGTGTTGCTTCTGCAATCAATGCAAATGGTATTGCTGGCGATGCAAGTGTTGATGACACCAATGTTGCTTCTCTTGCTGCACTTGCTCTTACCGACCTAACCGCTTGTGTTGGTGGTATCGGCAATCCGATTCGTGGTGCAAGCAATGCTTGGTTCATCAACCCAGCAGTCTACCATTCGGCTGTACGCGATCTTGCCAACGCTGCCGGTGGTAACACCATCCAAAGCATCGAAGGTGGTCAGCAGCAATCGCTTCTCGGATATCCAGTCGTTCTGACTAGCATCATCCCTGTTGCTCCTGCTTCCGGCGAACTTGTAGCAGTCTTTGGTGACTTGCGACTTGGATGCTACTTCGGTGATCGTCGCTCGCTTAACTTCAAGACTTTGAATGAGCTTTACGCAGCAAACGATCAGATCGGGATTCAAGCTACTCAGAGAATTGACATCTCTGTAGCTAACCCAGAAGTTCTCGCCAAGATCACCATTACCTAATCATGGCGAAAGTAAAGTTCAAAGTGCCCCGTATGGGATTCCCTGCGGGGCACGTTATGGATGACTCATCCATAAGAGAAGGTGTGCTAAAAACCTTGTGGCAGTTTGGCGTATTGGAAAGCGTAGAAGATGACAACAAATTGGACGATTCAACGCAAGACAAGCCCAAGCACGCTCCCCGTAAGCGTAGCCCAAGCAAAAAGTCATCTAAACTTAAATCTTGATGACAGCACTCATAACGATAAGTTGCAGGATCTAATCATCGCTGCAACTGAACGGTTGGAGCAGGATATCGACCGTCAGATCATCACCGCTACTTACGAACAAACTCAGTTTGAGTGGAACGAAGATGATGAACAGCGGGGCGAACTAAAACTATACAAGAAGGCCGTTACGGTCATTCAGTCGGTTAAGTATTACGACTCGGATGGAACTCTCGTAACGATGCCTGAAGCAGACTACATCTTCGACGCAGGAAGATGCTCTCTTTTTGTTTCACCCGGCGAGGACTGGCCGAGTGTGCAAGACTACAATCCAAACGCAATCAACATCAGGTTCACAGCAGGTTACGGATCAGATGCCTCCTGTATCCCTCGACTGATGAAAACGGCGATTCTTCTTTGCGTGGGAAAGTGGTTCTACGATCCTGCTCAGGAAGGAAGTGCATTGCACTCTCAAGAAGTTGCTTACGAGCGAATCATTTCTAACCTCTCTCGGAGTTCCTATCCGTGAGTAGAAAACGAATCGGTATGCGAAGGTGGACCGCTACCTTTACTCGGCATGACGGCACAACGGACAGCTACGGCCAGCCTACCTACAAGAATGATGCAGACTGGGATGTCGTTACGCAGGCGTGGCCTTGCGAACTGATTACTACGGTCGGTGGGGAGATCGTAAGGGGACGAATGACGCACGAAAAAACAACTCATGTCGCCTACGGTGAGTTCTTCGGAACCGGGGATCTTACAACTAGAGATCGTTGTGAAATCAATGGTAAGAAGTATGGCATCAGCGCGGTGATCGATGCTGATGGACTGCAAATGGAAAGACGCATCGAGCTACGAGGTGAGTTCTGATGGGCAGTATCCTTCCCACTTTGATTGCCGTAACGAAAAACGATGCTACAGTATTAAGCGTCAGCGGTGGTCGCGTTTTTGCTGACTACATCCCTGAAGGGTCTGATAAACCATCTGCAATCCTCTACACAACTTTCGAGGATGCGTACGATTGTTTGACTGAGTTCTTTCCTATCGCTACAGCCACCGTCAGGTTTGAAAGCTATGGTGAAACGAGAGAAGGGTCAAATGACCTTGCAGATGCGATTGAAGATTCTTTGAACGGATACCGTGGTAGAATCTCAGGCGACGACATTTTTATAAACGGTGTGAAAAGACAAACTGGTAAAATTCATCTGGTAGATATACCTCACGATGGCACTGATAATTGGCAATTTCGTACCGTTCAAAGTTTCGACGTTTCCTATACAAAAATTTAGAAGGATTAAAACATGCCAGCTTACTACGTAGGTGAAGGTGCGACCGCTACATTTCCCGGTATTACATCGGCTTGCGCTCGCAGTATTTCTGTTTCCGGGTTTTCGGTAGATAAGATCGACGCAACTTGCCTCGATAGCGACAACTTCAAAGAGTACGTTCCATCGTTCTTGAAGGAACCCGGTGAAGTGTCAGCAACTTTTAGATTTACTGGAGAGTTGCCAGTTGCATCTGTTGGCGATGTCGGAACAGCGACGATTTCCTTTGGTCTGCTCGATGGTGAAACAACCGCAGCATCTTTGACTGGAAGTGGATTTCTAACAGATGTTTCGACATCCGAGATCAATGGGTCATCACTGGTTGAGATGACGGTTACGTTTGCTTTCGATGGCGTTGGAACGGAACCAGCATTTACAGCGGCAACCTAATAGAAGGTTAAGCGATGAGTCGAGTGGAACTACGAAAGCACATGGGGATCGGTTTAGGATCAGGTAAAGAAGTGTTCCTAAATCAGTACATCGTGATGCTCGACGGAAAGCAGGTCGGTTACAAGGGTTGCAATCATGGCGACCCTATTAACCTGACCTCACGAATACCTAACGATCTTGTAAAGATCGTTAAGGATGAGATTGATCTCCTTCTAGGAGATGAAAGTAAAGCGAACGAGTTAATTGGAACTTGGTCGCATGAGGACAGTACAGAAGTTGAACAGGGAGAAACTGAAGATGACATCTTTGACTCGTGAGGCATTGCTCGCACTTAAACCTGCTCCCAAGGAGATCGAGGTGGAAGGGCTTGGCAAGGTTTTTATTAAACCACTGACTGAGCTACTTCGTTCGCGAAGGCTTGCAGAACTATTCGATGAAAAGGGAAAGTCTGACAAAGCTACGCAAGAGAAACGTCGAGCTAACATGATTATCGACCAAGTGTGCGATAAAGACGGGCAATCGATGTTTACTCAAGCAGACCTCAAAGACATCTTAGAGCTAGATGGTGCGAAGCTCGACGAGCTTGTTCATGCGATCTTAGATTTCAACACGGATGACGAAAAAAAAGATCAGGGCGAGTAGAAAAGCTAATCAAGCATTTCAAGAGAAATCATCGATTGCGTTGGGCGTTTATCGTTTGCCAAAAGCTAAAGATAGATGACCCAGTTCATTGGATGAACGCTGTAAGCCCCACGTTGCTTGACCAGTGGATTGCCTTTGAGATCGTTCAAAGAGACACAGGAGAAACCACTTCGGGAGATCCTGAGGATACTAAAGAACAACTCAGCAACATGGTGAAGCAATGGCAAAGATGAAACCAAAAGACATAAGTGGATTCATTAACGATGCTATAAAGCACTTAGAGACTAAACTTCAGTTAGCCATACACAAAGAACTCGCTCAAAAGATAGCAAAGACGACTGCTATTACAATAGAGCAGCAAATGAGGGCAAAAGGCATTAGGCGAGCCAAGGAAACTGGCACTCACAAGCTAAGGCTTCCAGAAGAACAAGCGAAAGCTGATAGAGTTGGATCAATGCTTGATGTCTACTACAAGATATGGCGACCAAGGGATGGTCACATGACAAAAGTAATGGCAGGACAAACGACTGCTGGCTACAAAGCTAGGTTTGTAGACCAAGGATTCGCAAACCATCATTGGTGGGGGCAAGCAACCGGAATAAATGTAAGGGGCAAGGGGTTTATTAAGTCATCTAAAAAAATAATGGATGCGCAGTTGCCCAAGCTAATTGATGCAACGGTGCAGAAAGCTGCTGCTGATCCAAAAAAATTCAAAAAGAAGTATCGCATCAAGTAAGGCATTGACTGATGGCAAGCAAGACAAAAGGTAACGTCAACTACGGTATCTTTTTTGACATGAGTTTAGTCGGTGGTGTTAAAACCGCTGCTGATCTCAGTAAAGCTACTAAGTCAATTAAGACATCTATCAACAAAGCCGAAGGTGCTGTTGATATGTATAAGGCAAAGTTGCACGCCTTAAATAAAGAGTATGCAAAGGGTGCAATAAGCAAAAGAACTTACAATCAAGTCGCGACCCAGATTGCTGCTGCCGAAGCAAGGCGAGTCACTAAGTTACAAAAAGAAAGAGCGGCTGTTCTTGGTTTAGATCGTCAAGAATCTGTATTAGCTGCCAATAGAAAAAAACGTGCGATGGCAGGTGGTTCTACAGCCAGAATTGCAGGAATGGCTGCCGCTGGCTTGTCTGGTTTAGGCATGGGAGGTCGCGCTGCCGGTGCTGCTAGGTTTATGGGTGGTGCAGCAGGCATGGGTGCTGGTGCTGCTGCAATGGCAGGCGGATTTCTTGGCATCGCGGCGGTCAAAGAAGCCATAAGCGTTTATGCAGACCTAGAAAGCCAGATACAAGGAATGAAATCCTTGTTCGGTGAGGATATTGCCGTCAGTCTAAATACTCAGTTCAGGAACCTAGCAAAAACCACTATCCTGACCAATCGACAGTTAATCGAGAACGCAAAGATTTGGGCTTCTTATGGACTGACAACTGAAGGCATAACAGACAGGCTAAAAAGATTAGGTACTGTTGCGGGAGGTAATTCAGAAAAGTTTCGCCTGCTTACTGTTGCGTTTGCCCAAGTCAACGCTCAAGGCAAGCTGATGGGGCAAGAAAAGAACCAGCTTATCAATGCAGGAATGAACCTAAAATCCGTTGCTGATGCCGCAGGTATCTCAATGGAAAACTTTGCGGAGGCAATGAAGAATGGTGTAATTAGGGCAGAGCATTTGAATGAAGCCCTCGTCAACATTACTAGCGAAGGAGGCATGTTTGCCGACTACCTAGAAAAGCAAGCGGAGACAATCAATGGGAAGATAACCATTCTTTCTGCATCATGGGAGGAGTTTTTAGTTGCACTCGGATCTACACAAAAGGGTCCGGTTATGTCAGTCGTTGAGGGAATGACTGTAGCAGCAGAGGCACTCAAGCAAGCAACTGACGCATGGAATAGAGCAAACGGATTTACTCCCGGAGTGCCAGATCCATTGGTAGGTCAAGTCGGTGTAGTGGAAGCAGGGGATGCCGTTCCTTCTTCTTTGCTTCGAGCAGCAGGTAGAAATGCAATAGTTGACCTTGGAGGAGATAAGGTAGAAAAGGCAGCACTCGAAATGGGCATGTCAGGCGTTGGGTCTGCTAGGGGTGCTTATGCAGAAGGTTTTTTCACTGGACCTAATGCAGAGAAGCTCCAGCAGCAAATGTTTGAATTAGACAGAGCAATTAAATATGACCAGCAGAGAAAAGTGACTGAAGTGAGGGAAAGGGAAAAGTCTAGGGCAGAAGCTAGGGAAAGGAGAGAAATAGCTCAAGTAGACCGTCTTTTCAAACATAAAGTTTCTATAGCCGACTACTTAATGCAATATGAAGCGACTCAAAGTGACGCATTGCGGGAAAAGATGCAGGAGAGATTCACTAAGCAATTAGAAAGCATGGTTGATCCATATAGAGGAGATACCAGTTTTGTTGGTCCACTTCGTGAGAGCGAAGCTCAAAAGAGCATAAGAGAAAAAACGGATCAAGAAATAAAGACAAGAAGGGCGCAGATGGATACCCTTTACGACCTAGAAGTTCAAAAGGCTAAAGAAAAACGCGAGCTAGAATTTGAGTTGCTTCAGGAGGAATTTCAAGCAAGGAATGACCAAATAACAAAGCAATTAGCTATTGAAAAAAGATTAGCAGGGGGACCAGCAAACAAGGACGCAATGTTCACCGGAGGTTCCGTTGAGGAGTTTATGTTTTTGAGAAGGCAGGCTCAGGTTAGCGAAGAAGCAAAAGCAACCAAGGCAGCAGAGGACAGGGCGCAAGAACAAAGAAAGCAGTTAGCTGAAGATCGAAAAAACGCAGAAACAGAATTTAAGACTTGGCTTTCAGACTTAATGAATAATGAAATATTGCCTCAATTAAACCCGGCAAATAATTAGGAAAAATCAATGGCAACCATAACAAGATCAGACTTCTCAGTAACTACCAGAATTACAGCAAGCAATGCTGCTGGTGCTGGTATTACCGTCAACAAGTCTTTTTCTCAAGACAATAAGAACAGCAGTTCGGTGATCGTTCCTGACCAAGTGCTTCTGCTTGATAAAGAAGCGATCACTTCAGGGACATCGCTTACGATTGATTTGTACGATCTTGGCACTCTTGATGTAGGTGCTGGCGCAGGCGATGACAACTTAGGCGAAGCACATGCTAACAGTGCGATCAACAGTATCATTATTCAGAACGATGGTGATTCTGCTGGTACACTAAGGATCAACCAAACGGTTGCTAACTCATGGTCTGGGCTTCTTGGCGGAAGTAATCAGATCGATCTCCCTGCTGGCGGTTTCTTTGCTTTGTCATACGGATCAACCGGAAGTGCAGTCACCGATGCAAGCAGTCATCTTGTTCAACTCGATGCAGTAAGCGGTGATGTAACAGCGACACTCATCTTTGTTGCTAACTAGGAAACAGCAATGGCTTTCAATTTTAGCGTTTGCAAAGTTGGCGACGATAGCTACCGAGTATCTGGCTCGACCGGGCAAGGTAGTAGTCGCTCGACAACACAGAACTTTACGCAGGCTTACATCGTGCAAACACTTGATGCAGATGGAAGTCGGTACTCGGGAAATCCTTCTGACATCAATACGGCTATAGTCGGTAGAGCAGATGGACTTCCACTGGTTCAGAGAAGCATCTACTACGATTCTGACTCGGGCGTTGTGCATCCCTACGCAATATGTATTAGTAAGGATGTTAAACGCAGGAAAGATGCTCCTACCATCTTCGATGTTACCTGCACGTTTCAAGCTAAGACTGAAACCGAAAGTGAACACAACGAAATTCCTAATGATCCTACTGACCTAAGACCAGAAGTTACCGTTAGTGTTGATGGCAAAGAGAGGGTTTTGCATCAGGACTTAGAGACAAAAGAACAGGCGTACTTATTTAGCGGAATCAAGCTGCAATACCCCGCTCCTGTTACAACACAGGTTCCCCTTTTGACGCTTACAGTCAGTCAGTACGAGACATACGTTTCATACGCTCAGATACTCGATAGATCATACAAGGTTAACTCGTCTGCTTGGCAAGGTTTTGATGCAGGATTTTGGCGTATGGTCGTGAAGAATGTTTCTGAGGTAGATATCGAGACTGTTGCTGGACCTCAGACTTGGGCAAAAGTTACTTACGAAGCTAAGTTGAGCCAAGATGGTTTTTACGATGAAAGCGGTACTTGGACTCCTACAGGCTGGAAAGCACAGATACCGCTGATTGCGCCTAAGTTCAAAGCAGCAGCAGGTGACATTCAAAAGTTTGCAGAAAATTTAGTTAAGATAAAAGATGCAAAAGGTAATTCAGTAACTAGTAGATACTTTGATCCCGAGTCCATTAGCCCTGATGATTTTGA
>WLWH01001186.1_pt1 | contig 18134 bp, 17 predicted proteins | sample 6712741 | NCBI WGS metagenome assembly WLWH01 (sample SAMN12718694, study PRJNA515312) | sponge metagenome | isolation source: marine sponge | host: Mycale hentscheli | place: New Zealand: South Island, Marlborough, Capsize Point | collected 2003-05-01 | reverse complement strand
CCTTGGGCGATCCGCCCGAGGATCTCCGCACTCGGCTTCCGAAGGCCGCGCTCCACCTGACTCAGATAGGGGTTCGACACCTCAGCCGCCTTGGCCAACTGGCGCAGTGACATCTGGGCTTGGTCCCGTTGCTCGCGGATGAATCCCCCGAGTCCGGATACCTCGATTTTGGCCATATTCTCAGTATGAAACAGATTGCTTGCAAATGCAAGCGCGGGTGCTTGCAGCAGCGAGCGTGACCTTCGTCACGCCCACACCAGCAGCCCCGCTACGAGTCCCACGCACCCGACAAGACCGAGCACCGCGGCTACCCGACCGGCCCGGGAAGCCGATCCCCCTTCTCCGGCAAGACGCAGCGCGGATACGTGCGCGATTGAGTAGTAGGTCAAGATCATCGCTGCGGATACCACGAGTGCCAGCGTCAAACCTCCGGCAATCACCAGCACGCTGGTGGCGAGTGCTGCTGCCACTTCAGCTCGAATCGGAATCCGGCTGCGCCGGCCGGCGGCAGCAAAGAATCGCGGCGCGTCACCGCGGGACGCCATGGCGAAAACGGTCCTGCCCACACCCGCGATAAGACTCCACAAAACGGCACCGGCGCCCAGCACCGAACCCACCACCACCATCGTGACCACCCACGATGGAGCGAGCGCACGGGCAATGTCGTCGAGGGCTGCCGGGCCGATCGTCACTCCGGCGCGATCGGCGGATAGGACAACAAAGGCCACAAGGACATAGGCAAACAAGACCATCGCGAAGGACACGGCAATCGCCCGTGGAATCGTGCGCCGTGGATTCTTCACCTCTTCGCCGAGCACCGTGATGCGCGCATACCCCGCGAAGGCCACAAAGACCAAACCCGCTGCCGCGAGGATGCCCATTGGCTCGGCCCCAGGTATGGATGGACTGGACTCCACCGAACGTGTCGCCAGCGTCAGTCCCGAACTGATGACGAAAGCGCCGAGTGCAATGCCCACGAAAATCACCATGACCGCCGCTACCCGCGTCGAACGAACAAGTCCTCGAATATTCATGACAAGGGCGATCACGATGGCGCCGAGTGCAACCTGTGTTGTGCGCTGCGGCCAGACGTACAGACCAATGGTCAAGGCCGCCGCCGAGGCCGATGCTGTCTTGCCGACGATGAAGACCAGACCCGCCACAACACCAACGGGGCGTCCGAGGTAGATGCGTCCGTACGCGTAAACGCCGCCGGCTTCCGGATGCCGGGCAGCCAATCGAGCCGTCGACGTCGCGTTCAGTGCGGCCACCACGGCCGCCAGCACGACAGCGGCCACGAGCCAACGGCCGGAACGCTCGAGTGCGCCCTGCCAGACCGCGAACACACCGGTGCCGACCATGGCGCTGACACCCACCACGACGGCCGATCCGAGTCCGAGCGATCGCTGCAGGCGGCTCGGCGGATCCGACGGGTTCTGCTCGAAGGGAGATTGGCCCACGGTCAGAAACTAGGCCGCACCAGTGAGGGCAGGCCTGCGTGGCACGCTGTATCTATGCGGGCAATTCTCCAACGCGCCGCGGACGCACGCGTGACCGTCGGCGGAGAGGTCGTGGGGTCTTTCGATGGACCGGGCATTGTTCTTCTCGTCGGCGTCACCCACGGCGATGACGATGCCACAGTTGCAAGACTCGCAGACAAGGTTTACGGATTAAGGATCTTCGAGCATCGACACGCCTCCGACGCCACCTGCTTGGCACCGTCGGCTCCGCGTGAAGTTTCCGCCCGAGACCTCGAACTGCCCGTACTCATCGTCAGCCAGTTCACGTTATACGCGGAAACAAGCAAGGGCCGACGGCCGACGTGGGACCAAGCGGCACCCGGATCTGTCGCGGAACCGATTATCGATGCGGTGGCGGCAGCGTTCACCAGCCTCGGCGCCCCGGTCTCGACCGGTCGCTTCGGAGCAGACATGCAGGTCACCTTCACCAACGACGGGCCGGTCACCATCAGCCTGGAGATTTAGAGCTCCATCGCCGGGCTAGCTGCGGCGCCGGGCCGACAGATGCGACTACGCCGAAACAACGGGCGTTTGGCTACCCAGCACAGACACGGGTGACTCGTCATCGGGGTTGGCTGATAGCGCGATGTGCAGGATGGCGTCGGTGGGTGTCGACCGCTTCACGACGACGGTCGCGATGGGACCCTCCTCGAAATGATGGGCGCTCGATGCGACCCATCCGATCTCACGTCCATCGGCTGTGACGCTGGCGCCGTGCGCCGGCAACTCGTCAACGGATCCATCGAGGTGCACCAGCGCAAGACGCCGGGGCGGGTGCCCCAGGTTATGCACACGCGCGACCGCTTCCTGACCCCGGTAACAACCCTTGGACAGGTGGACGGCCGATCCGATCCAGCCGACTTCATGCGGCAACGTCCGATGATCCGTCTCGAAACCAACACGCGGAACGGCTGCCGCTACGCGGAGTGCATTCCACGCCCACGTGCCCGCCCGAGAGGGCCACTCGCCTAGTCGAGCGTCACGTTCGCCTCGGGGGACGATGACCTCACGCCCGATCAGAGTGGCCGGTCGTTGCGAGACGTACTTGGAGGCGTCACCACCCTTATCGAATCCCGCATCGCTCGATCCGGACCCGGCAAAATCAATGGGCACCAGCCACGTTGGATACGAAGGGTCGACGTCGTACACCGGCTCCCAGATGACTGCGTACTCCTCACTCACATCCTCAACGTCCACGCGAGTCATGAATTTCATCGACTCCAAGTACCCAGCAAGATCACGTGATGATCTCGGGCTGCAGATGATCCACGTTGAGGGATCCTCGTCGATGAGTGCGAGTTCGAATTCGACGTGACCATGTGGACTCAAGATGAGGGCAAGGCTCGAACGTCCTGGCTGAAGCCCTTCGAGATGTTGAGACGTCAAACTGTGCAGCCACGTCAATCGATCCGGCCCGCTCACCCGCACAACACCCAAATGCGACAGATCCACAGCCGCCCGCCCGGTGGCGAGTTCCCGCTGCTCCACCATCGGGTCTCCGTAGTGCCACGGAACACCCTCGTCCAGATCCCCCTCGGGGGCCGCAACCGCCACCATGAATTAATCCTCCACGTCAGAAACTGTCGGTGGCGTACCCGCGCACGCCGAGCAACGTCCGTGAATGGACACGTGCGAAATGTCCGTCTCGAATCGATACGTGTCCCGCAAATCTGAACAGAAGGCGTCTGCGACAGCAGCCGGGACCGACTCGACACTCTTGCACTGATCGCACACCAGGTGAATATGCACGTGTTCGTCTAACGCGTGATACGTGGGAGCGCCGTGACCTATGTGGGCGTGCGTCACCAGACCCACGGATTCAAGGACTTCCAACGTTCGGTAGATCGTCGAGAGGTTCACCCCGGACGCGGTGTGCTGGACCTCCGCGAGAATCTCTTCGGGGGTTCCATGTCGCAGATCCTCGACCGCCTGGAGGACCAGCTGGCGCTGAGGCGTGATTCGAAAACCGTTATCTCGAAGCCGCTGCTCCCAGTTCTCGGTCGTCTTGTCAGTCATCGTGTCCGCCCGCTCGCCCGTCATTCCCGACATCGCTACTGACCGTCGACCGACACATCGGGGGTCAGTGACGCTGCGAGGTGATTTTGCATGGGTTGCCCCATCGCGGACATGTCGAACGTCCACAGCAGCTTGCCGTCCACTAATCCATACATCCGTTCGCCAGCCGTGTATTCCTTGGCGCTCGGAGTCCGCATGACGGCATCCGTCTTCAGCGATGTGCGGGCGCCGGTGATGACGGCGTTCTCGATACCCGTCACCTCGACGGTCCCGAACCACAACTCGGCGAAACCAGTGGGGTGGTCGAGGGTCACCTCAACGCCATTGTCGGGACGAGCTCGCCAGAAACCCGCCTCGGTTGCCAGGGGGCGAACTCGGTTTCCCGACTCGTCCAGCAACCAACTGCGTGACCAGTACGTCAAGAACGGACGACCATCGGTGGAGAAGGACACCTCTTGTCCGAAACGGAAGTCTTCGATCGTCGGGTAGTGCCCCGTCCCGACTCCAACCCACCGGCCGATTAGCCAGGCGAGATGGGCGAGTTCGTTCGGGAGGCCCGCGATTATCGGCGTCTCCTCCGCTGCCGTCGTCTCCTCCGCCATGGCTGTCTTCAGCCCTGACCTTTGAACAGCTTGTAGACGACGTAGAAGGAGAACCATCCCGCCGCGGCGATCGCTAGCACCAGCAACCCTGTATAGACGATCTCGAGCATGGGACGAATCTAGCGCCGCCGAGCGCTCTTGTGCCCGGCGGATCGCCACCCACGGGCTATCTCGTCACCCGATTGCGCGACCGAGGCTCGCGATCACGTCTACCCGCCGCGGCTGCCCAGAACCGCGCTGCACCTCGCACCCGTCGGAATCGAGAAAGACCAGCGTCGGCGTCGCAGTGATGTTCCAGGCTCGCGCAACATTTAGATTCTCGTCGGCATCGACATCAATGATGGCCACGCCAGTGGTGGCCATGTCGTCGACGACCGCGCGCACGGTCCGCCGAGTAGCCCGACACGGTTGACAAAAGGCGCTGGAGAATTGCACGACCGTCGCGGACGATCCAAGAACGGTTCCCTCCGGCAATGCCGGGGTACTACGAGATGCGGGCATGTTCTAGAGCCCACTTCCCTACGCAATCCATCGTGGCGGGGTCCACTGTCGACTCAGCGTGCGCGAAACCAGGTACGACGATGACCGTCGCTTGGGAATTTCCTACGCTCTCAGCGGCGGCTTCCAGGACGCGAACATGCTCCACCGGAAAGTAGTGATCGATGTCGCCGTGCACCACGAGCAATGGAAAGTCACCCATCTTTCGCACACTGTCCGCCGGCGACCACGGCGGTGGTTCGGGCCACGGTTTCGAGGTCAACCGCACACCGCGCCTCTTCAGTAGCGCTCGCCCCAGCGGGTTCTCGATCAATCGGTGGACGAACCGCATCACTTTGGTCCCTCGGTAGAACCAGAATCCCGGAGCACTCACGCTTACGACAGCATCCGGACGGTGCTCGGGGGTATGAACACTCCCGGGGGCCAGCGCCGCATGCCGCAACGTAACCGAGCCTCCCATGGAAAAGCCGACGGTGACTACAGCTCCGCCACGACTTGTTCTGCGCACGTGCCCGACCGCTGCGTCGACATCGAGCACCTCGTCCATGCCGACCGTGCACAGTCCCGTGGAACGACCGTGTCCTCGCTGATCGATCGCCAGAACGTTTCCGAATCTGGCCAGGTGCGCCATGACCGCCTGAACTCGAGGCTCACGCCAACTGCCAGTGAACCCGTGCGCGAGAACAAACGTCGCCCTGGACTCCTCCACCGAACGGCTCGGCACCCATCCTGCGCTGATCCAGACCCCATCGACGGTGCGGAGCTCGATCTCCTGTGGGAGGAAATCCCCCGGCGGCGAATCCAGCGCGAAGTCGCTGCTGCGATGGGTCAGAGCCATGCGCCCATTCTGCGCCATGGCCGGACTGCGTATCCTTACTCCCCATCACATCAACGGGCGGCACCCGGAAGGCCCATAGCCTCTTCCCGCAACGCCCCGAGCACAAGGAGGCGGGAATCTATGCGCCTGATCCTCCTGACCCGCGCCATGGAGTCATCCGCGGAGGTGCTCCCCTCGTTGGGTCTGCTCGGCCATCACGTACGGGTGCTCTCCGCCGAGCCAACCGCTCTGCTCTCCGCCCCGGATGCCGACGCTCTCCTCATTGACGGTCGCCGCGACCTTCCCGCTGTGCGCGGCCTGACCCGCCTGATGCGGCAGACCGGTGTGGACATACCGATTGTGCTGGTGACGACCGAAGGCGGCCTACCGGCGATCCAATGGGACTGGGGCATGGACGAGATTCTCGTCGACACCACCTCGCCCGCAGAGGTCGAGGCTCGCCTGCGCTTGGCCGTCTCGCGCGCCGCGCCAGAAGCTGCCGGTCCGGCCAGCGACCCAGAAGAGATCCACGCAGGGGACCTCCACATCGATGAGGCCAGTTACGCGGCGAAGTTGCGCGGGCGCACCCTGGACCTAACGTTCAAGGAATTCGAGCTCTTGAAATTTCTCGCCCAACATCCAGGACGCGTCTTCACGCGGGCTGTTCTCCTGCAAGAGGTCTGGGGGTACGACTACTTCGGTGGAACCCGGACGGTCGATGTGCATGTTCGACGACTGCGGGCGAAGTTGGGGCCGGAATACGAGGCTCTGATCGGCACGGTCCGAAATGTGGGCTACCGCTTCGTTCCCGAGCGTGCTGACCCACAGACGATGGCCACGCTAGACGAGATTCCCGTCGACGAGATACGCACCCCCATCGACGATCGCTCTTAACGAGATGAGCGACTCTTCGCTCGGTGCGTTCAGCCTGGACCACACGAACGATCTTTCGCAGCAGGAAGTTTCTGAACTTCAGAGCCTGCTCGCAGCCGCCACGGACAACGATGGTGTTCGACCGTTGAGCGAACACGTCTGGCTGCACCTCATGCGCGGCGGGGACGATCACGCCGAGCACCTTCTGGTCCGCAACGGCGATCAATCAATCATCGGCTACGCACACCTCGATAGAACGGACATGGTCGATGGACCGAGTGCCGAAATCGTTGTGCATCCTGAGTTTCGCCAACAGGGCATCGGTCATGCAGTTGTCCGAGAACTTGTGAAGGTCTCCCACAGCACCCTTCGACTATGGGCGCACGGCGAGAACTCCGCGGCTAACGGACTTGCACAGTCGATGGGACTGCAGCGCCACCGTGTGCTCTGGCAGATGCGTCGCTCGCTCTATTCATCCATTCCCGGCCCTGTCTTTCCGGACGGGATACGACTGGAGTCCTTCGCCGTCGGTCACGACGAGCAGGCCATGCTCGACGTCAACTCGCGTTCCTTCACTGATCTTCCCGATCAGGGGACATGGACGATGGACGATCTCCAGCGACGACAAGGCGAAAACTGGTTCGATCCCAGTGGCCTCCTGATGGCGTGGCTCGACGAGCCATCCCGTCCCTCGAACGGTGCGCGGGAGCTCGCCGGATTCCATTGGACGAAGGTTCACGGATCTACCGATCTACATGATTCAGTGGACGACGCACGGTCGACGACGCGTCGCCCTGACTCAGGCCAGCATGGGCACCGCGCGATCGGAGAGGTCTACGTCTTGGCCGTGGCTCCCCCGTGGCGCGGTTCCGGCCTGGGTCGAGCACTCACCCTCGCCGGTCTTCACCACCTTCGGCGACGGGGGCTCGACCAGGTCATGTTGTATGTGGACGCTTCCAACCTTCCGGCTATTCGCCTGTATGAGGGGTTGGGATTCGTTCGGTGGGACACCGACATCATGTACCGAACGCCGTAGAGCTGACCTCAAGTAGTCATCGGTCGTTTAACTGCCTATGGCACCATCGGGGCGTGACCACCCACGATTTCTCCGATACCAGTGCGCTCGCGCCGATATCTGAGGATCGACCCTTGCCCCAAAGCCCCGAGTCCGATCTTCCCGATGACCGCTTCCTCGATCGAGAACTGTCCTGGCTCGCCTTCAACCAACGGGTTCTCGAACTCAGCCAAGATCCAGAACTCCCTTTGCTGGAACGCACCAAATTCCTGGCGATCTTCGCGAGCAACCTGGACGAGTTCTTCATGGTTCGGGTGGCCGGACTCAAACGGCGGATCGCAACCGGCATCGCCGTACGAGCCGCCAGCGGTTTCACGCCACGAGAAGTCCTGGAAGCTATCTGGGCTCGCGCGTACGAACTTCAGCTCCGCCAGGCGGACATCTTTCGGGTCGACGTTCGACCCGACCTGGAGGCGGCAGGAATCAATCTCCTGCGCTGGGAGGAACTCACGCCAGCCGAGAAGACGGAGATGGATCGGTTCTTCGACAACAAGGTCTTCCCCATCCTGACTCCCCTCGCTGTCGATCCGTCACACCCTTTCCCCTACATCAGTGGCTTGTCGCTGAATCTCGCCGTCGTGGTGCGAAATCCCGCGACGGGCACCGAACTCTTCGCGCGAGTCAAAGTTCCACCACTTCTTCCGCGCTTCGTCAAAGTCGGCGATCAACGCTACGTGCCCTTGGAAGACATCATCGCCGCCCACCTCGACGAGCTCTTCCCTGGAATGGAGATCTGCGAACATCACGCGTTCCGCGTCACCCGTAACGAGGACTTCGAAGTCGAAGAAGATGACGCCGAGAATCTTCTGAAGGCCCTAGAGCGCGAATTGGTGCGCCGCCGGTTCGGGCCGCCGGTTCGTCTCGAAGTCGAAGAAACCATCGATGCGCGCGTCTTAGATCTGCTGGTGAGCGAACTCGACGTCAGTGAGGCGGAGGTCTTCCGTCTTCCCGGCCCTCTCGATATGACGGGACTCTGGACAATCGTCAGCCTGGACCGCGACGATCTGAAACAGCAGAAGTTCGTCCCGAAGACATCGCGTCAACTAAGCGAAGTGGAAAGCGCTCAAGCCCCCGATGTGCTCTCCGTTGTCCGCGAAAGAGACGTGCTCTTACATCACCCGTACGACTCGTTCTCTACGAGCGTTCAACTCTTTCTCGAGCAAGCGGCGATAGATCCACACGTTCTTGCGATCAAGCAGACTCTCTACCGCACGTCCGGTGATTCACCCATCGTGGATGCCCTCATCCGTGCTGCCGAAGAGGGCAAGCAGGTCTTGGCGATCGTTGAGATCAAAGCCCGCTTCGACGAGCAGAACAACATCGAGTGGGCGCGAAAGCTCGAGCAGGCTGGAGTGCACGTCGTGTACGGCCTCGTTGGGTTGAAGACCCACAGCAAATTGTCGATGGTCGTTCGTGACGAAGGTGGTCAGCTCCGTCGCTACTGTCATATTGGCACCGGGAACTACCACCCCAAGACGGCTCGCTTGTACGAAGACTTCGGCTTGTTGACGTCCAAGCCGGACATTGGCGAAGATGTTTCGAACCTGTTCAACGTTCTCTCCGGATATTCCCGCAATACCGAGTACCAACGTTTGATCATCGCCCCGCATTCCGTGCGGTCCGGGCTTATCGAACGCATCAATCGCGAGATCGACCACCACGTCGCAGGGCGGCCATCCGGCATCCGTATCAAGTGCAACGCAGTGGTAGACGAGGAGACCATCGATGCGCTCTACCGAGCGTCGGCGGTCGGGGTGCCGATCGACATTTGGGTGCGGGGGACGTGCGCCCTTCGCCCCGGGATGCCCGGTGTGAGTGAGACCATCCGCGTGCGCAGCATCGTCGGACGTTTCCTCGAGCATTCGCGGGCCTACTGCTTCACGAACGGTGGCAACCACTCGGCGTGGATCGGGTCGGCTGATCTGATGCATCGAAACTTGGATCGAAGGGTCGAAGCGCTCGTAAGCCTCGCAGACCCCGAGCACGTCGCGGAGGTCTACGACCTCTTCGACCTCGCCTTCGCTCCCAATACCGCCGCATGGGATCTCGATGTTCACGGTTCATGGAATCGCCGACTCACCGACGAGTCGGGGTCTGCACTCCAGGACTTCCAGGAGTACCTCATTCGCGAGAAGACCAAACGCACCACCGCACTGGGGAGCGCGTGAGAAGCACCACCGAACATCGAGAGATCGAGATTAAGTTCCGGATCCCTGCGGATCTGATCATCAACATCGGCGACATTCTGGCGTCGACACATCACATCGGTGAGCCCCTGGACCATCGGTCGATGGACGCGACCTACTACGACACCGCATCGCTTTCGCTTATTCGATGGGGGGTGACCCTTCGTCGCCGTTCGGGTGGAGGGGACGACGGCTGGCACATGAAATTGCCGCTTCGTTATTCCGATGCTGGCGCACCTGCACACGGAATGGACGAGATCCACGTCGACGGCACCGCCTCGTTGATCCCGTCCCCCCTCGTGTCTATCGCTTCGCCCCTGATTCGACGCCAGGAATTGGTGCCGGTCGCCCGCGTGGTGACCGAACGATCTCCCTACCTCGTCCGTGATGACCAGGGCGAGATCCTGGTCGAGGTGGTCGACGATTGGGTAGCCCTGGAGGGTTTCGACATTGACCGACCGCCGGCGACCCGCTTTCACGAGGTCGAAGTGGAGTTGATCGCGGACTCGAAACAGGCCCAGCGGGTAGCGCGAAGTATCGCGTCAGCCCTTCGTGATGCGGGTGCACAGCCGAGCACGGTGAGCAAAGCCGCGTCCGCCGTGGGTAGACGGGCAGGGGACCCGCCAGACGTACCGATCATCTCGCCTCCTGCGACCGACAGGCCGGCGGTCGATGCCCTTCAATACATCTTTGCTCGGCACGTCAACAGCCTGCTCGAAGCAGACGTTGCTGTTCGGCGAGGACTCCCCGATTCGGCACATCGATTGCACGTCGAATGTCGACGGCTGTTCAGCATTCTCCAGACTTTCGCGCCGATCCTTGATCCAGACACCGTGGCTTTTCTGTGTGAAGAACTTTCCTGGGTGTCGGCAGAACTCGGTGAAGTTCGCAACGCCGAGTTTCAGTCGGCCCGATTATCTGCAGTGACGGAAGATCCCGCTGCCAGAGAATTCATCGCACAAGCTCTGGACGCTCGCGTGCAGGCGACGAGATCCGGGGCGCTCGCTGCCTTGCGAAGCGACCGGCACGGATTTCTTCTGGAGGATTTGATCATCATGGTCGCCGAACCGCCGGTGACCGTCGATGGATTCGCACCCGCGAAGAAGACCCTTCAACGATGCATTGGACGCTCCTGGCGAAAGTTGTCGTCCGCCGTCGGCGCCGCACACGCACGTGGCAATGATGCCCTGTGGCACAAGATTCGACGGCGAGCCGAGCGGACTGCCTTCGCCATGGACTCGGTGGCCCCGATTCTCGGTCCCGCGTACTCCGAGCTGGCAGCCAGCCTTCGCGCGGCGTCCGATTCATTACGTGACGAGCAGGATTCAGCGATCTCGGTGGAATGGCTGCGCGACATGTCGGCATCCGCGCCGGGCGCTATCGGGTTCTGCCTGGGTGCGCTGGCATCGGAGATCTCTCGGGGTGATGCGGCGCCCCGGAGTGCCTTCACCGAGGAATGGCCGTACATGGATCGTCATGCTCGCTCGCTGAAACTGGTGCGGCGATGACCGGAACCGGGCAGGAAGCCTCCATCCGCGCCGCCGGGGTTGTGGTCTTCGATTCTCCGGCGGAGGCGACGGAGCGTCGCTTCCTCGCTGTCCATCGACCGAACCGTTACGACTGGTCACTTCCGAAGGGCAAGGTTGATCCAAGGGAAACAACCCCGTGCACCGCCGTTCGAGAGTGCGACGAGGAAACGGGGTATCGCGTCGTTCTCGGTGCCCGTCTTCCCTCCACGCACTACGTCTCCGGCGATGCACACAAGTCCGTGGACTACTGGGTCGGCCACGTTCGAGCAGACGAAGGGTTTGCCCCGGACGAAGAGGTCGACGAAATCCGTTGGGTGCCCGTTTCTGAAGCATCGGCGTTCTTGACTTACTCCGGCGATGCGGCAATCGTGCGCCTCGCCGCTGGAGCGCCCTCCACCACTCCCCTCATCATCCTGCGTCACGCAAAAGCCATCAAACGTGGCGATTTCGACGGGGGCGACGACGCGGATCGTCCGCTTTCCGGTCGTGGTCGGGGGGAAGCGAAGACGCTCGTGAACATTCTGGATGCTTATGGAATCGAGCGCGTTTATTCGTCGCCGTTCAAGCGGTGCATCTCGACTGTTTCACGGTTCGCGAAGACGATCGATACGAAAATTCACCTCGAACCCGCGCTCGGTGAATCCGGTCATGAGTCCGATCCCGAGGCGACGGCGGCGCGCGTGCGTGAACTGCTTGATTCCCCGGCGCCCACCGTGCTCTGCACGCACCGACCCGTGCTACCCACCGTGATTTCTTCCCTGGGACGTTCTCTCGGACTCACCGAAACCGCGATTCACGATGATCTGAGTTGGGACTCCCGGCTCGCGCCCGGCGCCATGATCGTTGTCCATCGAGAGCGGACGGACGCAGGCCCCCGGGCGCTCGCGGTGGAGCAGCATCAACTAGCCCGGTAATCAGCCCACCGCTACGTAAGCAACCGACTTCTTCTTCGAACCCGACGGTCGGACAACGGTCACCCGGACAGCACATAGGCCGGATGTGCGACCCCGAACAAATCGTGGCTCCTTCTTCGATCCCCTCCGCAGGCACACCTCCGTCGATGCGGGGCGCACCTCCAGCCACACATCGTCCTTCGCGGTCACCTTCAGGCCAGCCCACTGCGCGAGACGTTTGGGCCTGAGTCGCGTGCCGACCGACGTCACTCCATCGACGCTGACCACGGCGAGAGGGTTGGCGGAGGCTTCGCTACCCGATGAGTAGATCGCTGTTACGACAACCTCGTACAAACGGCCTGCGTCGACATCCTCGATGACACACACCCGCGCGGACCCATCGACAACACAGGAACGACTTCCCGGAGTCGTCACCACGCGATAGCCCACCGGCAGCGGTGCCGCCACCGGGGCTTTCCAGTCAACGAGAAGACGTTCGCCCGCGATCGCTGCGACTTGAACCTGCTGCGGGGCGTCGACGGGCCCACTAAGCGAGGGCACGTAACCGCCCATCCACGAGACGAACGTCGTCAATCGGGTGAATATCCCCGGGTAGTCCACCCGACCGCATTCGAATCCAACGCTCGTGACACCCGCGAGCACAGGCGTTCCCTCCACGTCGACGACGAGTGGGCTTCCGCTATCACCCTGGCACGCGTCGATTCCCCCGGTCGGTACCCCTGCGCAGATCTCCACAACGCGGTCGAAGCTCGATCCGTAACTGCCGCAGTCACCCCGGTCAGGGCTCCCGAGAATTTGAATCTGGGCTGCCCGCAATTGATTGGAAGGGTCGCCTTCGAACTCGGTCGAGCCCCAGCCAGAGATTGTCGCCGCCGTTCCCACCGGCGGCCACGCGTTCGGGTCCTGACTCACCGGGACTCGGATGGGCGCAACACTCGAACCGAACGCCAAAGGCTCGGCGAGTCGCAGGAGTGCTACGTCGTTGCGGTAGGCAGATGCGTCCCAATCCGGATGGACGACCATCTCCACCACCATCGCTCGGTTTCCCGCAGATCGACCGCGCAACGTGCTGGTTCCGACGTGCACATCCACGCCGTCTGGACTCGCCCCTACAACACAGTGAGCAGCCGTCACGATCCACTGACTGTCAATAATCGATCCACCGCACAACCGGCTATCGGGCGCAACAATGACGAGTGCCTGCCAGGGGTGCGCCTCGATAGTGGTCGGGGATCCGCCCACGACGGCAGAGGCATCTCGTGCAGGACTGACGATCGATGCGAGGAACACGGCAACGAGCAGCGTGAGGACGTGAGTCGCACGGCTATATTTCCGCAAGCCGTTCATGTGGCGTTAACTCACCTTTCGTTCTCCGGTTCCACACTCGTTCTAGTGTGGAGATGAGTGTCGCCACACACCCGCGCCACCTACACATCACCTACGAGGGGACCGGAAAGCCTGTGCGCCAGGATCAGCAGCACCGTTACCTCGCGACACCATGATGCATCATGAGGTTCAGGTGCGACGCGTGCAGCGACACTTCCTCCAATCCGTCTGCTCGTGCGGCTGGCTCGGCGCCGCCCGTCGATCCCCCTCGCTCGCAGCAGAAGAAGGTCAAGATCACGCGATCCTCTTCGATGGGGCATTCACGGGTATTCCCCCCGAGGGTGGCGAGTAGCTCGGCGCTCGGGGGCAGTCCGTCATAGGTGCCGTCATAGGTGACGGCCGTCGTGTCATTCGATGACTGGTCCCTACGCTTCGGTGCCATGCGAAGGGCACACCCGAACTGCGACGACGCCGCAGTCTGCCGCGGCTGCCGCCCGGCATGAGCGATCTCGTCGAGCCACTGCCCGGTGTTCCGTTGGCAGCTAGGCGTTCTTTGTGGGTGGGCTACACCCTCTACCTTCTCGGAGCGTTGACATTCGCCATCAACGGCTCCGTATCGAAAGCCATCCTGCTCAGCGGGATCGACGCTGCTCGCCTTTCCCAACTACGCGTGACCGGTGCCTTCCTGATTCTTCTCGCCTTCATCGTCATTTCTCGCCCACGGCGCCTCGTCATCCAACGCTCGGAGTGGCCGTTCTTGATCGCCTACGGGATTCTCGGCGTCGCGATGACGCAGTACCTGTTCTTCGTTGCATTGCGTTACTTGCCCGTCGGCGTCGCGCTGTTGATTGAATTCACTGCGCCTGTTTTCGTCGCACTGTGGTTCCGCTTCGTTCTTCGAGAGCCAACGCGACGGACCGTGTGGCTCGCCTTAACCGTCGCCCTGCTCGGACTCGCACTCGTGGCGGAGGTGTGGCGCGGTTTCTCCTTCGAGGTGATCGGCCTGTTGGCCGCACTCGGGGCGGCGCTCGCGCTGACCGCCCACTACTTGATTACCGATCGGCAAATGCGACTACCGGAACCCCGCGACCCCATCTCATTGACCATGTGGGGTTTCGGCTTCGCATCGTTGTTCTGGGTCATCGTTCAACCGTGGTGGAGTTTCCCCTGGTCCGACTTGTCCGGCACCAGCTCCGGAGATCTCGGAGCACCTCTCGGCGATCAGCCGCTGTGGGGGCTGTCCTTGTGGATGATCGTGATGGGAACGGTGGTTCCGTTTTGGCTGGTTGTGGCATCGATGCGTCATCTCCGCGCATCTCAAGCCTCCGTCGTCGGATTGACCGAACCGCTGCTCGCGATCCTTATCGCGTGGCTCGTTCTCTCGGAGTCCTTGGCCGTCGTTCAACTCGTCGGTGGTGCACTCATCCTGACCGGGGTGGTCTTGGCGGAACGTTCGCGGCAGCAGCGCTGAGTATTCTGATCTCGTGCCGAATCCACGTTCCCCCGATGCGGAGGGAGTGTGTTTTCCTCTCGGAGGGGACGGCCGACGCAGCACATCCGCCACTGGTCGAGCGGTTTTCGCCGACTCCATCCGCGCCGTCGATCCTGCGATCGCAGCCCGCATCGAACACACCCGCGACTGGCGCAAGGGGTATATCGCTCCCTTGCGGGACATCGTTCTCGCCGCTGCGCAGTCACCGGATAACGCGGTTTCGATTTCCCGGCATGGCCTGGCATCGGCACAGCAGCGCTTCACCTTTCGGCGCGATAAGGAAGAAGTGTCTCTGCCCGAGGCAATGGAGAGTTTCAGGGAACGAGGTTTGGCTTCGGTCACGGTGCGCGGACGAGCAGCCCCCGAGGAAGAGATTTCCGTCCCCTACAAGGGCACCCGGCTTTTTGGGAGTGAACTCCGCCGTCAGGTCGATTCATGGGTCGCCAATGGAATAGCCGAACCATCGTTCGCCGATGCACTACACCTCGTCTTGGACAACCCGGACTGGATGGACTTACGAGACGTCGACATCGCCCTGCTCGGCGCCGGTGCGGAGATGGCACCGACTCGCTCCTTGTTGCGCTGGGGCGCCCGGGTTCACGCCATCGATCTTCCCCGTCCTGGGATCTGGGAACGACTGACAGCCATTACACGGAGCACAGCCGGCAGCCTCCGCGTTCCCATCCCGCTCGACGCCCAGGGCCAGCCGCCTTTCGTCGTCGAGGGTGACGTGCACCCAGACGACGATGCGACGATCTGCAGCGCAGCAGGCGTCGACCTCGTCACCGCCGCGCCAGAGGTGCGGACATGGCTGGCAGAGATTCATCAGCCCTTTGTGCTCGGCACTTACGCGTACGCGGACGGCGCTCAACACGTACAGATCTCCGAAGCGAGCGACGCGATCGTCACCGACCTGCTGCAACACCGAGACGACATCACACTGGCCTATTTGGCGACACCCACTGATGTGTTCGTCGTTCCCCTCGAGTGCGTCGAAGAAAGCCGTAGACGCTGGCAAGGCCGGGGGCTCGGCGGCCTCCTCCAGGCACCCCTTCGCATTGCGAGACAGTTCGAGCCCAACTACCCGCAGATCTATTCGACACCGAACGGTGAACAGGTCGGCCTGAACGATTCGATCATCCCCCAGCAAGGCCCCAACTACATACTCGCGAAGCGGATTCAACGCTGGCGAGCTCTCGCCGCTCGAGCCGACGGCGTTTCTGTCTCCTTGAATCTCGCGCCCGCGACCCGAACCCGCTCCGTTGTTCGCAACCGGGCGCTCGCGGCGGCGTATGCCGGGGCCGACCGCTTCGGAGTCGAGGTATTCGATCCGTCGACATCGACCACGCTGATGGCGGCGATGTTGGTGCACGACCTTCGCAACCCGACGTCGAGCGCCCAACCCGCGACCCCGCTGTCCAACCCGATGAATCTCTTCACCGAGGGAGCGAACCACGGCGGACTGTGGCGGGCCGCCTACGCACCGCGATCGGTGCTGGGCGTCGCCGCTCTGCTGGGAATGTTCGAGTCCCGCGCCTGACCCGCAACAAAGACGGAACCCGCGCGGCTGGGGGGTTGACGCGCGGGCTCCTGGGGTATGCCGTGCATACCGATCGCCGCCGGGGGAGGCGGCGCTCTCATTCTGCTGAACTTTCAACCGCCGTGGGAGCCATTTCGCCCAAATTTTCGACCCCGGCCCTCATTGCCGGTGCCTCGACGACACGCGCCTCGACGACAAGACGCGTACCGGACCGGCGGCAAAATCACGCGTACAGGGCCTCCCGCGCCTGCCGATATTGCTCCCGCACCTGGGCAACCGGTTGTGGATCGCGAGAGACCGTCTCGCCGGGACGTACGTCACTCCATGCAGGTTGTTCCCCGCCCCGCAGAATCCATGCCGCCTGCCGGGCCGCGCCGTCGGCAACGTACTCACCCGCGGGAGGTATCTGCACCGGGACGTCTACGAGCGTGGCTGCGATATCCGCGACCGCCGGATTCGACGCCGCACCTCCGACGACAAGTACTCGGCTCGGCTGCACACCCACATCGACGAGCGCGTCGACCGCGTCGGCAAGTCCGCCGAGCATTCCCTCGACGGCCGCCCGCGCGAGATTCTGCGGGGTCAGATTCTCCCGACTGATGCCGTGAAGAGATCCGCGAGCATCGGGCAGATTGGGGGTTCGTTCCCCATCGAAGTACGGGAGCATGACGAGTCCGCCGGCACCAGGTTCGGCGGCGAGCGCCAACGCGGCGAAGGACTCCATGTCCACGCCGAGGAGTTCAGCGGTGCTGGTGAGAATGCGCGCGGCGTTCAGCGTGCACACCAGAGGCAGGAAGACACCGGAGGCGTCAGCGAAGCCAGCGACCAGGCCGGTGGGGTCTTTGGTCGGTTGACTCGATCCCGCGAACGCGGTGCCTGATGTTCCCAGGGACACCACGACGTCTCCAGGAGCGATTTCCAGAGCGAACGCTGCGCCCATGTTGTCGCCCGTTCCTGGACCGATGGCGATCGGCGACGATCCGTCGATTCCGAGGAAAGACCGAGCGCGACCGCCCACTTCACCAACGGTCTCATCTGGCCCGGCAACGCGTGGGAGTCGCACGTCCTTTCCCAGAGCCAGCTGCATCAGGTCGCGCCGGTATTCACCCTCGATCGGGGACCAGTAACCCGTACCGCTGGCATCACCTCGGTCGGTGGTTGCCTCCTGAGGCTGATCGGCGAGCATCCATGTCAGGTAGTCGTGCGGGAGCATGATGGTCGACGTTCTTTCGGCGTTGTCCGGCTCGCTTCGAGCCATCCATCGCACTTTGCTCACCGTGAACGCCGCGACGGGAACGCTGCCCACCGCGTCGGCCCACATGGCCGGGCCACCGAGTTCGGTCACCAGGTCGCTCGCGTCGGGAGCCGATCGAGTGTCGTTCCACAACAAGGCGGGCCGAACAACATCACCACTCTCGTCCAAGGCGACCATTCCGTGCTGCTGCCCCGCGATCGAGATGGCCGACACACCGTCGAGCAGTCCGCCCGAACAGGCCTCGCCGAAAGCCGTCCACCATTCCTGGGGGGCGACTTCGGTGCCATCCGGGTGCGATGCACGCCCCTCGCGAACCCAGGCTCCGGTGTCGGCTTCCCGAACCACCACCTTCACCGACTGGGTCGAGGTGTCTACACCGGCTACGAGGGATTGATCAGTCACGTGGGAACCGTGCCACAGATCGCTCGTCACTGGGCACGGTCCTGAGGAGTTCTAGGGGAAAACTTGTAGGACGACTTATGACTTTGTAG
>WLWH01001184.1_pt1 | contig 18154 bp, 7 predicted proteins | sample 6712741 | NCBI WGS metagenome assembly WLWH01 (sample SAMN12718694, study PRJNA515312) | sponge metagenome | isolation source: marine sponge | host: Mycale hentscheli | place: New Zealand: South Island, Marlborough, Capsize Point | collected 2003-05-01 | reverse complement strand
TTTTTCACCAATTATTATAACATTTTTACCTTCTTCAAGGTCATATGTAAATCTAACCGTAAAGTTATGGTTATCTTTTGGATTTCCTTCAATCCACGCGGAAGGAAATTTCCAAGCACTAGTATATTGACCATATATTGAGGTTGCATATCCTGCAAGATTTAGTGTTATATGTTCATTTTTAGAGTGATCATATATTTTAACGGTCATACTAACCATTGTGTTTTTACCACCTTGAGGTAAGGTTATAATAAATGCTCCTAATTTCTCACCATCGGAAGAAAAAGAACCACCACCAGGAGATAAGATTCTTGTATTACCGTGTCTGCCGGTGCTCCACTCTGTAGATAATGAATCTGCAATTATATTACCAGCAACTTCTAATTTTTCTGTTGGTTGATATCCATTACCAATACTAACATTACCATCATTTGTTATATAAAATTTACCACCTGTAAGATCGTTATCTGTAGCTGCACCGAAGTTTCTACCTATTTCAAAACCATCTGTACCATCAGAAAAAGATCTCATACCTACCATCCAATAGTCATCATTGTTATGTGCGTCATTAAGAAGTCTTATACTTGAATCATTATAAACAGAACCTTTAATATGGAGTGCACTATCTGCATTAGTTGTTCCGATACCAACATGTCCACCTAATGGGTTTAATAAAAGTTCATATGTTCGATTTGGTTCACCACCACTCCACCTAAATCTCTTACTTTGTATCCAACTTCTACCTGTTGATTGCAATGTTCCCATAGCAATACCATAAGAATTAGTAGTACTACTACCGTAACCTAATGCCGTATGTGTAGAACCACTAATACCTATTTCAGGTATAACATTAATACCATGATTAATACCGCCAATATCATCTCTGGTTACAAAAAGTTTAAGCTTATCTTCACTAATAGACCTAACCCCAATATTAACAGTACCTTTATTATAAATTATTGAATCATCGGTATTTCTAATCCAGTTATTTGTTTGTGTGTTTTCTACTGTTGTGTCATCATTAATAATGAATCTATTTGTTTCTGTACCTTCTATCTCTGTATCTAACCAAGTATCTGAACGGAAGATATACCAACCACTATTCCAACGAGAAACATCAGATGCTTTGACACCATCATTTGTTACATCACCAGAAACTTGTACATCAGTTACATAAACGCTATGAAACTGTCCCCAAGAAAAATCCTCATCCCCTAAAAGTATAATACACTTTTCTAACTCTTTATCATAACCAAAATGAACAGGTATATTATGATTATCAACATCTTTTGGACTACCCTCTATCCATGCAGTAGTATTAACCCAATAACCACCATTGGTATATTTATAATTATAACCTGAAATATTTAATGTTATATCTTCATCCGAACTATACTCATATATTTTAACTTTCATGTTTATATGAGAGCTAGTCCAACCTTGTGGTAACCTAATTATTATAGATCCAGTTGCGGCTGCTGATTTATAGTAAGTTGCACCTTCGGGGTTTATTATCCTGCAGGTATTAGTAGATTGTGATGATAATGAATTCGCTACTATATTACCATCATATGTTGCGGTATCACCAGCAGCATTTTCTTCCCATATATTTATTCCAGATAATTCAATATCATTAACAGGGTTACCATCACTTTTTGTTAATTTTAATGTTGTACCATCTAAAGTACCATTAGTGACATAAGTATCAGTCATACCTGTTGTAAATCCTGTAATATTAAAAGTACCACCTGTGGAGTTTATATAACTAACAATTCCTGTATTTGCGTTATATGTACCACCAGTAACATAACTATCTGAATCTGTAAACAATGCTGGTGCATTTGTAACAAAAAATGTACCACCAGTTGTATTTGTAAATGATACTGATTGTGTTTCTACATTCACCGTACCACTAGAGACGTGTACATCTTTAACACTTCCTGTATACGCATCAAAATCACTAGTATCTAATTTATCATTTAATGTAGTTTTAGTAGTGTCTTTATATGCATTAAAATCAGTAGTATCTAATTTATCATTTAATTCACTCTGTAAGTCAGTTATATCACTAATACTATGTGTATGTGCAGTGGATGTTAAATTACTAAATGAAGTCTTATGTGGGTTATTTGTATCACCAGTATGTGATATAAAATCACTACTATCTAATTTAGTACCTATCTGTGTTACTACTGAACCACTATAATTATCAAAATCAGTAATTTCACTAAGTGTGTGTGTATGTGCTGAATCCCCTATCTCAGATAAACTAATTTCCTCTTTTGTGAAATGTATTGAAGTATCACCTGTGTGGGCACTAAAAATAGTATCAGGTAATAAATCATTACTATTACCTGATAATAGTTTTTCCCACCCATCAATAACAGTTGGGTCTCCACCCTCTATTAACTTATATAAACCATCATTTTCAGGAGTTTCATCACCAGACACTACTACTAACATACCATAATATTGGTATTTAGGTTCACCATCTATATTTACAGTATCTAATAAATCTGTTATTGAACCCACTACCATTCTAGTATCTAATGGTCCTTCTATTTTAACTTCAAAATTACCTGGTAAATTAAAGGTTCCTTTCCTTCTTTTACCACTACCACTGTCTTTTACTGATATTGCCATAATTGTTTTTTTTTACTATTTTTTTATATTGTTACTTTAAATTCCGATGGGCCTATTTTTCCTTGACTATCATCCCATTTAAACTGATGATATTCTACATTAGTATCATATTCGGTATCTATTGTTATTGTATTTAATTTCCATCTATTATTTAATAAATTTACATCACCCCAAATTCCTTGATAATCTTTTTGTACAATGTTAGTTGGGGTACCAAAAGCTTTAGGTATCCTAAACTCAAAATTTGCTGCATCTGATGCGGTACCTTCAAAATCAATAGTTATTAATACTGGATTAGTAGTTAATAGCATTAACGGTAATGTTTTAAAACTACCATCTTGATTTACTACATAAACTGGGTAGGTACCTTGAAAAGAGTCAGACGCTGTTTTAACACCACCTGGATATCCACTACCAACCATAGTATCGCCCTTACTATTAGAGGCATCATCACCGACATCAAAAGTTGTAGTTAATAACCAACTATTATTACCCGCAACTACTTTATAGTTATCATCTGTTGGGTCGCTTATACCGTAATCACCACTTAAAGTTAAATTACCACCATCTACTGTAGAAGTTCCACCACCATTATAGGTTATAACTGCGTTAGTGACATTACCAGCGTATGTTGATGGTTGTGTTACCCCACCTGGATATGTTGATGGTGACCATCCACCACCACTTGCCGATGTGTTTAATGTGATAGAAAATTCTTGACCTATTTGATATATAGTACCTAAACCATTTAATACCAATCCTGTGGATGGTCCATTATGTGAAGGTGTTTGAGTTGGACATAACATTAAATCAATTATTTCGGATATTGTTTTACCTGTTAAATCTTCTATTGGTGTACTAGATGGTATACCACCCACAGTTTTCACTGTTGGTATACTAAAAGCAGATGTATAAGTATCTCCAGTACCTTCAATATTTAGTAAATCTACCTCTATATCTTCACCATTAACTTTATTAATAACTAATTTATTATCTTTGGTTGTGGCGGTATTTATTGTTTCACCTTTTAAGTGAATAAAGTTATTGTCAAAACTCTTATATACAGGATAAAATTTATCTGTATTTGATAAATCAACTGGAGTTTTTATATCATTTGCCCAAGGACTGTTAAGAACCCTTAATACTAATTTTTTATTATTTTCACTCATATTTTTACTTTTTTACTACATAAGAACTTTTAATTTTATTAAACAGCACATCATAATCAGTTTCTACAATTGCAGGTATAATTGCTCTGCTACCCCATCCTTTGTAATAATTTATAAATTCTGGTTCTCTTATTAACCAAAGTTGTACTGTATAATCAGATGCTGCATAATCAAAGAATGGTCTATCTATCTGAGTATTAGGATTTGTTTTGGACATATGTGTCCTAAGATTACTGTAATCTCTTGATTGTACTGGTACTACGACTGGTATCTGAATATGATTAAGGTACACACCAAATCCCCATTGTTTTGAACTACTACTGTCAATAGTTTCTGTATCTGGAACAGTTTCTAAGGATAATGTATTAACGTAATTTAAAACTCTTACTTCTGATAAGTAAAAGCTTGATGTGGTTTCACCAGGAACTAAAGTCAGATCGTTTTGTATACTATAATTTGGATCACGAGACCACTCACTTGTTAAGCCACCTTTGTTTAGATTAACTAAATCAAACTTAATAAAGTGTAATAAAGCTATGTATATATTATTACCCTCTTGAAATATAGCTTCAATTCTAAACTTAGATAAATTTCCATTAACATTAAATGATATATCCATTCCTGCAGTTAATCCTTGTTTTTGACCAATAGCTAATGAATTATCTACATTGTGTATTTCAAATAGATTATCAAAAGCATAATCAGAATCAGGACCAAATTTAGCTTGAGGATCAAGCTTTTCTAAAAATAAAAGATCACCTGAATCATTTTCTTCAGGAGTTGCTTTTAAATATTGATCCATTTCAAATAGTTGATAGTTTTCAATAATCCCTCCAGCATAACCAGGAGGCATAGGTGAAGCAATAAGACCTCTAGTACGGCTATCTATAGTAGAGTCTCTCAGTATCTCATTTATTGCACCGCCATGATTTCCAGCTGCTACTACATGTCCAGCATAGTTCTTTAACTCTGGCCCTGTTACAGGATCAGAACTACTACCTAACTCTACTTCAATATCTTCACCATTGACCTTATTAAGAATTAACTTATTATCTTTTGTGGTTCCTGTCTTTATTGTTTCACCCTTTAAATAAATAAAGTTATTGTCAAAACTCTTATATATTGGGTAAAACTTATCTGTTTTTGATAAATCAACTGGGGTTTTTATATCATTTGCCCAAGGACTGTTAAGAACCCTTAATATTAAATTATTATTTATTGACATATTATTTATTTATTTTATTTATTTTATTAAGATTCTCTATCATCACAATAGTCACGTGCAATATTATCTACATGATTATAAACCGATATAGCCTTTTCCAACTTATCAATCATATACCCATTAATATCTTTTTCATTCTGTCTATCACTACTTAGTTTTGAAATCTTCTTTTCTAAAGGATTAAGATCTATTACGATCTCTTCATTAGATCTTATTTCCTGTAAAATTGCAAGTTGCTGTTGTAGATTTGATATTTCTGATTCATATTCTTGCTCACTATCATTTTCAGAGACATATATATCGTTTTTTAGACTTTCTAAACATCTCTTTGATTGATTGATATTATTCCATAGTGAACTTAGACAAACTAATTTACCCCAATTTAATAAATCATCTTCATCTAAATTTATAATATTATCTAACTCATCAAACTCAACCAAATCAAACTCCCCCTCTCCATATATAATATCGGAGTTTTCACTATACCAATTATTATTATTACCAAAAATAAATTTAGGGTTTTCAGTAAACTCATCATATATATTTGGGTAATAGTTAAATGTACCTGGTCTATCACTAACTCTATTTAATACAGATTCAATATCATATACTTGATAGTTATTTTTTATCCTATCATTTGCTATTTTATATCTCAAGTAAATAAAGTTATTATCAATACTTTCATATATTGGATAAAATTTATCTGTATATGATAAATCACTTGAAGATTTTAAATCACTCTCCCAATCACTGTTACTTACTCTTAATATTAATTTATTAATTATTGCCATATTATTTATTTTAGTTATTTTTATTAAAGGTTACTTTCAATTTCAGCAAGTAACATTTCTGACATAGTTTTAATTTCTTCATATACATTTAAAGCCGCCTCTATTTTTTGTTCCATATAGTCAAATTTTGATTGTTCCTCAGACCTCTCATCTATTAGATTTTGTTTCCTTTGTTGTAACACACTCCTATCAATATTTTCTACATAAAAAGGTTTAGAATCACTTTCATCCATTGGAGCCTCACTCATCATGTTCAATATATGTAAATCCCCATCAATATCGGATTTAACTTTATCAAATTCTGCGTTTTTTTCATCTTCAATGGAATTTATTTTAGAGAGTAAATATTCTAAACACCTAATTGATTGTTTTAAGTTATTAAATAATTTACTGTAATTTTCTGGGTTGGTGCTGCTATACGCAGCATTCATATAGTAAGCGAGTAATGACGCCCAAGTAATTTTTGAACTTTCATCTAAATTTATAATATTATCTAAATCATCAAACTCACCAATTATAAATCTAGGGTTTTCAGTAAAATCATCATATATATTTGGGTAATAGTTAAATGTACCTGGAGTATCACTAAATCTATTTAATGCAGATTCAATATTATATATTTGATAATCAGTATTTGTAATAATATTATCTACCTTATCATTTTGAAGACTGTTAATATAACAATTAAAATTGGCTTCATTCGCTGGTACATATGGTGCAAAATCTAAACCACCACGATTAATGATTTCTTGTCTACTATCGGTATAAGATTGTTTTTGAACTTGTTTTTGTTCTATGTTTGCACTTATTGTGGCAATTTCTGCTTGAAGTTGTTGTATTTCATTATCTAAATCATTATTTGTTTGTTCATAATAATCTTTAGCAGATGTAACATTCTGTTGCACTTCACCACTTGATTGAATTGCAGAATCTACATGATTTACTATGTCTGTTTTATTTTGTGAAAATACTTGTTCAGTATCTGTATGAGACATAGTGTCTAAAATAGTTTGTGTACTATCTAAACTATTTTTAATATTGGTTAGTGCGCTAGTAATACTATCCTTATTTTGATAATTAAAAGTAGTGTTAACAACCATAAGGTCATTTAGAGTATTCCATTTATCAATTGAGGAAGTAATAACAGACTCTACTGATGTTTTTTCTGCAAGGAATTCAGTCTCTGCTTTACCATAGCCCCATCCTTGAATTAAAGATTTAATTGTTTGAAGATCCTGATCTAATCCTACACTAACTGTTATAATATAATCATAATTTGCATTAATAAAATCACTACCTGCTTTTAAATCAGTTTGTTCATTTTGTTTTGTTGCTAATGAATCTTGTTTTGTTGTTTTTGAGTCCCCTAATTCACTTATTTCATCCGTAAGTGTTTGAATAGTTGAATTGTATTCATCATATTCTGTTTTACTATCATAATACTCTTGAACCTTACTAGTATATTCAGCATATTGTTCTTCGGAACAAGTACCTCTGTCATTATAACCTACTTTATTTTTAATTGTTTGTATCCTACTATCTAATACATTAAAAAAGTATTCATTTCTCCAACAATTATAATTAACCTCATTTGATGGTAAGTACCTATCAATATCGGGTTTAACATTGGATTCAAAATCATCAATTGCTTCATCATATACGCTCTTTAATTCTTCATAATTTTTTAGTGCTTCTTCTTCATCAGCTACTAATTCTTCTCTATTTTTTATTAAGTCATTTATTAATAGTTCTAATATAGCAATTTTACCTAATTCTTCAGGTGTAGCATCTCTGCCTTCACTTTCATAATTATCTTTTATAATGTCTAACTGACTCTGATAAAAATCTATATCACTTGATATAAGGTTATGTTCTTTTAAGAACTTTTGGTTTTCAATTGTTCTTACTTCTGTTACTTTATTAAGTTCTCTAATGTTTTTATTATAGTCAATTTGACTTGACTTTAACTCATCAACTAAACTTTCATATATATGGTATGTAGGGTCATCACATGTTCCTCTATCATCATAACCAACAGCATCTATGATTTGTTGCTCAGACCAACAATTAAAATTAACTTCATTCGCTGGTACATATGAGGCAAAATCTAAAACACCATAATCAATGATTTGTTGTCTATCTGCCACATATCTTTCTTTTTTAACTTGTTTTGATCTTAAATTGGCCCATTTTGAAGATAAATCTTTCTCTTTTTGAGCTTTTTGAGTTTCATTATCCGTTTGATCAATACCATTTATTTTACCAATAAGTATTGTTCTTTTTAATTCATTTATGTCAGATGTTAATGTATCAATATCTGATGTTAATTCAGTTATTTCATCCGTAAGTGTTTTAATATTTGAGTCATATTCATCATATTCTGTTTTAAGATCATAATACTCTTGAACCTTAGTAGTATATTCAGCATATTGTTCTTCGGAACAAGTACCTCTATCATCATAACCTACAGCAGATGTTATACCTGTTATAATTGTTTCAGTAGAACTGGTATATGTGTTAAATAATGTTTTATCAGTTTTAGTGTCTATCTTATCATTTTGTTCACCATTAATGTAACAATTAAAATTGGCTTCATTAGCTGGTACATATGGTGCGAATTCTAAAACACCTGAATCAATGATTTGTTGTCTACTATTGACATAAGATTGTTTTTGAACTTGTTTTTTTTCTATTAATTTACTTATTGCATCACTTTCTTGTTGAGTTGATGCGTTTATAAGGTCATCATTTAACTGAGTTATTTCATCCGTAAGTGTTTTAATTCTTGAATCATATTCATCATATACTTCTTTACTGCTATAATAGTTTTGAACCTCACTTTCATATGTTGTATATTGTATATTGGAACAAGCACCTCTATCATCATAACCTACAGCAGATGTTATACCTGTTATTTGAGAGTTTAAATCATTATAATCCTCACTATCATTCCAACAATTAAAGTTAACCTCATTTATAGGGGTATATTTTTGTATGAAATTATATTCATCTGTACTTTCTAAGTAAGACAGATTATCATCAAACCACTCTATTAAATTATTATAATATTTTTCTTCTGATATATATTCACTTTCAATGGAACTCTTTCTATCCTCCAAAAGATCAATTAGTTTAACTAAACCTTCAATCTCATCTTGTTCTGATTGTGTAGGTTCTGCAATTGCGTTTAATGTATCAAGTATAGTTTTATATTTCGTAATTTCTAACTCATAACTAGAAATCAAATTGTTTGTGTATGTTGTAAACTCTACCCAATAATCAATTAGTTTCTGTCTCTCTGTTGATAGGTTATTATATGTGATTGTATCACTTAAATTAGGTACCTCTTTAAATGCTGGTGGTGCTAGTGGTGGTGATGTATTGAAATATTCTAATACATCATTATACTCACTCAAATATTTTTCATACCTATCACCGCTACAATTCCCTCTATCATCATAACCAACAGAATCAATAATACCTTGATTAATCCAGCAATTAAAATTGGCTTCATTTGCTGGTGCATATGGTGCAAAGTCTAAAACACCTGAATCAATGATTGATTGTTGGTCAGATATATCTCTTTCTTTTTGTAATTGTTTTTGTTCTAAATTAGCCCATTTTATATCTAAATCTTCCTGTTTTTGATTTATAATAGCTTGTAATTCTTCTACTGACTCACCAGTAATTTGCGCGTAGATTAAGTCAGTAGTTTTAAATTCTAATTCAGATCTTAATGTATCAACCTCTGTTGTTAATTCAGTTATTTCATCCGTAAGTGTTTGGATTCTTGAATCTTTGTCATCATATGATTCTTTACTGCTATAATAGTTTTGAACCTCACTTTCATATGTTGCATAATTTAAACTAGAGCAATTACCTCTGTCATCATAACCAATAGAAGTAATGATATCATCTAATATAGGGCTTATATCAACACTATATATTTTATCACCTTTAATATTGCTATTAAAATATATTGTTTTATCTTCAAGATACGCTTCAGTTGTATAACTATCAGTCATACCACTACTAAATCCAGCAATTTCAAAACTATCACCATCATTATTGATAAGTGTTACTTTACCTGTTCTAATATCATATACACCACTAACAACACTTAAATCAGTAAATGAAGCAACATCTTTATATTTAATATTACCATCAACATCTCTAACTAATACTTGTGTTAATGAATTATCATTTGATGGTTGTATGTCAATATTAAGATTAGGAGTGTAAACAGTATTATTATTAGTAGCTGTAATACCCTCACCACCTAATATAACACTACCAGAAGCGTTATCTATTAAGTTTGATTTACCACCTATAATAGATGAATTATCAGATAAATGAATTATTTTATTACCTGAACCAGAAATTATTGATGAGTTATCAATAGGAGTTATAGTACTAGTAACGTTTTCACCATCAAAAAACATTTTTGATTTATATTCTTCTATTTTTTTCTGTGTTTCATTAACATATGTTTCATATGTTGCATATGGTATAGATAAATTTGCATTATTTCTTGAGGATTCTTCTACTAATGCCTTTTTTTCTTCTTTTAGTTCTTTTATATCAGCCTCTAATGTAGCAATTAGTGCTAAATCTTGAGGTTGTTGCTGTTTTTCATCTTGTAATTGTTCTTCTTTATCATCAATATTAGATTCTAAACTCTTAATTAATTTTTCAGTGTCAGCGTCATATTTAGCTTTTTCTTGTGCTCTTTGATTTAATTCTTCTTCTAATCTAACAATTAAATTCAGATAGTCACCACCACCTAATTCATTCTCACTACCACCAAATATACCAGAGTTTTTAACTTTGGTTGTTATTGTGTTTCCACTACCACCATCAATTATAGATTCACTAGCCTTATTAATAATATTACTTGTACCACCAATTATTACAGATTGTTTAGGTAAATAGCCATCAAATTCATTTAATGCTGTATTATACTCATCATGTAATCTTTCAATAGTTTCTTTCCTATCTTCATATTCTTTTTGAGCATTTGATTCATTCTCTTTATTTATATTTGACTCAATTTTAAGTGCCTCTATTTCTCTTTCACGTTCTTTTTTTAGTTCTTCTTTTTCTTTTAGTTTAATTTCTAAACTTTCAATTGCAGAAGTTAACTCCTGATGTATAACTGAATTAATTATATCTTGACTATTTAATTGATTTAATTTTATATTTAAATCATTAATTTGTGATTTTATTTCCTCTATATGTAAAGATAATTCTTCTATTTCACTTTCTTTTGATGAAATTGTCTCTGATATATCATTTTGACTGTTCATGTAATGTGAATTATCAGATTGTCTTTTAGCAAGATTTACATTTAATTCATTCTCTAAGTCTTGAATTAATTTAAAATAATCTAACCCTAATATTCTATTAGTGTCTCCAGCAAATATACCACCATTTTCACCACCATTTTCAACAACTTGTAGTGTACCACCTAAAACAACACTAGATTCTCCATCAGCTTTAGACGTACCTTTAGTATGTGCGAATGAAAAATCACCATTAGCCTGTGAACTAGCACCACCAGCATGGGAAGCTCTACCACTAGCTCTTGTATTACTACCTTCAGCGTGTGATTCATCACCAGTGGCATCTGTACCACTGTTATTATTAACTCTTACAGATTTATATCCTTCAGATCCCCAGACCCATATTCTATTATCATCAATATCTTTTCTAAGTGAACTGTCTAAATCGGATATCATATCTTCCGTAACACTATCTCTAGATTCACTAATTCCTGATATTGGAATAAACATGTTTTCACCAGAATTTTTGTTTAATATTACGTTCCCATTTTCTATGGACATAGAATTAATACACTCACCTTTTAAGAAAATAAAATTTGAGTCTAAGTCTTGAAATGATAAGGTGCGTTTTCTAGAAATATCACCATAAGGGCTTGATAATTCCCTTAAAAATAGTTTATTGTTATTTGGCATAATTACTTTTTATTATAAATATGCAAATAAAGAAATAAGTTAATTGTTTATCTACTAACTAATACCATATTTAGACCTTAAATAATTCTCAGTTGCAGTCTGTTGTTCACTACTAATCGCAGTATTATAAAATAAGAATTCACCAACATCTTGAGATATTGTGAAAGATGTTGTTTCATAAGATAACCAAATACCATCACCGGAATCTATAACACTATCAGTATACACTTTACTACCAGATAAATTATCAACGGGTCCGATTACCTCAGCTTCTATATTATTTTTATCATATCTCATTTTTATTATATGTGGTTGACCATTTGTTGTATCAGTAAAAGGTAAATTAACATATGAAAAAGGTGTAAGACTAGCTGCTTGATTAACAAAGAACCTAAGACTACTTCCAAAGAACAAAATACCCCAGCCAGAATCCCAAGTAAATGAGGTTGTCTTATGTGCCACATAACTATAAAAAGAATCTTCAATTTGTATTGCAGTAACTATATAAACTGTAAACCCATCTGGTGTTATTAAATCACTAGAGGTATTTGACTCCATATACCACCACTCATTAGGGTCATTAAATTCAACATAAGGTAAATTACCAAATGTTGACCCAGTAGTGTTATAAAATGGTTTACCTGCGGTGGAATTATCAAAATCATTATTATTACCAGATTGGTCTGCCCATTCCGATATAAAACCACCACTTTCTGTGATACCATCTTCAGATTTAGTCCACATAACTAAGTCAGTTAATGAAGGTTGTAATTGGTTATATTTAGATAAGAAATAATTCTGTACACTTGTAACACCAGAATCACTAATAGGTCCATTATATAATGCATAACTACCAAAATCTAAAGGAGATAATAATGTACCATTATAGTTAGCAGCAATAGTCATAGGTTCACCTCCAGCAGGTGTATCCATACCATCACCATCTGTACTTGTTGATACCTTAGTTGTACCTGTCCACATATCAATAGTATTACCACTAAGTCTAATTGTTACTAAATTACAATTAGTATAATCATATGGTATCTCTAACTCGTGATACCCACTAGGAGATACAGTATCATCATCATATACAAATCTTAAATATTCTACACCTAAATTACTTTGTCTATCCAAAGCCCAACCATCACTTTGTCCACCATTTAGACTATCATCACTATATTGAATTAATATATCACTTCCAGGTGAAAATGTATCATTTGCTTTAAAATATGTAAACATAGTCATTTCAGTTAGTGTACTAAATGAACTATCATCTGCAATCTCCATAAAATCACCTTGACTATCATTAAATGAAATTACATTTTCACCATTAAAACATGTATCACCAGTAAGGTATGTTGGTCTATCACCAGGTGAGGATTGTACTGCGTTATTCAAATAAGAGGTTTCATCTTGCCATAAATAAATATCATCATTAGTTGTTGCACTTGTCACACCATTATCAATGAATACTGTTGAACCAGAACACCCACCATCACTACTTAACCATACAACGGCATCATAACCATCAATGGTAAGTAAATCATCAAAAGTACATCCTGTGGGTGTAACACTAACAACTCCTTGTCTAAACACAAATGGTGTAAAAAAACTCATATATTAATTATTGAAAATCTTTTGCAATTAACCCATATAAATAAGTACCATCACAAATAAATGTTATTATATCAACAGAACCATCAGCAACTGATAGTGTCGGAGGACTTCCAGCCTCCCATTTATATGTGGAATCCCATGTAATTGTATGTGAACCACTATTAGATTGTTTAACTAACATAGTGTATGCAGAACCACCTTCCATTGTTGATGTTCCACCACTAACATTTGTATTACCACTAAGTGTTAATATTTGTACATTTGAGTTATCCCAATCTGGTACAAATGTAGTTCCACCTGTTAAGTTATCATATATTGGTGTGTAAGCTTGTCCCCTAATCTCTAAATTAGGTACATAAACTGTATCATCTGTTGTTCCTGTGATATTTTGACCCCCTAACACAACACTTCTATCACCACTAACTAAAGAGTTTGTTGAATGTATGAAAGATGCTTCCCCAATAGCAGTTGAGATATTACCACCAGCATGTGAATTATCACCACTAGCTATTGTACTCTCTCCTTCTGCGTGTGAATTATCACCACTTGAAGTGGTAGATAAACCTTCAGCATGTGAATTATCACCACTTGCGATAGTAGATAAACCTTCTGCGTGTGAAGTATCACCACTTGCTGTTGTGTTAGCACCTTCTGCATATGAAGAAATACCACTAGCTAAAGTATTGAATCCACTAGCAACTGAATAGTTAGCAGTCGCATCTATAGTACTAATATTATCTGCTTTAATTGAATAAAGTCCAGTGGAACCTGATGTCCATACACCGCTTCCACCTCCTCCTCCAGAAGAAATTGTAGTAGAAAATGAATTACCACCTAATGTTTCTATAGTAAGTGTGTTACTACTATAGTTGATACTGTTAATATCTCTTTCTTTTAGAAATATAAAGTTTTGATCTAAGTCTTTAAAAGACAATACACTATTTCTAGTAAAGTCTCCGTAGGGACTATTTATACTTCTTAAAAATAATTGCGAATATATTGACATATTTACTTTTTATAATAAATACATGATTATTCAATAATAGGTAATAAAAGGAATTATTTTTTTATGTTATGGTTGCTCCTCGACTACTTAAAATAACCCAACTACTACTATCGTAAATCATCTCTACCGAGTCAGCTAAAGATGAAAACACTATTTGTGTAAATCCTAGACCACCAGGTACTGAAATAGTAGTAGTTCCTGCGCTAGTTACAACCTCAACATATAAAATAATTCTTTGACCTGCAGATCCTGCAGCAATAGATGGACCTGAAATGGTACCGTCTAATTCAAATCTTACTATTGACTTATTTGTTAGATTAATTGCTAATGTAGATGTTCCATAAAAATTTATACCTGTTTGTAGGATACCTCCAGCAAAATCAGCATCACCGCTAACAAGTAAATCATTATTTACGGTACTATTATTACTAACAATACTGTCACCACTAACAATTAAGTCTGTTGTATATACAGTATCATCAGCAGTGGCTGTAATACCTTGTCCACCTAATATAACACTTCTATCTACACCACTTACAGTATTCCCACTACCACCTATAATAATACTATCTAATATAGTGAAAACCATACTATTTTGTCTTCCACCTAAAATGGCAGAATTAGTAACGGCATTCATATAGTTATCTACACCACCAATAATTGTAGAATTATCAGATTGTGTAGCAATAGAACCACTAGGGTCATATATCTTATTATTTTTACCACCTAATATAACGGAGTTTCTTGAAAGTCCTGAAAGTATGGCATCTGTAGAACTTATGATTGAGTTACTTCCACCATTACTTGAAGGTGATATAGTATATCCCCAAGTAAGTCTATTTCCACTACCACCTATAATAGTTGAACGATTACTATCATCAATTGTATTACCAGTACCACCACCTATAATTGAATTCTCAGAGTTGGTTTGAATTTTATTTTCCCTTCCTGCTATTAGTCCAGAAAAATCTGAGTCATTAATAAAGTGATCTCCACCACCGACAGCGACTGATAAGTTAGAATTGTTAATATCAATATCAACCCCACCACCAATAAATGACGCAGTAGAAGCGCTAATTTTATGATTGGCACCACCAACTATACCAGAATAATCACCATTATAGATATCACTACTAACACCCCCACCAATGAATGAAGCTTCACTACTATCATTTATAGTATTTGCATTTCCACCAATAATTGCACTAACATCAACATTATATGTCCCACCAGTCCATGATCTACCCATGTAATTACCCGCACCACCAATAATTGCGTTATATTCCCCAAGAGCACCAAAGAACTCCATATCAGACCCATTAGAGGCAATTATTGCATTACCTGTCCCTTCAAATATTGTAACCGATTCTGAACCAGCGACAAAGTTATAATCATCACCTGTACTACCACTAATACTAACATCAGTAGAACCAATGATACTATTACCTTGTATTTTCCCTGAACTTGTAATTATATTATCACTACCACCAGCAATAAATGCCTCAGTAGAGTCATTAAGTGTATTTCCAGAACCACCAAATATTGTAGATTGTGTTGTATTATTTATGTTATTATCATATCCGCCAGATATAACACTATAACTAGATTGGGCATCTAATAAATGTGAATAACCACCTATTATTGCTGAACTACTACTATTATCACCCACTTGATTAGTCTCACCACCAATAACTACTGAATAATGACTATCTCTATTAACAATATTATCAATACCCGCAAATATACCAGCACCTATTACATCATAAAATAATACATTACCAATGGTATTTCCAGAACCACCAACAATTGCTGAAATATCGGTTAATTGGTTAACGGTGTTATCAGTACCACCAACTATTGATGATGCTGTTGATACTGTTGATATTGTATTATTTTGACCTACATTGATTGTACCACTAATTTTTGTGTTACCACTTATATCTAATGCTTCGGTTGGTGTATTATTACCAATACCCACTCTATTATTTGCAACATCTATAGTAACTCCACTTGTTGAACCAAAATAAACATTTCCTTCATCTAAAGGATTTACATATAATGGTGAACAAGAATGTAAATTACTTATATGTAAATCTGTAATACATGTTCCAGAGGTATTACCTGTAAATTCTGTTGTTAATCCACTGACAACAAACGTACCCCCACTATTATTAACAAAATCAATCTCACCAGTAACACCATCATATGTACCACCAGTTACTTTTATATCAGATGCTAATATTGCTAAACTATCAGTAAAACTAAGACCGTTATCTAAACCTACCGTTAAATCGTAAGTGGTATCATTAAATGTTAAACCTGTAACGGTTGCACCTGTTGTACCAAATACAACATCACCATCAACAGTTATACCTATATTATTTATTGGTGTGCCAGTACCTGGATTATCAATAGTCATCCTATCAACTGTTAATCTCTCTGTTACAGTAGCATTACCATCTATTGTTATCCAATTAGTTGATTCTTTATAATCTAATGTCCCTGCTGAGAAGTTCTCTAATGATGCAGTAACCGTACCTAAATAATATGTGTCTGCTGATGTGGCACCAGTGGCACCAACAGCAGATGGACTTTCAGGGTCCACAATTACATCATTAAATGAATATGTTACTGAATAACCCGTATATTCTAACCCAATAACATTTTCATCAATAATAGTACTGTCAGTAAGTGTCCATACATAATCTATTGTTTTTGTTTCCGCACTTTCTGGTGTAATTGGTAATGTCAGTCCACTAACACCATTAATTATAGTGGGATCAGTCCAATATTGGGTTAATGCACTATATTCAATAACTGTTCCTGATGTGGTACCAGTTACCCATGCTGGTGTAGTTCCATGTGGAGCGTACTCCACAATTTCCATATTAAGGTTTGCACCTGAGAATATACTACCATCATTATAGAAACTTTCATCAATAAATGTTTGACCTAAAGAAGATAAACCTAACCCATCAAATAAAGTACCATATAACCCTCTATTATATATTTCTTGTATTACAGATGGTGTAAATGATATACTTAAAGGTGCATCAGATGTACCACTAAGTGCAGTAAATGTCATTATGGTTGGATATGTAGTTGCAGAAACTGTCTCTGTGATACTATCATTATCAATGACAGTATAAGGAGATATACTCAATGTAGTTGCTGTTGCGTTATAATATATTGATGATGGGTCAGTAACATTAAACACTGTAGTTCCCGTACCACCACTAAACGCAGCAAATTGAGTATCAACAACACCTATTGAAGTAATGGTTGATGTATCAACACCTGAAGGGAATCCACTAAATGGTATCCCTAATTGTATTCCACCTTGAAAAACTGCTGTTTCACCAGAGAATATTTCCGCTTGTCTGGCTAAATCTAGATTAGTTATAAACTTATTAGGCATAAAATGTTCTTTAGAAATAAATATTTAGTTTTCAGGTATATTTATAATAAAAAGTATATTATGGCAAAAACTTTTAAAAAGAAGGACTTAAAAGAATATATCGAAGAGGAAGAATTGATGTCTGAGGAGGATTTAAATGAATTAATAAACTCTGATGGTGGTTTAATCTCACATAAAGATAATTACAAAGCAACTGATAAGATTGTTAAATCTAAGGGTACTTCTAAAGATCATGCTAGAAGAACATCACAAGGACCAGGTGCTTATTACCCATGGGGTGGAGCATATTATGGTGGATATTACACTATGA
>WLWH01001182.1_pt1 | contig 18169 bp, 22 predicted proteins | sample 6712741 | NCBI WGS metagenome assembly WLWH01 (sample SAMN12718694, study PRJNA515312) | sponge metagenome | isolation source: marine sponge | host: Mycale hentscheli | place: New Zealand: South Island, Marlborough, Capsize Point | collected 2003-05-01 | reverse complement strand
GATCACTCTTCTTCTTTCTCTTACCTGAAGTAACTCCAGTTGGTGTATCAAATAAGTCTGTATCCATACCTGCATTAGAACCATCAGGGCTAGTATTTACAGACGTTCCGCCTGCTTGGCTACCTGCAGAAGGTTTAGCATCTTTTTCTGATGAAAGAAGATAGGCACCTGCACCTGTTGCTAGGGCAGGGCCTATAAGTTTTTTCAGATTACTACCTTTACCTTTAGTCGAGCCTAAGTTAAAACCCGGTTGACGGTTGGCAGGTACTTTTGATTTTGGTGCAACTGCAGGTACTTTTGATTTTGGTGCAACTGCAGGTACTTTTGATTTTGGTGTAACTGCAGGTACTTTTGATTTTGGTGTAACTGCAGGAGAAGTTGTTTTTCTCACTGCAGGTAGCTTACCATCACCGCCTATTTTTTCTTTAAGGTTCTTTGCAATTTTTTTCTGATTTGCTTTTTCTGCAATCTTTTGAGTACCCTGTTCTGCTTTTTTTAGCATTGCTTTTTTAGCTGCCCCTGTCAGAGGCCTAGCCGAACCAGAAGTAACCTTTCCTGTTTTTACATTAGTTCTAGGAGCCTCTCCTATTAATTTTTTTGCTTTGTCCTTTAAAAATTTCTTTACCATGGGTTTCCCTTTCTGTATAATACCGCCTAAAAGAGGAACAGCACCTAATGCTGCAAATCCTGTTTCTACTCCTAAATCTATTTTATCTCCTTGGCCTAACTCTTCTCCTGTCTTAGACGCTTGGTAAGCTTTTCTAAATACTCTGGGATCAGGAAGAAAATTAGAAGCTCTATCGTATACCTCATCTGAAGTAAGTTCTGAGGTAGTTCTTCCTCCTCTTCTTTCAGCAGCTGCTCTACGCTTGGGCCGCTTCCCTGATAGAATGCTTTGAGCTAAAGATTCTTGCGAAGAGAGAACACTACCCCCTTTTTGAAACTTAATCTTTCTATTCACTCCTAGTCACTCCCCTTGACCAGTGTATTAGGACCACCGGCTGTACTGAAACTAGTCTGCATATCATCTTGTCTGCTTCTTCTGGCTCTGTTTCTGAGCCTGTCTATCTCACTCTGGTACTCTTGCTGCCACGCTGCTGTGGTGTTAAAGCTTTTCATAAAGAGAGAAGCCTCTATCATGGAAGCATAGAACAGCGCGTTCTCACAGTGAGTGGTGAAGTAGTTTGTGGGACTTGCAGATGTAATAGTTGTAATCTGTGCAATGAACCCTATCTGAGAATCTACCGTGGCAGAGGGCGTGGGAGCTACTCTGATCTGTGTATTAGTCTTAAAGCCATAGTACCTAGGCGTACCAGTGGAAGCTGACACAGGCCAGTAGTCCAGCAGGTATTCATAGGGTCTATGCTTCAGCTGTGTTCTGGCACCTCCTACTTTTATGGAAAAGGTCTTGATGATCTCTCCACCCAGAGGAACAGACACCTCTGCTTTATTAGCAGATACAGCTACACTGACATAAGAGACCAGACCCTGATCATCCAGATCATTCTGCATCTTCTCCTGTGCTCTCTGTATCATGGCAGGGAGAGCACCTACAAACTCTGAGCCATCGTTCTCAGTAGTTTCTATGATGACGCTGACAAGAGAATTAAAATCCACAGCCTAGCTCCTAGCCATAGTAAACATAAATTTTACCAGCGTTACTTGCGCCAGCAACAGAGACATTTCCCTTGCACCGAATACCATCGTCTTGCATATAAATACTATCACCAGTGTTAGCAGCTAAAACAGGTTGTTTAATAACAGGACCCTTGGAATCTCCTATGACAATTTCTGAAGCAACGGTAACAGCGTAAGTGTACATTCTGATACGAGTGTCAGACAGAGTAACGCTACTGATGGTATCTACCAGAAAACCATTACCACCGTCACCTCCTACCACCTGTGCTATTTTAGTTGTAGTACTCATTCATTTTCTCCTGAGTAAAAAAAGGGGAGAACCCTGCAAGGCAAGACTGCCCTCCTGATCCTCCCCTTATTATAGATCAAACTTTATATCTTTCCAAACTGCAGAGGGGTTATCTTTCCACCGCTGCAAGAATGTAATCAATGGTCAGGGTCTTAGCAGCTGCCTCACCATTTTGAATACCGAAAGAAATAGTAAGGTCTTCGTCATCAGGAGCATTGGTGGTGCTTGCAATCTCTCCTACCTTTACGTTATCTTGGTAGGCGCGGAACACTGGACCACCAGTGGCAACGTCCAGAGGATCATACTCAAAAGAAAGCGTGACAAACGTATCATTTGCCATGGCACTCATCTCCAGAGCACTCAGACTAGAATCGTTGTCTTTCTCAATGATAAGATCAGGCTGAGTATCACCATCTATTTTTAAGAAGTAAATACCATCTGTAACGTCCAGAGGGGTTGTATCAGTGATCTGAAGACCCATGACAATCTCTGACTGCGTAGCATCATTGGTTTTAAATCTAGCCGTAAAGAACATTCTTTTGCTAGAATCCCATTTGAAAGACTCACCCTTCAACTGGAAGAAGTCTAGATCATTATCTGCATCATCATTGGTGATCAGCAGTTGACCACCTGCACCTGCAGTGATTGCCTCTGAGGCATTACCAGAACCAGCTTCAGTGGTGGTGATGGTGTAGATACCAGAGTGGTACTCAAAGAAATCATCGTAGTACGTGTAGTACTTAAAGGGGTCCATGTAAGGGTAATTAAAAAGCGGGTTACCTTTTACTTGGTTAGAAACTCCGTTTGGAAAATGTGTAGGCATAGTGAACAGTCCTTTCCTAGACCAGCACCCCAGAAGGGTACCATTCAAATATGTAAGTGTGAAAAAGTAGTGGAGGAAGTTTTTAGGCTCCCTCCACTGTAGTAAGAACTACGCTCCTTGTGAACCGAAGTAACCTCTCCAGTCCGAATAACCAAAGCTGTAGCGTTCTCTGGCCTTGAACCGGAGATTACCCGTGTCAAAGTCAGGCTCCATCTTGGTGGCAAGCGGCGCTCTGATAAACATTTTTGCTCCGTTGGGAACATCAGTTTTGATAAAGAACGCATCAGGATCACTGAATCGCTTGTTCACCATGTAACCAGAGGGGATCATACCCTGATGGTTAATGGAGTTGATGTTGTTATCAGCCGTGTTTGACTGATAGGGGCTGTTCAGAACACGGTCTGCCGTGAACTGATTGCTAGGGGCAACGTGCAGAGAAACTGCACCCGCACCAATCAAGATACCTCTATCATCTTTCAACGTCTGAATAGACACCAAAGCAGTTTCTAAAGCAGCTTCAGAAAGATCAACCGTACCCGTGGTACCAATAAGGTTACTTTGAGTACCGTCACCCACCGTGGGGTGGCTGGCGCTGAACATTGGTTGTCCATCTCCACCACCGTAGGCAGTGTTGAAACCTTGGTTGAACGTCTGAGCAGCTTTCGTCTGCTTCGTACTTGCCATGGAACGCGCAAGCCCTCTGGCACGTAGCTTGGCAAACGTGTCATACAGGTTGTCTTCCATAGCTTCCTCGGTTACTGAGAAGGCCAAAGCTATCGTTTCAGCCGTGTAACGTGAGGTGTAGCTTTCTTGTGCATTGTCATACTGGACAGCAGCGCCTTCACCCTTGACAGGTGCCTCGCCAAATCCAGTGAAGAGAACTTCTTCTTCAAATGCACGGTCAGAGTTCTCTACTTCATAAAGAACACTGTATTCATCAGCAACTTCTCCGTACTCAATACCAAAGACGGCATTAAGCCCCGGCAGAAGCTGTTTGGCAATACTAGCTCTATTAATAGCCATTGTCTAAGCTCCTTTCAGGTTAAGCGCCAGAAGACACACGTGTCAACTGGTGGTGGATAAGTTGAACTTCCGCAACCGGGAAGGCACGTTCTGAGGCATCGTCAATGTCGTTACCGGGGGTATCGAGAAAGTCAATGATACGGAACATTGCAGCTACGCCACTGGTACGACTGGCAACGTCTAGGCCAAAACCTGAACGTCCAGTAAAGGTAGAACCCGCACCTCGGGTAACTTCAAAGTTTAGTTCCATGATGTCGCCAACAGAAGCACTGGCATCACACTGGATTTCAAACGTGGCTTGCGGATCATCACAAACAATTGCATAAGCATTGCTTGCCGACGTTCCCGTGGGCCAGTGTTTGCGGAATTTCGGCTCACCGTCTTCCTCGTAGTAGCAACCCATGAACACACCAATTGGGTGATCAGCGGCACCGGAGTCATTACCGACAACAGATACATAACCACCTCTGACATGGACAAGATCACCCGTGAAGATGTTCCCGGCAGCGCCAGATGCAATACGGTAGTTACGAGTCTGCACGGTGTTGGCACCAGCAGAGTAGCGACGAGAAGGAGTGAGACCGTTTAGGGCTTTTGTAGTAGTCATACTACGCTCTCCTTTTTAAAGATGAGTAGAATAAGTAGCAGGCATCTAAGCCTGAAATTGTGGCATTCTACCCTTGGTTACAGTTGAAGTGCTACTATTTGAAATGGGCATTTTGGAGTTTGAAGCCGACATAAGTTGTTGGTTTACAGCCTCCATAAGGTCGTTAGCTTTTCCTTCGTAATAGTCATTTCTGGCAACTGACTTTCCACGGGGCATCTTGGCTAGAGCGACATCCCCCCGTACAACGCAGTTGGTATAGCGTCCGGTATCTAAAACAGTGGCAGAGTGTAACATCTCAGGAACTTCTTCAGGAGTTACAAATACCCATCCCTGTGTCATCTTGTTACCTACGTTCTTATAGTCATCTTCACCTTTGAGGGTGATACGCACCCAGCGGAGAACCATGTCTTCATTGGTGAATCTATCTACAACAGGCGCAGGTACATCAAGATAATTTGGTTCTTGATAAGTGTATTCTTTTGTTTCAGTTTCCCTTGTCTGTGTTGTTCTGCTACTTGCTTTACTCATCTTTAAACGCTCCTTCTGTTTTTGTTACGCGCACTTAACTTAACCAATTGGTACATACTCTCCTGCTGCACGGTCTGCCCGTGCTTTTTCAGCAGCGTACTTCTCAAGAGGGATATTCCACTTCTGAGCTAGTCTTACATCTTCTTGAGTAAGCTTAACTTTTTTAGAAGAGGAGTTGGAGGGAGAACTGCGCGACTGTCCTGCCACCACCTGTTGAGTATTTCTTTGTGCAGGAGTTTCCTGTTGCACTTCTTGGTTAAACTTGTGCGGAAACTCTTGCCTCATTCTAGAGTCCACCTCTGCATAAAAACTTTGAGAGGAGGGATCATAACCTTCTTCTTTAAGCTGTGCGTCTATTGTAAGAGCCGCCACAGTCATAATGTTATCAGAACCAAACCAAGTGTTCTCTGGCTTTTGACTCCACTCCACTGCTTGTGGATCATAGTCAGTGGTCTGAGCTTGTGCCTGTTCTTGCTGCTGCTGCTGCTCTTGTGCGTACTGTTGCCTCTGTTCTCTTTCTTCCAGAGTTCTTTCGTACTGAGCCAGCTGCGTTCTATTCTGTTCAATGTTATTCAGGTCAAGTTGAGACTTACTTAAAATCTCTTGGGCCTCTAACATTTTTTCTTTATCGCCTGAGTCATAGGCAGATAAATAAGATTGTTTGGCCAGTTCTGTTTGCTTCTGTAGTTGCTGCTCTGTTAGGTCAAAAGTATTCTTTTGCAGGTCTACAGTGCTCTTGTCTCTGCTGTTTACAGTTTCTATCAGAGACTGGCGCTCTGCTTCTAACTGTGCAATTTTATCATCACGCTCTTTCTTCTGCTTTACCAGCTGTCTTATTCTCTTCTCTGCGCCCTTGGTCTCAATACCGTCTAGTTCAGGTAGAGTTTCTTTTGCCTCTACAGCAGGGGCAGGCGCAGGATCAGCTTCTTTTTCTTCCACCTCTGGAGCATCATCTTCAACTTCAAACTCCACCGTTTCTTTTTCTGGGGCAGCTGAAAGATCAATTTCGTTCCAGTCCGTAAGTTCTTCTGCTACGTTTTCTTTAACTTCTGCTTCTTGTTCTTCGCTCATTTATACTTTCTCCATAGTTGCGAAACTAAGATTACGCTTCTTATCTTAATATTAATACCATGATTAGTTTCCTAATACAAGGGTAGTATCTAAATCTTCTGGATCAGAGATTCTCATCAGGACCTGATCATCAAAGAGAAGGAGGAGCTTTACGCCTTTGTAGACAAACTTGGTACCAGATAGTTTCTGGTAGCAGACGTAGTCACCTTCTCTACACCAAGCACCTGCAAGAAATTTATCTTTGTCTTCGTAGGCCAATGTTCCTACTTTAAGAACTCTGCCAACCGTGGTGAGATAGGCAATGTCATCTCTGGCTCTCTCTGGTAGAAGGATTCCTCCTTTTGTTTTTTCTTTGATAGAGGTAGGTCTAACAAGAACATGATAACCGGGAAGGTCTGGAAGAACCTCTGGGTCCGGTACATCATTCTTGGTAATCCACGCATCATTAGTAATAGCCCCGCCTAGTTGAGGATTAATCATAGTTATCTTCTCTCTCCATTCTATTGTTGACAATACGGTTTAGTTCTGTGGAAGCCCACTCAATTCCTGAGATAGTTCCCACCAACTGCTTATATTGGTTATAGTCTTCTACCTGTCCGGTTGCAAGCAAAACTTTTAGTTTCTCTTGTTGTTCTGAAAAAGCTTCTTTAATCTCCTGAAACATATCCATGATATGCTAATCATACTACCTTTGATCTGGTCATCCTACGCTTTTTTTTAGAAGGTCTTTTCTTAGATTGCTTAGAGGTAGACATGGCAATGGCCACTGCCTGAGACTGTGAGTACCCTTCTCCTTTTAATTTTTTAATATTAGCTGTGATGGCTTTCTTACTTTTACCGGGGGTCAGGGGCATACTAAATAACTCTTGCTGGGTAGGGGTTAGGATTACTGGCCACAAGGTTACCAGCTTTATTTTCGTACTTTCTGGTCAAAGGAGCTATAAAAGTAGAATACGTGGTTTCGTTTCTCTTTTTAAGAGGCTTTGATTTATTTCTTATTTCTTCGCGGGTTCCCATGTATCTTTTATATTCTTTATTAAGAGTTTGAACATCCCTTGCTTGAAGGGCTTTTAACATCTTTGGAAATGATTTAATACCGCCTCTTACATTAAATTCAAAGTCAGTTACTAAAGATTGCTCAAGAGGCGTAAGATTTTTAAAGTTTGGAATTTTTTTAGAAACCTGCTTATATTTTTTTTCTAAATCTTTGCTAAGAATAAAATCAGCTTGGTCCTTAGAAATTCCTTTACTAACGTCTATTCCGTATACTTCTTTATTTTTTAATTCTTGAGCTGAAAGTTTGTGTCCGTATCCAATATCCTTGGTTGGGTTTTGTTTTCCCTTGTCTTCAACAGCTGTGGCTAGCTTAGAAATAAAACCTTCGTTATCTCTTAAAAAAGGAAGTAATGTTGATTCTACTTCAGAATATACTTGAAGGTCTGGGTCATCCACACTCTGGGCAAAAGGAGGAGGAGGAGGAGAAGGAGGGTCTTCTTGTTCTTCAATGGCAGGGGGAGGAGAAGAAGAAAAAAGATTAGAGACGTACTTTGTGATATCATCCATACTAAAATTAAACATAGAGTCTTCCTCTTTTTCTTGTACTTGTGGAGTGGCCGTTAGTCCTGCAGGAGCGGGGGTAGGCATAGCAGGTCTTTCAAACCTACTACGCATAGCCCTGTCAGGATCAGCTTTATCATCTACACTCTGGGCAAACTTCTTTTGTGCTTCTGTTGCTTCTCCTAAAGATATAGACTTTGCTTGATTAATTAAATTCATTATTTCAGGCTGTGTTAATCTGTGCTCTGAGCCAATGTGCTTGTCTACTTTAGCATCTTCTACCATTTTATTAAATTCCTTACTGTTTCTGTGCCATGGCCAGCAGAGACTTCATGGCAGTGTCCGCTGCCTTGATCTCACTGTTGTCTTCTGCCTTATCACGCTCCAGTTCTAGCTTGGCGGCACTCTCCAGAGCCTTCAGGTTGTCCCTGCGCTCCTCTGTTTCCATCTTGCCCACGTTTAGAACCAGATCGCTCATGTTCTCTTTCTCTCTGAGGTTCATGTCACGTTGTTTCAGGGCAATCTCTGCAGAATCCTTCAGGGTTTCGGCCTGTGCCTTCTCTCTGTCAAACTCCAGACGCTCTTTCTCCAGTAAGAGCATCTGTTGCTCTGGACTTTGGGCCACGCCCATGGCAGCGTTGGCATTTGCCACCTCTTCTGCGGCCTGTGCCATGACCATCTCCGTGGTTTTGGGGTCACTGGCCACTCCAGAGGCTTCTACCATGCCCAGAACCTGCTCTTGGTACTTCATAATCATGTGATCTCGGATATTTGCGTTGATTATGGGTACAATTTGCTTCATCATGGGGTTTGCCCCGGTGGCAGGGTCCTTCAGGAAGGAAGTTTTGAACTGAATGTGCGCTTCGTGGTTCTGTCCCGGGAAAGCAGCTATGGGAAGACCCTTGGTAGCGGCTATTATGTCCGCCAAAGGGTCTCTTGGCTCTGGTTTTTGGTCCGGTGGTAGGATTTCGTCTAGGTTTGGGAAGTTTGCAGCGGTCAGGACCTCTCTGTAGAGGGCTGGCATGTTAAAAGTACCGGGAGGAGTCTGGCTGGCAAGCTGAATTGCCAGTTGCCCCAGTGCCATACGGTGTGCAGAGGAGGGGATGTTGGGGTCAGAGACAGGAATGATGTCAATTCTTCCGTCAAAGTCCTGTTTGAACACCTCTTGGTCTCCTCCCACCACCTCGTAGGGGTAAGCAGGGGGTAGATAGTCATAGTTTATCTGGGCCAAGACTGCAAATTCGTCTTTCTGTGCCTTGTGAAGACGCTTGTGAATGGCAGAGAAGAACTTTGAAGAGGCTTCCAGTAGGGCCATGGTGGTTCCCACGGGTCCAGAGTTCTTGGAATCTGCAATCACTTGCTCTGTGGAGTCTGCAAACTTCTGTCCTGCGCCTATGACAAACTGCATCATGCCCATCAGGGTCTGAGAAGGTTCTTTATAGGGGAGAGTTACAATGGCCTTGTTCAGGTCAATGCCTGTGCTCTCCACTTCCTTGAACTCACCGGGGGCAATTGGTTCATTGTCGCCCACCAGCCTGACGCCTCTGGCCTTAAAACCACCGGGGAGGTTGGCAAACTGTCCCGCGTCTATCAGAGAGCGCATGGCAGTGGTGGCTGTCATGGTCAGGTTACCTAGAAAGTGAATAAGACCAAGACCATAAAAACCAAACCCCGGTACATACTTGTAGTGGATAAAGTGAAGTTTCTTCTCCTTCTTGGGGTCACCCTCTTTGTAGTTTCTTCTGATGCAGAGGACCTTTTTGCTCTTCTCCTCTATGGTTACAATGTAAGGGTGAGCTATACCGTCTGGGTCAGAATAGGGTTCTGGAAGGTCTAGGTAGCAGTGCTGCTCTAGGAGAACGTACTGAGGGTCTTCTAGGTCCATGCCCCCGGAGGTGATGCCCATGATCTCGTCCATCTTCTGAGTCATCTCTGGTAGATCAGGAGCAGAAGGCTTGGAGAGTTCAACGTCACGGTACATGCCAGAGACAACGTCTTTCCTGAAGTCATTTTCTGAACGGAAGATAAGGTGAGTGTACCTGCTGGCTGTTCTGAGGTCCTTGGCATTATAGGAAACATAGAAGTGGTCCACGGGAACTAGCTCTGACACTGGTCTTTCCAGTAGCTGGTCATAGTAGATTTTCTTAAAGGCAGACCCCATCACAGGGAGGTGGAAGAGAAGTCTCTCCTGCTCCTCAAAGTATTCTGGCATTTGCTCTGTCAGCTGGTAGTTCATAAAGTTCTTGACACGTTGCGCTTGCTTCTCGCGCTCAATGGTAGAGGAGCCTATGATCTGGGACTTTACAGGTCCTCCCGCTGGGAAGAGTTCTTGAGATGCTTTGCTCTGGAACTTGACCACTGACTCTATCAGGAGCGGGTGGACAGCTGTGCAGGCACCGTCAAAGGGTTCTGTGGTTTCTTCTAGCTTGAGACCAAGTAGATCAAAGCCACGCTCAAAGATTTGTTCCCACTCTTCTCTGGACTCCTTGTCACTTTCGTAGGAGTCTAGGACCATGTTCCCTATGTCATCTAGGTCCTCTTCCTCTAGGTACTCTGCTAGGTTTTCAAAGTGAGACCCCATGGGACCAGAGATCATCATCTCTTCCATCTCTCCGAACTCTACCTCTAGGCCCCCATCTTCTGTGGGCATAAAGTTAATGATGTTCTCCTCTAGCAACTCTGCCTCTATGGAGGGAGTCTCTCCTCTTACGTCAAAGTTAGAGGTGGGCATTTCTTGCTGGAGTTCTGGCTCCATCATCAAGAGCGGGTTACGTTCAACTGCCATGGTCTAGACCTTTTTCCTTCCGGGTTTGCGGCTTCGCCTTGTATTCTTTGATACTATCTTCTTTCCCTTTCCTATGGTAGAGGTTTTTATTCTTTTCTTACCACCTCTGAGTTCTCTGGGAAAGCTTGCTCTGGATATTGTCATAAGTTTCTAGTTCCAGTTCCAATAGGTTCTCTTCTTAGGTTTGTACTCGTCTTCCTCGTAGGAGGGATCATCAGGGTGAGACAGGTGCCAAGATTCCTTCAAGTAGTGTATGGCCATTGCCATGGCGTCTACTTGGTCATCGTGTCTGGCATAGGGAAACTGTATGGCCTCTGCAAATAGGTCCTCGGCCCAGTCCTTCCCTCGGGGGAGCCAGACTCTTTCAGATTCTAGTATAGGCGTAATTGCGTGTACCCTTGCTACTTTATCACGGTCTGGGAGGTAATCCAACACAGGGAGACCTGCCCTACGCATATCTTGTATCAGGCTCTGCCCAGAGGCTTTCTTTTCTATGATACAAATATCTGGTTGGTAATCGTCGTAGAGGTCTTGCGCTGTTCTTCTTAGCTCTGGGTATTCCAACCTCTCTCTGACATTTCCCAGTAGGATTATGTTAGGGGCCATGTACTCTCTCCCGGCTAGGTCAGTGGTGAGGTACTCAAAGATGCCCCATGTCTGGATCACAGAGTAGTCAGCGGTGCTCCGGGTGGAGAAGGCAGTGTCATAGGTTTGAATGATAAGGTCACACTCTGGCGGGTCTTCCAGTTCCCAGTTCTGGAACCAGTGGGCCTTGATGGCAGACCCCTCGTCAGGTGTGGGGTTCTGCATGTACAGGGCTTGCCAGTACTTGCCCCCGTTGTTGGCCCTGATCTCTGCCTCGTCTAGTCGGAGGAGAGAGTCTGGTTTCCACTCCGGGAAGTAGGAGGAACCCTCTGGTAGGTTTAGCAGGTCTGCTGAGTCCTCGTCTAGCCACGCTGGGATAGAGATAACATCCCACGGTATTGTATCTTCTGTCTCGTTGGAGAGGAGCCAGCCACAGAGATCATCTTCGTGGTAACGGGTGTTGATGATGATGACAGAGCCGTTGGGCATCAGGCGTGTTCTGAGACCAGAGGGGTACCATTCCTTGATGTACCTTCTGCCTGCCTCTGAGAAGGCATCTTCCTCTGACATGGCATCGTCTATCAGTGCAATGTGTGCTCCGCGCCCTGCTATCTGTGAGCGTACCCCCGCTGCGTAGTAGATACCGTTCTGTTTGGTCTTCCACTTACCAGCTGCTCTTACGTCTTCTCTGAGCGTGGCAGCGGGGAATATCTCTTGGTACAGGGGCATCTTTAGGATATCTCTGACAGTTCTGCCAAAGTCTGAGGCCAGCTGATCAGAGTGAGAGATACTCATTATTTCGTGAGAGGGGAAGTTTCCTATGTACCAAGAGGGAAACAGTTGAGAACAGATCAGGCTCTTGGAGGAGCGCGGGGGGAGGAACACCATGAGCCTCTGTGGGTCAGGGGAGGTGACCACCCGCTGTAGCTTCTGACAGATTACTTCTATGTGTTTTCCTATTTTAAAATCAGGGACCAGAGAAGGAGCAATGAACTTGGTGAAAGAGAAGAAGTCTAGCTTTGCAGCTTCTATGGCCTGTAGGTAGAGAGTTTCTCTGAGCTTTAGCTGTGGAGCAGTATGAGTAATAGATTCCATTTAAGTCCCACACATTCCTTCGCATTCATTGTTAAAATTATTTTTTTTAAGTTTATCAGAAAAATTTATTTCTGAGATAGGTGTGCAGTCTTCGTGTAGATATAAAAATTCTTTAACCTTGGAAGAAGAATGAGGAACTCTGATTAACTTATCAAATTTAATTACTTCTTCCCAGTCTTTTGGTTGACCTGTTTTAAGATTTATCCACTCTTGAGCACTCCTGTAAGGACAAAAGGTACAAGCTGATCTAGGAGGATTATTGTACTTATTTTTCTTTAACCAGCTTATACAATCTTCTCTGTTCATTTTTTTATCAATAAGAGGAAAAATATTTGTAATATACTTTAGAGAATTAGGTTTCATTCTAACAGCTTCGTCTGTAGAAATACCTAAGAGAAGTTCTACCTTGGTATCTTTTTTTACATTTTTGTGCTTTTTAATTCCTAGGAGTTCTCTGATGTGCTTGACAATTGGTCTAATCTTATAGTCTTGAGTGCACTGGCGCTGTAGGATTCCCCGTCTTTTTTCTGGCTTATCAGGGTCCTTTGTAAAAAAAGGAACTTTATAACTTTTTCTGAGTCCTTGGGTAGCTTCTATGATATCTTCTTTTAAGTTTCCTGAACTTACCTGATAAATAGGATAACTTACCTGTGTTTTAAGATACTCAAGGTGCTGGTAAACTTCTCTCGGTTCAGCTTGAGTATCTGCAAATATAGCTGCATCTATGGCAGGGACCTCTTCTTTTTCTATCATTAAAGCCAGAGTAGAACTTTGTACTCCTGCTCCTAAAGAAAGTATTCTTAAATCTGGATGGGGCATCTACTTTTCTGCTTTGCCTCCCTTGATCACAGAGTACCCTGAGATGTTGGCCAGTCTCTGTATGTCACCGTCTACGTCCGGGGTAAAGGTCTCGTCTGTTCCTTGGAAGGTGGTGGTGGTGTTCTGCTTGATCTCTTTCTTGTCAATGAACATGCCAAGGTGCTTGCCCATGTTCTCCAGAGAACGGTTGGCATTGGTATAGTCCTCTGCCTCTGTGGCCCTCATATAGGTCTGGTACATTTTGTCTAGCACCTTCTGTGCGTTCCAAGACACCTTCTCTACTACGTCCTCTCTGAGGATTTCTATGTAGGCTCTGAGCTTGGGATTGGCTAGGTACTGCTGTGCTCTTCTCCCCGTTCTGGTACGGTCCAGTCTCCCGTCCTTGGTCTTCACAGGGGCGTACCCTGCCTCCACCAGTGAGTGTATGGGGTCATTGGTTTCTATAAATAGTTCTGCAAATCTGGTCTGTGTCTTGGTAAGGTCGTAGGCCTCTGACCTTGCCTTGGGTCTGGGTTCCTTTCCAGATAATACTTCTTCTGTTTCACTCACTGGTGACTTCTCCCTTGCTTTACTGATATGCTCTTGGTTGTAGAAACTCTTGTTCTATTTCATTTAGTAAGGTATTAAAAGATAAAACTTCTTTGGGTTCGTCAAACTCTAATGTTAATACTAACCTGATACCTAGGTGGTTTACAACCATATGATCTTCTTGGTTGTTGAATATAAACCTTACTCCGGGCCGGTAGGGTACCTCTATGACCTGATGGTTTGTTGCTTCAGTGTCTCTGGAGTTCCTGAAGTAGGTGGCGGAGGAGAAAGAGGAGGGAGCACCTCCAGACAAAGGAGGTAAGACAGTGTTTATACAGGTTCCCCTGCTGGAGTCACGGTGCCAGTTATAGACTGTTTTACTTTCCATGCACAGTACCCCCGCTTTGTACCTGTGCCTCTGGTAGAGCCAAGAATAAAAAGAATCTGTAAGGAGGTGCTTCTCTGGGTCTATGGAACACGCTGTGAAGTTAAAGTATTTTACCCATTCTGTCTCCGGACTGAGGACTGTAGAGTAGACAGTCTTAGCACAGAACGGTTGTACTTCTGCCTCTGTCAGTTCTTTGAAGTAAGGTAGCATAGACTAAGCCTTGCTGCGCCAGTGAAAGAGAGACACCTCTCTAGAATATTTTTATTATAGTTTATAAGAAAGGGTCTTGCAAGGTCTTTGTTTACGTGTTACCCTAGCTTCAGCACTCCAAGAGAACTCTTATGTGTTATTATGTAATAGTAAAAGAATAATAAGAAGAATAATATTATGTGTTATTAGGAGTAGGGAAAAGAACTATTCTTTTTGTTATTTTAAAAATACCCCCGCCTAGTTTCAGAGTGTACCCCCGACTTTTGTTTTTTTCAATTTTGGTAAAATTTGCTCCGCTTATGGGGGTCCCTATATATATAATACGTTACACACAAAACTCGGTGACCCGGGGGGTGCGTCTACGTGCGGTAGCGTAGACAGGCGGTAGCTCTTGTGTGACTTCTTAGCGAGCCGCGCGAGCTTCCTTCAATCTACACCCGAAGCGGACGAAGTACGCGTAGGGAAAATTTTTGGACAAAAAAAAACCCGGACCAGCGATCGTGCCGGTCCGGGCTGAGTTTGCCGCGAAACTTTAGTGTTGGTAGATGTGATGGACCCAGCGGAACGGTGTCCCGGTCACGGTATCCTTCACCAGTTTGGCCACCTCCAATACGGATTCTTCACTAATGATAAGCTGATTCAGCCTGACTTGATTCTTTCCGCGCCAGTCGCCGAGCTTCTCTAGCATTTTCATTTTCAATTCATCCCGGAAAGTTGAGGGATAATTGTTGCGCGGCCCGAGTGCTGCGCCGGTTCTCTCAAGGTGTTTGGCCAATCCCGCCCGATGCCAAGCGCGGGTATCCAGACCCCAAGCCCGGAACAATGGGACCGCGTCTATGGTGACCCGTCCATCTTCATAGTGCGGCAAGCTCATGTGAGCATAGGAATCACCCATGTGAAACCGCCCGATAGCGGGGTCCGTCATTGTCTTTACGTCCCATGCCACGCGGGTGGCAATGCTGGGAAGCATGTCCTTGCTCATGCCCATATAGTAGAGCGTCGGATCATTGGCTATCGGCAAGCTGTCGAGGGCCTCCATGAACAAGTCCAAGTCCACAATCTTACCGAGTCCCTTTAACCGGCCCTCAAGTAGTGACCCGATCAAACCGTAAATGCTCACGGTGTCATCATATGCTCTAAAAAATTCTACTGAGGTGTGACTCACTAATTCGGAACCTTCAAACTGTAACAAAGACCCGTGAACATCATGGGTCCGCCGTGAGACATAATCTCCGCCAATTGAGAGGACATCCGTGCGATCTTGTTCCGTGGCCACAATTTGTATTGTCATTGTCTTACTTCCTAAGTTGTTTGCCGATCCCGTCTGAACCGGTGATTAGAATTCTATAGAGGGGCCTGCCAGCTGTCTAGCACTAATTGCATGGGTGCGACACCTTGCCGCACTAATGTTGAGATCGGTGAAAGACAAACTGTCTAAACAAATCCCTTGCTTGCAAGGTTTATATAGTGCAGGCTGCGGGCCGCTTGCCAGTCATAGGTAAGCATCACTGACCTACATGATAATGGGTCAATGGTGCTGACCTATGCCTGCGTTCCTGTTTTGTTCTTCCGAGTGCTGATCCCACTAGGTGGACGTAGACGTAGACGTAGACGTAGACGTAGACATAGGTATAGACTGCAGAACACCAGACAATAGGACAGGGTTGCTTACCTACTTGAGTACTCCGGGAGGGACAAGGTGAAGGCGCAAGGGAAAAGACTAGAGAAAACAAAGGGTTATGCCCCATATAAATTAAATATAAATAAATTAACAATTGCTCTTTATCTTCTCTATGTGGTATGCAATAATTCAAACACCTTAAACAACTGCGAAGGCCCTAGACCATGCCATTTGATTACGATACCTATATGTTTGACCTTGACGACGCCATTGCTGATTATAAGCAAGCCAACAAGGCCAAGCCTAACGGGTTCATAATATACCGTGGCCCTTCTAAGCTAGACAGTAAGCCCATTGTGGTGATTGCAATACCCAAGTCTAGCAATGATAAGACCGACGATATGCTGCAGACGTTTATCATGCGCGCCGACGTTCCCCCCTTGGACGCGCTCAAAAGCGGCGACGATTACAGCGTGTGCGGGGATTGCTTGGCAAGGCCAGCTAATAAGGGCTGGTGCTATGTCAATGTGGCGCAATCTGTTAACATGGTATATAAGTCCCTGACACAAGCGCCTATCATACGGAAAGGGATAGACACGGGGAACACCTACAAGCCCTACTGTGATATCTCTGACAATTGGCTAGCCATTACCCAGCTAGGTACCGATAAGGACAATCGCCTAGGTACATACGGTGATCCGGCGGCGGTTCCCCTTGACGTATGGCACTACCTTAACGCTCACGCTCACGGCTGGAACGGGTATACCCATCAATGGCGCACCGTCTCCCCGGCATATTCCAAGTATTGCATGGCCAGTATTGACAAGCCTTGCGATACCCTCACGGCAGAACTTATGGGGTACCGTTGCTTTATTGCTCACGTGAAAGGGGAAGACAAGCCAGCAGATACCGTTCACAAGGTGGTGACTTGTCCAGCTGACAAGCAAGTACACGGGGAAGCCCTTGCCAGTTGCAAGAGTTGCCTAGGTTGCGGTGGTACAGGTGGGCGCGGCACTACCCATAGATCAATAACGGTGCACGGTACAGGGTACAAGGTGAAGCGGTACCTTGAATGGAGGGAAGCGGAATAGAAAAATAAAATAAAATAAACACTTGACAGGGGGAACTGCCCTAGCCTATGTTCCCCCTGTCACCTACCTACTTAAACCTAACAAGGGACAAGGACAATGGACAAGCAAGAAACCACCAACAGCACCACCACCCTACGCCTGACCATCACCATAGACATAGACAGGGACACGGTCCCTAGCTTTGGCACCGTCCGGCGCGATGGTCAAATAGGTGCAAAGAATATCAGCAATAACCTCATGGAGATGGGCATAAACGTCAAGAGCATAGACGTAGGTGTTCGATCTGTGATAGAGACAGAGGACTAGAACAGTATGGAACAATTACACCCACGGCACCAGCTACCAAGGGACACGCACCTAGACATAGCAGAGACCCTGCAAGGTAACCTCCGGGTGTGGCTCACGGCTATTCACCCGGAGGCCAGCGCGGAGGTTCTCAGCATGTACGCGGAAGAGATAGTGGACCAAGCCTTCGACGCCATCCATGATTTATCCATGGACATTGACGCAACCCCTTACGAGGACAGTTGAACATGGCCAAGCGGCAGGTGATCCACGTTAACCAACACATCATCAAGGCAAACAGGAAAACAGGGGAGCGTACACCTCCCCTGACCATGAAGAGCTACACCAAAAACATCAAGGCCACACAGATAGCCATTGACGGGAAGGCACGGGTAATCTATAGTCCTGATAAGCCGCTCCCCTGTGGCGCGGTGGTTTGGATAGAGACAGACGATGACGCTATTGTAAAGGTACAATGAAATGGAAATGCTAAACCTACAAGACTTCTTCACGGCACAGATAGAAGAGAGAGCCAAGGCCATGAGAAAACGAGAACGCAAAAGACTGGACAAGGTAAACAGGCACCTGCCTGCTCGTAATCCCTTGGGCCAATCCCTCTGGAACAAGGGCCACACAGTGGAGGGATCAGGTACAAAATACAACAGAAAGAAATTAAAAAAAGCTGTTGACTTGTACCGAGAAGACCAGATATAAATCTAGAGGTAAGGGGTTGGAGACGCGAACGGTGCACCTTATGAGAGGTCACCGGGGTGGCTCATACCACCTAGCAAGGGGTTCGATTCCCCTTCCCTTACCACACCGCCACCGCTTAAACCAAACAAGGACACCCAAGAATGGACGAAGACAGTAGAGAAGGGAAGGCACTGGTATACAAGGTGGTCACCGCTACAACGCTGGTGATTCCCTTTGACCCAGAAGACCCGGACAAGGTGGACGCCAGCAACGGCATGGTACAAACACCTGACGGGATGGTGATCCCTCTGAAAGATTGCCTAGAATCTCTGATAGACACCGCCATATCCTTTGGCATAGAGTACGATGAACTAACAGGCATGGGTACGCAGGTGCAAGCAGGCACCACAGAATCCCATGTCATAGACATAGAGGTGTTAGAAAAAAATGATCCCGAGGTGCAATTAGTTATTGACACCTCCACCATCAACCCAGTACAAACAAGCAGAACAATTAACTAAACAAGGAAACAA
>WLWH01001179.1_pt1 | contig 18198 bp, 24 predicted proteins | sample 6712741 | NCBI WGS metagenome assembly WLWH01 (sample SAMN12718694, study PRJNA515312) | sponge metagenome | isolation source: marine sponge | host: Mycale hentscheli | place: New Zealand: South Island, Marlborough, Capsize Point | collected 2003-05-01 | reverse complement strand
CATCAGATAAGGCCGATGTGAGCCGCTGGGAGGGTGTTCCTGACGGACAGGTAACGCTTGCCCCATGAGGTCTCACGGAAGGTGGCATCCGTCGCGTTGCCCGCCATGGCGCTTTGCTGGAAGCCAATGCTCTCCTGCTCTGTACGAAGCGAGGTCACCGGTCCCGAGGAGTTCGGGTTCAGTTGCTCGCGTTCGTACAGGTTCAGGTAGTGCAGCACCCAGAAGGCCATCGCGTCATAGTAGACGTTCAAAAAGACCTTCTTGGTGTGCAAACGGATGGATGCTTGGGTGTACGTTGAAACCAACGCATCCCACTCACTACCCGCATATCGCGGGTCGAACGCCCGCACACGCGATTCGATGGTGCTGGCGTCCGTAGCCATCAGATACCCAAGGATGGTGCGCGGAAGTCGATGTCCCGACGCTGTGCCATGGCTCGCAACACGGGATGTGTGGAGAGCTTCTTGTAGCTGTAAGCGTTCAATTCGATGCTGGGCTGCGCACGACCGATAACGCCTTGGTCGCACTTGGCACCGAGGGTGACCTTCTGTGCGTTCTTACCGTCTTTTTCGTCGGCGGCGGTCAGGAAGAAGGTGGGCAGCTTGAGGTCTCCGTTGCGGAGATTGATAAGGATAGCCTGTGGCTGCGGCATAATGCCTCCATGAATGTTGGGTATGTAGGGTCGTAACGAAGAACGCCCCCAGTGCTACCCTAACACTGGAGGCGTTGCACCGCTAGGAGGTGAAGCGGCGCTCTACATCAGCTTGCGCTGTAGGTCACGAAGACGCAGAGGTTGTTACCGACCTCAAGCATCTGCACGCCACCGTGGTTGTAGAACATGATCTGCCGACGGTCGATGTCGGTCTGGTGCAGAGGCAGAGCCTGAATTCCGCCACCAGAGAGCATGTTAGCAACACCCATCACGTCATCGCGGTAGAAGAAGATTGCGTCAACGCCGTCGCCGAGAACATTCTCAAGCTCGTGCGCCTGCTCAATCCTGTCCTCGATGCGCGAGGTAGCGAGGAAGACCTCACCGAGCATACGGTCGCCGCCAGCACCGTTACCATCGAGGTAAGGGGTCTGCATAATCCAGTCAGCAACACGGGGGCTGGTGACCATCTTGTTTGGCCCAAGGACACCCTTGGATGCGTGGTATGCGCGGTTAACGAAGTTGTTGAGTTCCTGAAGGTAGGACACGGTGCCACCGGAGAGGTCCGTACCGCCGAAGGCGAGGTCGGAAACTTCACGGTCGAGCCATGGGTAGTTCAGGATACCGTAGATGCCAGCTTGGTCGTCACCGTACCAAGTCATCTCGTTCAGGAACAACTCCAGCGTGCGGCGTGCGACGCGGAGGAGACGTGCAACGTGCTCCACCTCGGCTGCCTGTGCCTGCTGCTCCTCGAAGAAGCTCCAGACGGCGCTGGTGACGTACTGACGGACGCGGAAGGTCATGCTCTCCTGCGAGTAGGAGACCTTTGGAATCTGCGAGCCATCGCCGCTGCGGTAGATTGCTGCCTCACCTGCTTCGTAGAAACGGTGAACCTCAATCTCACGCTTGCCGAGGGGCACGCTGGTGTCGACTGGGAAAAGCTCAAGTGCGGTTGGGAGAGCGTACTTCTCTTCCAAGACGCGAGCGAGGACGTGGCGGAGCTTACCAGCGGAGAGGCCGGAGCCCTGTGCCGAGATAGCGTCTGCACGGAGGGTGCGCTCGTTCAGGTCGTGAACGGCAGTATCGAACCGGGCCTTGAGCACCGCTGCGTCAGCGGAGTCAAAGTTCTCGGTGATAGCGGAATGTGCGCAGTTCCGGGCGCGGGCGAAAAGCGATGCTGCCTCGCCAGAGAGACGCTGCCCAGCAGGAACCACACGCCGCTCACGACGCGATGCTCCTGCATCAATGATGTTCGGTCCAAGCATGTGTACCTACCTTTATGGGAAAAGGGACCTATCGGTCCCGAAGAGGAAGAAGACGGAGAACGTAGAAGCCACCGCGAACGGCCTGCTTGACGATGCAACGCAGCCACTTCACGCGGTCGGTGCCAGCGGTCAGGAAGATGCGGCCTGTCTCTGTACCGGTCTGTCCGACGTACACCGGCTTATTGAAGACAGCATCGAACGCTGCGGAGTCGGTAGGCTTCATCAGGAAGTAACCCTCCTCCAGCATACGGCCCTCGGTGCCAGCCTTGACGCCAGCGGAGTTGCTGCCGAGCACGTCGGTGTCAGCGTCGGTTGGGTCGTAGACCACGATACCGACCATGGACTCCTGCGTGCCACCAGCGATGGGGTCAGCACTTTCAGTGACGCCAACGGTGATGGTCGAGTCATCCACCATGACAGCGGAGACGTTCAGGTCACCATTGATTTCCAATGCGGTCAGCAGGACATTATCGGTGTCTGCAACAGCGGCTCCGACGATGGCGCTGGTGCCTTGGATGGCGCTAACGATGGCGCCTGCAAATGTTGCGAGGTCCACAGTGCCACTGCTTACAGTGTAAAGCTCATCTTGGTGGCCGTTAGAGGTGATGTGGATGAGCATCTTCTTGTTGTTGTCGTGGACACCTGCGATGTCGAGCGTTGCAGTGCGGGGAGCAAGCGTGACAGCAGCACCGAACTTACCGCAGATAAGCTCACCAATTCGCTCGGAGTCGTGGCCGAAGTCGGCAGCAACATCGAGGTAGTTGGAAGCGATGACCGGACTAGCCATGAGCACGTCGCAGAACAATGCGTCGGTAGCGTCAGCAGCAGCCGTAGAACCAAGGGTTCCACCAGTAGAGAGCGTCAACGTAGCACCAACAGGCGGTGTACCCAGCGTGGTGGTGAAAGCGTAGTCTGCGCCGGGGAAGATAGCGGTAAGAGCCACGTTAGAGCCAATTCGCGAAGCGAAAGCCATCTTCGTGAACGAGGCGTCGGCGTTGAACGCATCAACGATAGCCTGCGCTGCGGTAGCCGTAGAAGCCGCCGTGGTAGTGGTCAGCGTGAGACTGAAAGCAGCAGAGGAGCTATCAATCGCACGGGCGATGGTGAACGCAATCACGTCTCCGTCAGCGGGAGTACCGCCAACGGCGATCCGGTCTAGCTGCGATGCCTGCCCACCCACGAGGGTGAAGCTGCGCTCGATGTTGCGGTTGTCAGGGACAACAAGGCCGTTGAATCCGACCTGACCCTTTTGCAGAATGTCGCTACTGCGGCGATGAATATCGAAAGCCATTTTGTCTCCAGAGAGTGGGCTCGGTCAGTGGCCCCGGTTAGGACCGTAAGGTGAAGGGATGGTGAAATACGCATCAGGCGAAACCGCCTCACTGCGCGTAGGGGATGAAACTGGCGCTTCCGTTGGAAGAACCTGCGCTGCGGCGATGTAGTCGGCGTCCGTATCGAACTTGACGTCCGGGTGGAGCTTTCCGACCACTGCGCGAGCGCGGACGGCCAAAGGAGTGGTTGCACTGTAACCTACGCCATAAGCCGCTGCAACTGCGTCAATTCGCTTGGTGAGGGCATCGAGGCGGACAGGGTTGGTTGGGACACCGGTAGAGTCACGCTTCTCGTCGTGCTCCATGTCTTCCTTCTCCTCGGCAGCTTCCTCTTCGTCCGACTCTTCGACGTCGTCTTCAGCAGCGGGCTCCTCTTCGGCGGCCTCTTCAGACTTCTCTTCGGAAGCCTCTTCTTCGGCCATCTCGTCTTCGGGAGCGTCCTTCTGCATCTTCTCCATCATCTCGTCGTACTTGGCGAGCATGTCCTTCATCTCGGCCATGATAGCGTCGCGCATCTCTGCCATCATGTCCTTGGCGTCCTTCATGGACATGTAGGAGTCCTCTTTGTCCTCCTCGTCATGCTCCATGTCGGCCTTCTTCTCGTCATGCTCCTCATCGGCCTTCTCTTTGCCGTGGTCCATGTCAGCCTTCTTGGCCTCCATGTCCATGTCGGCCTTGGCCTTGTCCTCTTCCATGTCCATGTCAGCCTTCTTGGCCTCCATCTCCATGTCTTCCTTCATTTCGTCCTTGTCCACGCGGACCTCCTCTGCCGGTCCACCAGAGAGGACGCGGACATCGTTTGAGTCGATTCGCACCGCCATCGAGTCCCCGCCACGCGGGTTCGAGCACAATGCGATGTGGTTGTAGTCACGACGCACCTGAATGGCGTCATACTTACCGTAAACGGGGTGCTCACCTGCGGTTTCATCGACCACTGCGAAGTAACCGGGAGAGGTCTTGTCCATGCCATCGCGGAGGGCGTTCTTCGCTTCTTCGGTGCGAATCGCCATCTTCACGCGGATGAAACCGTTACGGCCAATGGTGACTTCGCCGTCAGCATCGCCGTGCATGTACTGCTGCACGTTGCCGGGGGTCACCATTTCAGGGGGATGGTCTACTGTAACAACTGCTCGTGCGAGCGTTGACAGGTCATCCTTACGGTGCAGGTTTTCTGGGAGTACCAACTCACGACGTGTGCTTCCGTCGCGGTTAGTGTATTCGTAGATTCCGGGGCGTGCTACAACGGCCTCAACTAGGATTGAGTCGCCGGGACCATCGGTTGGGCGCAGCATATCGCCCACGATGCCGTCGATGTAGTCTACCCGGTATTCACGACGAATAGCCAAGATGCACTCCAAAATAAAGTTGCACCTTGGCCATATAACTGTTCAATTTTACGGACGCAATACGTAACTATTCCGAATCGGGGCCGAGACCCTTCTTTTGCCAAATCTCGGATTCGTAATTCATTACGATAGGACCGCCTGCGGCGTGCGTATCGCAGGTCCGCGCAGAATGGCATTTGAAGTTGTGCATCCAGCAGAAACCGAATTCTGCCTTGGTGTCTTCGGGCATACCGGGGAAGTCCTCGGCTTCACGTCCCACCATCTCCTCATCGACCTCGCCCATCTCGCCACGGGCGGGGCCATCCTCTCCGGGCATCGGCAGGCAATCCCGCATACGCCACGACACGTCGAACGCTGCGCAGTTGCCGCATCGGGTGGCCTTGGCCTCCTCAACGGTAGCGCCCTCCCACTTGCGGGCCATGGAGCGCCAGTACATGTCGCTAGGCTCCATCGGGTTCAGAGGTCCGTAGGCGTGCTCGTCACGGGTGATGTTGCGGTTGCGTGTGTTGAGCGCGATGTCCTTCGCAGCCTTGGGGCAGGGCATGGCATCCTTGCGCTTCTGCTTCCGCCTATTCCTTGGGTGGCCCTTTGGTAGCAGGTCATTGTCACCGATGTACTTGGGATTCTTCGGCTTGCCTGTTCGCAGCAAGTGCAGGAATGCGTTGACCCGACCCATGGCCCACTGCTGACGGGTCATGCCCGGACGGTGGGAGACAGAGAAGGCTCCAGCGCCACGACGCCACACTGCCTTCAGCGCAGAGGCGGAGGTGCGCTTTGTGGGGCTGCTAGGGTACTTCTCGTTGTGCTCCCGTGCCTTGTTTCGCAGGGACTGCTCTACGGCTTCGGATAGCTCAATTTTCCGGCTCTTATTCTTGGCGGAGCCCTCTGGGTTGGCCTTGGAGCCACGTACACGCTCGGAAGGCAGAGCAGGTGTCTTCGGGTCACTACCCTTGGGCGCGTCGGTGCGTCCCATGGCGGCGCGTGCCTTCTCCACCCAAGTCCGGGCAGAGTCACCACCCCAAGCCAGCCACATAAGGTACCCGGCATCGCGCCATGGCTCATCCCTGTACTCTGGATTCAGTTGGGCGTTCTCTGCGTGGCGTGCGAACCACGCTGCCATGGTGATGATGTCGGAGCCGGGGATGCTGTCATCCGCTGCAAGCTGTCGTGCGCGACCCCACCCTGTAGGTGTACCGGCCTGCGGTTTGTGCTCATCGCGCCAGCGCAGGGCCTTGAGGGCGTTGTTCTTGGCGGACTCTGGCACCTTGTAGCGTCGCTTCCGGTCCTCATCCGAGGGCGGTGGGAACTTGGCGTCCAGCAATCCCTTGCCCGTGTTCATAGGGTCCACGGAGATGCCCGGACCACCAATCTTCGGAGGCGCGGGTGGACGTCCGGGCGGTTGACCACCGGGTGCCTTCGGCGCGTTACCGCCCAACACCGCATTGGATGGTGTGGGTGGTGCCGCTGGTGGCGGAGGGGCCTCGTCCACTTCGTACTCAAAACCGGGGATTGCAAAGGCAAAACCGTTGTCCGAGTAGCGGTTGGTGACGAGGTGGAGCGCCATGGCCCGCCCAGCATCGGGGGCCACGGCGGAGAGCATACCGACGTAGGTGGCATCGCGCTGCCCCACGATAAGCTCGCGTGCGGCCACATCCTTCGGGCTCTCTGGAATGAGAGGCGGGAAGGTGATGCGGATGTTGGGGATGTCGCCCTTGAATGGACCATTCTTGGCAGCGGCAATCATCCGGTAAAGTTCAAGCGCAGCAGGTGCGACCTTGTGTGTGCGGATATTGCTGATTAGACGCTCGTAAACAAGCTGCTCGGTACCGGGTGCCGTGGCGAGACCGCTGGACGCCTTGGCCAGCCAGATGGCCTCTGGAATACGGGATGCGGCTACCAGCGCGTCGCGGCAGGTCTGGGTAAGGTCTTTGAAACCTGCAACAGGCGCTGCTCGGGACTCGTACTCCTCGCCCTCACCAAGGGCGATAAGCCCAAGATAGCTCTTACCCTGCTTCAGCAGTTGGAGGCGCTGTTGGAACAAGGCAGCGGAGTCACCCGTGGCGATGGCGGCAAGGTCGGAGATTCGCACCACGTCCATCTTCATCTCTTGGGCGAGGAAGGACGCTGCGGAATCTACGCCTTCCATCCTACCCAATGCCGACCACGCGGCCTGAAGCACGGAGTGCCCCAACGCCCAATGCTCGTGCGTCTCGGTGATGGAGAGGTCGTTTCCAGTGATAGGAATGACGCGGCTGGCGTGGATTTGTCCAGCACCCTGTAGAGCCTTTGACCACTTGGATGGTAGCGTCATGGACAGCGAAGGGAGAGCCAAAGTGTAGGTCGCAGGCTCGTAAACCGGAGATGCGCCGTACTCGTTGGCGAAGACATCCTGCTTGACGCACTCGTGCGGGGTCAGGATTAGAATCTGCGAAATCTCGACGATAGACTCCATATTAAGGGCCTTATCGAGAGGTCGGTCGTCCACGGTGATGGGGATGATGTAGCCGGTACCGTAGGCACGGGAGAACTTGACGGCCTTATTCAGAGCACTCAAGACCCCCAAACGGGTGTCCTCAATCATCCAACGTGTGTCTTCCAGATTCTTGCGGTCGCCGATGTTGGTGACGTTGATGCCGCCGCTGGTCGCGTCGTCGGCGGGAAGGTCCACCAGTGTTGGCACGTAGGTGCCTGCCCGATATGCACTTTGCAAATGCCCAAATGGGATGGTGTCGTAAACCTCGGACACGTTCCAACGGCTGCCCTTGTCGTCCGCACCGCCTGCTCCGGTCAAGGCATTTACGAACGCATCCATCCTTGCGATGGCTCCAGAAACGTCTGTCCGCGATGTTTTCACGTCGCCTCCCAAATAGTACAAGACCCCTCATATCTCGGAGGACATGAGAGGTCAATCAGGAGCACTTGAGAGTTCAATCTACGAAAAGTATGATGTCACCGTCCTCTCCGATACCTCCCGCCCAATACCCGTCAGGGAACGGCCATGTGTGTGGAAGGCCGGGCGGGAACGTGCAGTGCAGGACCAATTCGCCCTTTAGCTGCATGTAGATGCCCTGCTGTTCGGGCACAAAGCCATCGTGCCTCTCAAAATGACCGTCTTCTGGAATCCAATCGTACACATGACCATCCGTGCCAGTGGTGGGCGGCAAATCGTCAGGGTCGTAGTCGTATTCACCCGCTTTTTCCGGGTTTTTCGCATCGACCCATTGTTCGAGCAGATGTGCCGCTTTTTCCCAGTGCTCTTTCTCTTCCTTGTCAATACCCGGCTTATGCGCCAGAGTCATGTAGTGAAAGCCAAGCAGACCTACGAAAAGGTCAAGTAGTTCCTGCAAAATGCCTCCGTCAGCCTTCCCAAGCCCAGTCACCCGCCAGCCCATTGGCGGAGTAGTCAGTAACCCTCTTCTCAAAGAAGTTCGACATGGTATCGCCGTTGAGCACCCAATCCAGCCACGGCAGGGGATTATCCTTCACGCCGAAGATGCCCTTCAAACCTAGCTGAATAAGGCGGCGGTCTGCCATGTAGCGGATGTACTGCTTCACCTCATCGGCGTTCAGACCCTCTGGTTCGCCAATTTGGTAGGCGAGGTCGATGACCTTGTCCTCCAAGTCCACGGCGCGTTCGTACATCTCGTAGATGCCCGCCTTGAAGTTGTCATTGACGATGCGGGGATTCTCCTCGCAGAAGGTGCGGAAGAGCTTGGCCATGTACTGGACGTGCATGGTTTCATCGCGGATGGACCACTCCACGATGGTACACATGCCCTTCATCTTGCCGAAACGCTGGTAGTTGAGCAGCATCACGAAGGCGCTGAAGAGGCTCATACCCTCGTTGCACACGGACTGCGCAAGCGCGCGACCTAGGCCGCCCTTGGTGCTGACATCGTTGTCCTGCATGAATTCAATCTTGGCGGCCAGTTCTTCATATTCAAGGAAGGCCCAGTATTCTGCCTCGGCAAGCCCAAGGGTGTCATTCAGCAGGGCGTAGGCGCGCTGGTGGACGCCCTCCCTATTGGCGAATGAAAGTAGCATATTCCGAATCTCGTTATTTTTGAACTTCGGAATGAAGAGGTCGCAGTAGTTACCGCCCACCTGCACGTCACTTTGGGTGAACAGGCGCAGAATCTGGGTGATGTGCGTCTTCTCGACCTTGGAGAGGTCGCCGCCCTTCCACTGCGAGACATCCTCCTGAAGCTCCGCCTCCCATGTGCCCCAGTGAATCTTCTCGTGCGCTTCGGTGGCCTCCATCGCCCATGGGTACTGGAATGGACGAAAAGCCACGTTGTACTTCATCAACCCTCGCATGATAGACACTCCTCTCCTTCGACGTAATCCTTCAGCGCCACACGCACGACCTTGCCGGAGACACGCTCCGCGTCCACCCCTGCGGATGTGCGCAGGTAGTAGAGCCCTTTGAGGCCGTCTTTCCACGCCTTGATGTGCGTGGTCAGAACGTAGTTCTTATCCGACCCGGCAGGGAAAAACAGGTTAACGGACTGTCCTTGACATATAAATTGCTGGCGCATGGCGGCGTGCTCCACCACCCAACGCTGGTCAATCTCGAAGGCAGTCTTGAAGAGGTCCTTCTCCCAGTCGGAGAGGATGTCTAGATGCTGCACGCTGCCCGCGTGGGTGGTAATGCTCGACCAGACCTTCTCGCGCTCTACAGGGTCCTCTACGCGGTCCTGAAGCAGGGCCACCAATGCGGGGTTGCGCACCTGATGGCTACCGGCGCGGGTGCGATGCGTGTAGGCGTTAGACTTCCACGGCTCGATGGATGGCGAGATGCCGAGGATGATACTGGAGTTTGCGTTAGGGGCGATGGCCAGCAGATGCGCGTTGCGGCGCCCGCTGCCGTAACCATCGAGGTATTCTCCCCTTTCAAGCGCCAGTTCCTCCGAGGCGGCCACCGCCTGCTCCTGAATGAAGGAGAACATCTCCATGTTGGCGCTTTGGGCGAGGGCGCTCTCCCACGGCAGGCCGTTCTTCTGGAGGTAGGCGTGGAAGCCCATGGCGCCAAGGCCAAGGCTGCGCTCCCGTGTGGCGGAGTAGCGTGCGCGCGCCAGTTCGTTGGGGGCGTTGTCGATGAACGCCTGAAGGACGTTATCGAGGAAACGGATAAGGTCCCGCACGATGTCGGTGTTCTTCCACTCGTCGTACTTCGCCAAGTTCAGGCTTGAAAGGCAGCAAACGGCGGTGCGGTCTGGGCCGGTGGGAAGATGAATCTCGTTGCAGAGGTTCGACCCGTGGATGCGCAGGCCCTTCTCCTTCAGCGGCGCGGGCAGGTGCTTGTTGGCCGTGTCGATGAAGTTGAAGTACGGTTCGCCAGTTCGGAAGCGGATTTCGAGCATCCGCTGCATCAGGTCACGCGCCTCCACGGTCTCGCGCACGCTACCGTCGTCCGGGTCCACGAGGTTCCACTTCTCGCCTTTGACGCAGGCTTCCATGAAGTCGTCGGTGATGTTGATGGCGTTGTGGAGGTTGAAGCACTTGCGGTTAGGGTCACCGCCCGTGGGCAGGCGGATTTGCAGGAACTCCAAGATGTCCGGGTGGGACACGTCAAGATAGGCGGCGTAGCTGCCTTTTCGCGTGACGCCCTGACGGTAGGCGGTCATGTCCGCATCCACCGTCTTCAGGAAAGGAATGGGACCGGGGGACTTGCCACTGACGGAGCGCACCGCTGACCAGTGGCCGCCGACGCCTCCGCCCTTTACAGACAGCCAGCGCAGTTCGCTAGTGTGATCAATGAGACCGTCAAGGGTGTCGGGGACGTAAGTAAGAAAGCACGAGATAGGTAGGGCTTTCCAGCGTTCTCCGGGCATTGGTGCGTTGGATAGCACTGGACTGGCGAACATGAACCAGCCTTTGGAGACGTATTCGTAGATTCTTTGGGCGAAGGTGAGGTCTTCATTGTCCACACTGTCCTGCCCGTAAGCGAGGGCAGCCCTAGCAAATGCCTGTTGAGGAGAATCCTCATCGTCACGCATATAGTAGTCGTTGAGTAGTTTCAACGCAAAGGGCGTCAGATTCTCATCGCGGGAAAGGTCAATATCCAAGCCAAGGTACTTCTTCTTCACTACGGTCTCCTTTGGGGCTCGGCAGCGACGTCGTAGGCGCCAAGCCGTCCCGACTACTAACGCTGGCGCCACCCGGCGCAAGAAGGCGCATCGTGCTATATTTAGGACACAACTCGGAGGGCGCGATGATTGAAAGTTGCGGAGATATGGCCAAAAACGGCTGGTTCTGCATCGGTCTCGACCGCTTGACCAAGAGTGCATCGGTACTCGGTGAAATCGTGGATATGTGCCACGATATTGAGGTTGTGCGTGCCACCAACGACGAACGTGAAATTTCTTGGCCTCGTGTCATCGAGTCTTCGCAGGAAGCCTACGATGAACGGTGTGCCTTGGATGGCCTCACTCCGCTGGAAGTGGTGCTTCTAGCTGACGAAGAGTCCGGTGACGGGTTCTACGAGATGGACGCAAGACCTACGTGGTACGCCTCGGCCTAGAAAAATCGACTAACTGTTTGCGCGATTCTGGAGAGGCGTTTAGCAAGACGTACCCAACAGGAGGTACCCATGATTGTTAACGACGCCCGTTATCCGAGTGAACGCAAGAGCTTCATCATAGAAGGCAAGTTCCTAACTACACAACACGACCGCTTCTACGACATGGCCGTGCGCCGGGACGTGGAGGTTGTGCTTGAAGACATTCTCTTCCGCACCACCCCCAAGCGATTCCGACAGCATCTGGAGACCTTTGGCTTCCGCGAGGCATTTGACGGTTTCAGCGTGCATTTTGTCGTGCTCGACCGCATGGACGAGCGCCGCCGCTGGGAGTTCCTGTTGGAGTGCTACTCCGACGCGGATTACATGTTTGGAGGCGAAGAATGAACCAGATGACACCCATCCGCCGCCTCTTCTCCAGCGGTTTGACCCACCTGCAAACGCCGCGCTACCGCATCAAGCGTGAACACGCCGTTGAAATCTACCAAACCATCGAGGCCAATCCCGGTGAAACAGGGGAGCATCTTTGGGAGATGCTTCCGCACCTCAAGCGCGGACAGATTATGCCTGCGCTGGTGATTCTACAGGATTACCGCCTGATTTGGCGAGGCTACCGCTTCTACCTCGATGAGGACTTCGATGTTACCACCGTCCCGAAGGGCGTGCAGCGCAGTGCCCTGATGGCTATCCGACGTCTTGACGGCGCCGCCTGCTTCAACATGATTGAGGCAGAGATGGTGAGCCTTCCTCCGAAGTTCCTACAGGTGCTCCACAAGCTCTACAACAAGGGCGTCTTGAAGCGTCGCGTAGGCTTCTGGTTGTACGGGCAATAATCCGTTAAATAGCACCAGCAGGAGGTAGCCATGCCGGACCCGGTTAGTCTCATCACAACACTGGCCGGTGTGGCCGATACCGCCATCGCCGCACTCAAGCGCGACGAAGTGGCCCAGCAGATTGCCACCAAAGGGCGCGTAGATGCCAAGATACGGCGTGATGAGCGACGGTGGACCCGACTTGTGAAGAAGGCCGCTGACCGTCTGGCCAAGGCGGACGCCGCCGATAATGAAGAGCAGGTCATCGCCGCCCTGCTGGAGCTACACGCCCTCGGTGTGGATGAAGACACGCTGGTATGGGCGGTTGAACTTGGCAAAACGCTAGGTAACGACGGAGAGTAGAAAACTTCGCCAATCTCCTTGCCGTACCCTTTAGGAGTCATTAAAGGGTAGTGGGGCGTCCCCCCTGCAAGGAGAACAGCATGTCCGTCCAAACCGTCCGGTTCTACAACCTTGAAACCATCAAGTCCCGCGTGGCCGCTGTCGCCAAGCGCGCTGCGCGTCTGGGCTGCGAGGCTCCTACCCTCACCGTCCTCCGCGACTACACCGAGAAGGTCCGCCTTTGCGACCTCTACAACACGACATCTACCAACAAGGTGACCGTCCGCTACGCGGACATCGCACTCACCCGTCCATCGGTCATCATCCCTAACCACAAGCTGGTGGGCTTCATCAGCAACGAGAGCGCCAAGCTCGTCTTCCCCCTCGGTGGTCACGAGTTCGGGGAGGGTGTGCTCAACACCTTCCGTGGCTGCACCCGCTGCGACCACTGCGGCTACGACCGCGCTCGTAAGCACTCGTTCATCTTGCTCAATCCAGAGGGCGAGTACATGGTCGTGGGCCGCACCTGCATGGCGGACTTTGCAGGTCACACCGTGTCCCTCGCACAGGCGAACCTGATGGGCGAGGAGTTGTTGGACTACCACAAGGCTCGGGACATCTTCGACGCGGAACTCATGGTGGTCTTGGCTAACGCATCTGCGCTCACCCTTGCGGAGGGCTACGTCAAGGCTGGCAGCGAGGGCAGCACTCGTAACAAGGTGCTCCATGCGTTTGCCTACCCACAGGACAAGGGGATTGAGATCACCGAGCACGCTTGGGACCTCGCAGGTCGTACCCTCTCGTGGTTGTCCGGCCTTGAGGACTCGAAGTCCGACTACCTTGCTAACCTGTACGCTGCCTACGCTGCGGGACGCACTGCCAAGCGTACCTTCGGTCTGATTTGCTCCGCACCTGCTGCCTACCAGCGTCAGGAGGCCCGTCAGGCCGTCCGCAAGGCCGTGGAGTACAAGGACGCCTACCTCGGTCCCGTCGGCGCCAAGGTGGCCTCCAAGCTCTCCTCCGCAGACCGCAAGAAGGGTGTGGAGCGCATCGAGCCCACCACGGTCAAGGTGCTGGGTGTCAGTAGCTTCGATGGCTTCTACGGTCGGACCTACTTCGTCCGTATGGTCACCACCGATGGCGTCAAGGTGACGTGGAAGGCTTCCAGCCCTTCGTGGACCGATGCCGAGGGCAACTCCCAGTGTGAGTTCGAGGCAGGGCAGGAGTTCCGTCTGGAGCGCGCCACCATCAAGGCCCACCGCGAGGCGACCGAGAAGTACGCACAGGAAACCACCCTCATCCGCTGCAAGCTCGCAGCGGCCTGATTTAACCGCCCCTTCGGGGGCCTACCTTGGAGAGCACGATGCGCGGATATTGCCCCACACATGGCGAGTACCTGTATAGCGGCTGCGGTCTCTTTAGCCGCCCCTGCGGTCAATGCGCAGCCGAGGACGCTGCTGCCGACGCCCGCGCGGAGTGGGAGGCGATGTCGCCAGAGGCGCGTGCCGAGATTCTGGCGTGGGTCGAACGTGACGAGGCAGAACGCAAAGCAAAGGCCGCCATGTCGATGCTGCTTTTATTTTAGAAATACCTTTGACGTACCCTTCAGGAGTCATTAAAGGATGTGGGTACCCCCTACACGGAGCAACAACATGAAGAAGCACACCACATCGCAGATTGACAGCGCCGCCCGCCGCAAAGAGCACTTTGCGCGTGGTGGTACCCCCGCCATGTGGCGCGGTCGTGCGGCAACGCTCGACCAAAAGAACAAGGCCCGCGCTAGTAAGCGTGCGTGTCGTGGCCGCGTCCGTCGCAGCGACTGGAGTTGAACATGAAGACCTTTACCAAACAACTAGAAGAAGTGACCTGCTACGAGGACTTTGCTCGCCTCTACAATAGCCTAGTAACCGAGCTTTTTATGTACGCCCCTGCGGAAGCAGGTAGCCGAACCTTCTCCGAGAAGTTGGCCGTGTTGTGCGATACCTACCCTGAATACGAGAAGATTTACGATGCTGTTTGGGAGGGCAAGTGAACCAGAACGCACCCACTGACTGGGATGACAATCCCGCACCCGAATTCGCCTCGACCGGCGTGCGCCTCGTGCTTCGCACCCACTCCGGCCATCGCCAGACCTTCGTCTACACGCCCTCCGAGGCGGCGAAGTCGTGGGACGGCGTGAACGCCACGCACTGCTTGGGCAGCCAATTCGGTATCTACCCCTACGCCAACATTAAGGTTACCGGTCGCAAGCCGCGCATCGCCTACGGTATGCGCGCATTCAAGGCCCGCGTGGAGGTGGGCTTGGAGTACCCTGACGACCGACAGACCGTAGATGCTTGGATTATCGCTGACGACAACCCCCTAGAAACCATTAAGTCCCGTCTGGGCTTGGAGTGAAAGATGAAGACTACCCTCTCTACTATCAACATCGCGTTCTACGACGGCCCTCTGGAATTGAAGGCACGCCTGCTGCAAGGGGACTTTGAGGGCCTTGCGGTCCACCGGCCCCACAACGACCAGAAGTCGTGGACCGTTACCCACGTCCCTAGTGGCCTGCGCTTGGGTGGCCTGATGACTAAAAACCTCAAGACCATGTGGCATGTGCTGGAAGAGGGTCTGAAGGCAGAGAAGGTGGACTGGACCACCTCCCACAAGGAGTTGGACATGAAGGCCGCCATGCGCTTCTACGAGGCCGCCAAGGGTGCCCTCTGATGTCTGGGTGCCCTCACCCCTTGCGGGTGCCCTCTGATGTCTGGATACACGCGCCCTTGCGGGTGCCCCGGCCCTTGGGGGGGACATGTGTTTTACCGAAACCCCTTGGGGGGTATGGGGGCCTTTTGAAAACACACTTTTTCCGTGCGTTTTCTAACCCCCCACCCCCCTTGCAGGGGTCGGTCAATGTGCCTTGGTTAGCGCGTTAAGGTAGGCGCGCGCCATGGCGTCCTGACCCTTCAAGGACATCAAGAAGGTGGCGTCCTCGATGTTAGTGAAGAAGCCGCCCTCGATAAGCACCGCAGGGCCGCGTGTGCGTCGCAGGACATAGAAGTTCGCCTCGTGGTCCTCGTCACCGTCCTCCCAGTTCCCGCGCCGCACGGGCAGGTCTTGGCCCTCGGTGTTGCGGAAGGCGGCGTAGAACTGGTCCGCCATCGCATCCGAGGCGGTCTGGCCGTAGGAGGTGAAGACAGAGATGCCGCGTGGCTTGAGTGTTGGCCCACGAATGGTGCTGCCGATGGCATTGGCGTGGATGCTGACATAGACGCCGGGGGCGAACGTGTGAATCTCATTGGCGTAGCCCACGCGGTCTTGCAGGCTAACGTCGCTCTGCTCCAACTCCATCCACGAGGGGGCGTGCGTCCACTCCTTGGCGGCCACCACATCGAAGACACGCACACCGCGCTCCAACAGCCCCGCGATGACCTTGGCGGCGATACATCTATTGAGGATGCCCTCGCCCACCCACACATGTGGGACGCGGTCAGTGAAGGTGTACTGCTTACCCGAGTTAGCGTACTTACCCTTGTAAAGTCCGCCGTGGCCGTAGTCGATGAAGACGTTTCGGTATTGCATGGTCGCCCCCTTAATTAGGTGGAGGCCAATTTAATGGTATTGGGGGTATTTTGCCAGAATTGCATCGGCCTAACGAGAGTACGGTTGCCCAGCACTTGTTACGTATTTAATACATTTGTGTACCCGCCACCGGTTTTTATTACACTTGACAATTACATTACACTTGACAATTACAGTACACTTGCAAGGGTGTTGGGTGGTACCACGGGTGGGGGTTGCAATACACCCCCACCCCCACCCCCACCCGTGGTCTGTAATCACTCAACCCGCGTCCATACGTCGCGCGTATTCAACATGTGCACCCTATCCATTACATCGGTAAGCATAGCACTGTAAGCCATTACAGCGACGGGGCAGTGTACCGCGTTGAGGTCCGCGTCTAGGTCCCTCCATGCTTGCAAGTTGTCGGTGTAACAGAGGACCCGTAAAGAATAGAAGGTGTAGATCACATATTGGTGATTGTCTACAAGCTCCATCGCCGTGTCATACCACAACTGTTCATCCTCTTGTAATACGGTCTCTGCTAGGTCTCGGATCTCTTCCCAATAAAGTGTATGTGGTAGGTTCATGGGGTTCTCCCTTGGATATGGCGCACGATAGGGCGCGCGATGAGAAGCACTGTAATATATGCGACGGATACGGATAGCACGACGATCTCACACATAATATTCCGCCCGGTCTGTAAGGTATGATGTCATTGTATTGTCGATGGATAGCCAGAACTCCTCTTCTATCCCTTGTGTAATTAATGCCCATTCGATCTTGTCATTGTACAGGGGCAACATGGGCTCGCCTGTAGACTCTCGCCAGACCTCCATTGTTTCGGTAGAACGCGTCACTTCGGTGTATTCCCCGTGTCCGGGCGAGTATAGATCGGCGTCTTCGGACGGGTAGTGATCGTAATCCTCCACAATTACAGTCTGCCGAAAGACTAGGTCTAAAGCCGGTATATCGGCGGTTAGTGTAAACTCTCGCAGCCACGGGCTACATTCTATCGTTACGTCTTGGAATTCCATAGGTCAATACTCCACTTTGGGCGGGTGCCCCTAACATCCGAAGAGTATTAGAAGCAGCACCGCATACCATATAAGTTCTGTCATACATCCTGCGATGTTTCGGACGTTGTCGATCAAGCCTCCATGACTAGGGGTGCATGTGTGGTGCATCGGTGGACTAGCCGCACGCCACACCACACCGCAGCTTGTGTCTCGGCGGGTGTGAGGGTGTGCCCCGTGTCGGGGTCCTTGACGGTAGCCGCTAGGGACCTCACCGCGTCGCAGGCCATAGCGTAGCGTGTAGGGGTCATAGACGGCCAGTCGTAGCCAAGTGCGCGGTACATCCACACGTCGATCACAACAGCGTCAGGGGACCCCGTGAGGGCGCGAGAGAACGCGCCTGTTTTGGGTCCTCGGATCTCACCCGTCTCTTCGTAGTGTTCAAGCGCCGCGCGTATCCCTCGCATCACACCCGCCACGCTACGATCGGTCAGGTATGCATGCGCAAGCTGGACGTTGCGCGCGACCGTCTGACGTGGGCTTGTGATGGCCAGAATATCGGCTACCCGCTGCACGTCGTGCCCATGGGTCGCCGCGTATTCCTTGATCGTCTCATGTGCCGCGCCGTACCACCCGGCGCCGGCAATACCTTGCAAGGCTAGATCGGCGGGGTGCGGCATTACTTCAGGCGCGCGGTGATGTGGTTTATATAGGGTCATAGGGTCCTCACTAGGTCAAGGGGTCAAGGGGTCAAGGGGTGGAGGTCAGCTCCACCGTTGCATGAGGCGGGTCTCGAACGCCTTGAGGGAGTAGTCCGCCATGTATCGGATCTGGCCTCGGGTGTACCCTGCGTACATCGCAGCCACATCGGGATCGACGGTGCCGCCCGTCGCCAGCTTGTGCAGGTCCTTGGCAAGGATCCGCAGGATAGCGATAGAAGGCAGCGCAGCCGCGCGGTCAATGTGTGCGATGTGTGCGCTGACGGGGTGGGTTGCGTTGCTCATGATGTTGGCTCCGTGTGTTGGGTACACCCTCCATGTAATCAGGCGCACCCATACCCGGTAGGGTGATTTACATTCGCTTGACATTTACCGGTATCGGGCGTCCGAAGCCCACTTTCGGCTAGGGTCTTCGATATGGTAGATTGGCGCCGCTATATCGGCGGGTCTATCCGCCTGGACGATTCCACATCGGGTCTAAGGGTGGACGCGCGCGCGCGATACCATACGCGGGCGCCGCGCGTGTCAAAGGAATGTCAACACGACACGACACGTCCCGCGCGCGACACGTCCCCTCATCGTACCATACGCGGGCGCCGCGCGTGTCAAAGGAATGTCAACACGACACGACACGTCCCGCGCGCGACACGTC
>WLWH01001177.1_pt1 | contig 18215 bp, 22 predicted proteins | sample 6712741 | NCBI WGS metagenome assembly WLWH01 (sample SAMN12718694, study PRJNA515312) | sponge metagenome | isolation source: marine sponge | host: Mycale hentscheli | place: New Zealand: South Island, Marlborough, Capsize Point | collected 2003-05-01 | reverse complement strand
GGCGCATATAATGTTGCTCGGCCTGCTCTAAGAAGCACAGCTGTAGACACCATTACTAACCCTCAAACGTATATCGGTTTAGCTGATGATGTAACTAATACCCTTGGAAGAATGCTTCCTAAAGGATTTCAAGGGGCTGGGATTCAAAGAGCACCGATGAATCTCTTGGGTCAAGTAGATGACATTGCTAATATGTCTTCCGGTCGTGCCAGGGAACTTGCACGTGATCAAACAGCAAGAAATTTTAGGATGGCAGGCAGGATGGACGACGCTGTTCGTCCCGTTGGTCAAGGGCCATCAGGTGCATTAAGAGCGCCTAACGTTGGCTCTAAAGCTCCCAGGCCAACCGTACCAACAGGTGCGCCTGCCACACAGCTTCCACAGGTCGGTGGCCCTTTAGCACGTGACTATGGATTAGGACGTAGCTCAGGAGCTGTTAATGAAATGGCTAAAGTCCGCAAGTTACTAAGTCAAACACCTACTCAAGCAAAAGGGCTCCTTGGCGGACTTACTAAAGGAAACATTGCATTAAATGTTCTTGGCGGTGGATACGACATTAAGAACAGATTAGAAGATGGACAAAATCCTACTGATGCAATAGGTCGCACAATCTTTGGGATGACAGGAGGGATTCTTGGCGGGGCTGGAGCAGGGCTACTTGGCGTTCCTTCAGGGCCAGGCGCTATCGCAACTGGTCTTGCAGGAAATGCAGTTGGTTATGGTGCAGGTACAAAGGCATATGACTTTTTAAAACAAGAAATGTTTCCTACTGTCCCACAAGATATTATTGATATAAGAAATAGAAGGCTTGCAAAAGAAGGTAAAAAATCAAGCAGCTCTGAAACTAATAACGGTACTTCTAGCCAAACTTCAACCAGACCAGAGGGAACTTATGGTTCCATCCCTCCTACTGTTAACACTAATCTTGGCGCTTATGATTCTAGTGTAACTCTTCCCGGGGGAATTTATGGTTCCATCCCTCCTACTGTGAACACTAATCTTGACGCTTATGATCCTAGTGTAACTCGTCCTGGTGGACGCAGGGATGTTGTAGTAGAAGATCCCGCTACTGATGTTCCCCCTGATCCAGATGCAACTTATAACCTTCCCAACCCAACTCCAGCAGTTGAAGTACCTAAGCCAGAGATTGGGGCAGCAATGGATCCCTATGCCTATCAATTAAATGTATATGGCCAAGGGCGTCAAGCATCCGCTACGCAGTCCTCAGACGCTGCTGTACGTGACTTAGGCCTGTCTATCCATAGACAGATGTTCCCACAGTTCTATAACGATGATGTACCTAAGACTCCCGCCCAAGTACCCAACACGATGAACACAGCGGATGCACTTTCTGAGCTTAATTCATCTACAAAAGCAGTAGAAGAATTAATTGATCCTACAATTCTTGCTCAACTAAGTGCAATGAATTTAAGGAGGACAGGCTATTAATGGATTACCAAATTACAGATCAAGACAAAAAAGCTATCGTTAGAACAGCTCAACAATTGGGTGTTACTCCCAACGAGCTTGGCGCTGTTCTTCACCGTGAGTCAGGTATAAACCCCAACATCTGGGGCGGTGCTGGTGGCAAATACTACGGTGCAATCCAATTCGGTGGACCAGAACGTAAAGAAGCAGGTCTTGATCCAAACAAGATTGGTAATTACACATTGGCAGAACAAATGCCACATGTACAACGATGGCTAGGCGGCAGAGGTTACAAGTCAGGAATGGGTGTTGACCGTTTGTACAACACAATTCTTGGTGGTAACCCTAATGCCAACATGAACAAACGCGATTCATTTGGCAACTCAGTAAATAGTTCTTTGTCTAGATTCCGTCCAGGCGGAAGTGATTATGATGCAGCTCAGCAAAAACTAGGAGACTTGCAAGGTTTCTATAACGTAGGGCAAGGTTCCCTTCCAACAGGGCAAGGAGGGGGCTTCGGATTACCAAGCCTCTCCTATACTCTCGACGAAAATGGAGAAGTTGTTGTTACTGCCGGAGAGCCTGGTTCCACTACTGGTAGTGCTGGTACTAACAATACGTACAACACAACCATTAATTTCACTGGTGAACAGAATAAGAAAACTAATTTCATTGACGAAATGAAACAACAGTTAATGAAAGACGCATTAACTAAGTCAGAAAAAGGAGACTCCTATGATCCAATGGCTATTATCCAGCAATACACAGGCATGAATTTAAATAAACTTATGCCCAAGGAAGAGGTGCCAGGATACCTAAACCCAACCAGCTATCTAAACTTAATCAATAAGTAGTAAAATAAACTGATACTAGAAGTGGAAACATGACCGCTACGAATACTAACAAGCAGCCAGTATTTGTTGATCGGCCGCTAATTGCTCGGACCCGTCTAACGAATCAGGTCGTTGGTAGTAGCGCAACGGTCGAAGTACAGGGTGGACAGAGCCCTGCTCTACTGGTTGACATGGATGCAACCCTCAGCTCTGACAACAACAGTGGTGGCATTATTGATTCTGTGATGGCCGTTCGTGATGATATGAACATCGCTATCGATCCTGACTATATTATTAATGCAACCACTTCAGGTGATTACATTGGCTTGGTTAGTGGCCAGACTGTTTTTGTTACTGATTCTGGGTTGTTGGCTAATGAGCCTTCTAACGGTGCTGGGTATTACACCTATACAGGATCACTTGCTAGTGGAGACATCAACACAGAAATTCTTTACTCAGGGGGAATTGTCAATGGATTTAGTTATACATCCCCTGAAGCTGGCACTCTTCCTGCCGTCACACTAGCTCTGTATCACACTCGTGGCACCACAGTTCCTATCCCAGCTGATGGTGACTACCACATGATTAGTTACAAAACATTGACCGTGGGTGAAACTGATATGGATTTTACAGATGTCTTACCTGAACTCAGCGTACCGGTTCCTAATACCGGTAATACCTCCGGCCTTGGCGAAGCTACTCCTTTGCGTAATAGGGCTATCAATCTTCAACGCGGTGATCGTCTATACGTTGGTGTTGTACAGCGCGGTGCACAATCTTCTTCAGCTGGTTACGTAAACGGTATTCGCATTACTGCACAAGGCGGATTCTATTGATATGGGACGGAGAAGACCCGGAGGAAACTTTGGAAACTTCGGAGCCGATTCTTTCGCAAAACGTGCAGATAAAAAGAAGCAAGACTACAGGGTAAAGCCAATCACAGGAGAGTTTGGAGGTAGTGTTCCAGACTCTCTTTACAGCAGCAATAGAGAAGCAGCCTGGACCAGGTGGCGTAAAGGATGGGAGCTTGCAGTTGGAGATGGTGCACGCAAGTCTTTTCTATATCCTTTCGACTATAAAATCCCTTTTCCACCAGGAGTTATTACTCCCATCGGCGCTAGGCAGCCTGTAGTTTCAGGTGTGTTGCAAGGTTTTCCCACCCAGAACAAAGAACTGGGTATGCACTGGGCTGGCCTTGTAGAAGCCGGTAACTTACGTTTCGATAACTTAAAGTCAGAAGATGGCACACGTCTAGCCGTCTCCGGAGAAGCAGATCCTACAGTTTTATTCTTAAGTAGTGGACAGGACAATACAAACTATTGGTACATACAACTCAGCGGGACATTTAGTTCCGGAACAGTTTCTGGCGTAAGTGGCCCACTGCCCCCTCCTCTATTCGTTAGCTTCGGTCCCGCAGGAAGCCTGAAAGCAATTAACGGCGACATCCTGGAAGATACGATTCTCACAGTATCAGGGGAAGCCATTGATGCAGAAAGCCGTGACCCTCTTACCAATAAACTCTATGGCTTTGTGCAAGCTGTTCTTATTGATGTTGATCAGAACCAAGGCATTTTAAAAGTTGCAAAGACTGGATCAGTAGAAGTCACCACTGACTCAGGCGTTAGGAGAACGCCTTCTCGTATTCCATTTCACCCCGGTAGGTTCTTGCAGACAGGCAGACGTTACTGCTGTTCCTGTCAGGATTACATGAGGCGTGACTACGCTTACCTGTCTAATCTTGGACTCAGAAAGAAACCACTATTTCCTGTCACCAAATGCGCCACAACTAAACCTGGTCGATATGAAATGATGACAATGAATGGGCAGATGATGAATGCAGCCCAAACAAAAGTCAATGCACAGATACAACAAAACCGCTTGATGACAATCGTTTATCCAAGTGGTAATTCAAATGATTATTCATTACCAGGGATAGGTACTTTTGAATCAGGCAAAAATATTCAAGATCCAAAGAATTTATATCGTGATCTACCTGGTGTCTTTGCTGATTTCGGTAAAGCTTATACCAGAGGAGTTGGACCAGATCCTGACCAAGTATCAGAAGGGATGCCTAACTACAACGACTACAGAGCACCTGGCGGAGAAATTGCATTTATTGGTGACAACTGGACATACACACTTGACTCCTATCGCTGGTGCAAACACATCTATGCAATGAAGTTTGCAGCAGGAGAAGCACCCTCTGAACCCTCTGACTTCCCAGTAGAGGCGGGGCTTATGAGTGAATGGGAGAATAAATTAGTTCTCAGAACCCAAGCAGAGCAGGTGCGTGCATTTAAAAAACTTGATTATTACGGAATGGGGTACATGGATGTACCACCATTCAATATTCAAGCTCCAATGATGATGCCAATGATGCAAAGATTGTTCAATATTCCTAGTACGTTTATTCAAATTGGTCAGTTCCTTATGAAGGATAAGGATGGAAATTATTACAGCGTTGCGTCAGGACAGATGCCAGCCGCAGGTGGGCAGCCAAGTGGCTTCAGTATCAATGATTGGAACTTCAAGACGAATGCCTGGAACCTTGGGCCAGGTACTAATTACTAGGATTTGACTTAGCATAACTTAATCCTTTATAATGTTTTCATCAAGAACTAATAAGTTCTCTTGATATTTAAATCATGTTAGTCATCGAGCTGATTGCCAAGTGTCTATAGTGCGCGTATTCCTTCCACCTCCTTACCATGATCCATCAACATCTTCCAAACGACGCCCGGATAGTTGACGAAGTTTTTAATGTGGTAGCCAAGCCTGGCTTGGAAAAAGTAGGGTGGCTTCTAGCCATGATTGCTGTTTACGGTAAGATGCCTGCCGAACTAGAAGGCTTTACCTGGAATGAAGATAACTCGATAAACATCAAGTCAAAGAAAAAACCCATTCCCCCACTGCATCCTCAGTGGGTTTTTATTTTTCAACTCAAAGAAAAACAGCCTTCCAAAAGGAAAGGCTGTTGGGAACCCCTCATCGTCAGCTTAGGTGAAGCAATGGATAACGAAGACATCAATCTATCAATTGAAGGTCTTATCCTTGCTCACAAAATTCGTAAGATTTATTACACTCCTCTCAAACGGCGCAAGCAGTTTTCTGCTCTTGTTTCTGCTTGAGAATGGTTGCTACCAAAGGAATATTCCAATAGTAGGTATCGCGGCATCTAGTCATAGGACCAGCACCATAATGCTTACCTAGCTTGTAATCCCCACTATCACGCATCTTATAAAGCGTTGCTGCATCTACGCCCAGCATCTTGACTGCGCGGTGCCTGGGTTGCCAGCTATTAACCATTAGGTTTAATCATGTACACACTCAAGATAAGCTTATGCATAGAAAAGTCAAGCTATGTGTACAAGACATTAACAACGTCTTCAACAGGTTGAAGTTTTGTGATATTGACCTGACATATGATGGGTTAACGGCTAGAACAACATGTTCAAAACGGAGAACGAACCGCTCGCACTCCTACTTGAACTACGACCGAAACAAGCGAAAAAACGTTTCAGAGACGAAATCTACAAAGCCTGGAACCATAAGTGTGGATACTGTGGGAACAACGCTACAAGCCTGGATCACATCATTCCAAAATTCAAATCAGGGTCTTCCAATCGCAGTAACTTACTTCCCTGCTGCCGCACCTGCAATACAAACAAAGCATCAAGTCCAATGGAAGAATGGTACAGACAACAAGACTTCTTTTCTCAAGCAAAGCTAGACGCTGTCAATGAATGGACAAAAGGGGATAAAATAGTATTTACTTCTGAGTTAAGCCAGCTAAGACTGGGGATCGCGTAAATGGCAACTTATTCAAAGAAGGGCTGGAAGTCAACTAATTTTACTTATGATGGAAGGCATTCAGGTAATAATCCATATACAGCCACTGATACAAGCATTGTTGAGGCGTTACCGTTTAAGAAAACAGATTACGATGTAGATTATGGCAGCATTACACGAACGCAAAAACAACGAATTTCTGTAAGAGTTAAAAATGGTAGGGCAATTGAATTTAAAGATTATTGTAAAGACGGTAGCGACTGGAAATGCTACGAGTTAGATGCAGACAATTTTTACTTCCGTAACGAAAGCGGCCTTAGCGGCGTAGGCTTGGGCGATTTTGCTGAAGATAGAGGGTTTGAATGGAAAGAGAGCATTAGAAATGAAGCGAAAGAATTTGCTGATACTTTGAATGCTAATTATGAAGCAAATGAATCGGACCTAGCAACAAGGCAAAAGAACAATGAAATGAATATTGAGAACACAGAATTTAACAGTACCCAAACAACAAAAAGACAAGAAAAAGCTGATGAATTAAACGCAGCTGGAGACAAAGAAGTGCTAAGAGTTGACTCTATAAACACCTGGAGCAGTGCTGCTGTTAACTGGGCCAAAAGCAGCCCTACCGGTCAGTATGTAAACAACAGATCCAAGATTGATTCTGATCAGCCAGGAGGTCAGGCAGAATATTTAACCTCTTTGGTAAACAATGGGGTAATTGATAACGATACTAAAACTAAGCTGCTAAATAGTCTCAGGACATCCTATAAGTCGTACTACGGAAGCACAAGAGTAACGCCTTGGGATTATGAAGCACAAGGCGTTAACCCTCCTGTAGGTGGTTTTAAGAGTAATTATTACTTAAAAGAAAATCAAGGAGGCCAGAACCTGCAAATCAAATGGAATAATGCAGTTACACAAGATGACCTTGATATTCTTAAACGCTATGGCACCGCAGGTAACTTTGCCTGGAATTCTTATAGCACAACAGGAAAAGCAGCAGGCTATCGAGGCAACAGAGAAAAACCAACAGAACAAACTGATTCTTATCAAGAGGACTTTCAGAAGAACTTTTCAGATGCAGACAGACAATTAATTCGCGATAACCAATTAGGTCTTACAGGTCAAAAGATAGTTGATGGCGAACCAATTCGTACTGTTAACTGGGACGATAATGTTGGCGGTGATCTTGAAGTAATCGTTGGTGGAAGCATTGCACAAAAAGAATTAACAGAGCAAGATAAATTTAAAGGCATCGGTCTCGACATGAAGACCGAAACAATTAACAAATTAAATGAAGCTAGAGCTAGAGAAAGAGAATTAGATATTTACAAAGGTCTTCCAGGCTTTAGTGAAATATTTAATATGAATGCCAACCTATCTAACTCAATTCTTGGTGACTCAGGAGTAGGTGGCATCCTTGGGACAATGGGTATTAATACATCTTCTTTGTCTGACAGTTTTGAAGATCAAATTGGTCAATATACGGGAGTAAATTTCAATAGTTCAGAGTACAACTGGCAGAAATGGTTTAATGAAACATTAGTAAAAAACATTGAAGAACAAAGTGAGACCAAGGGTTTTGGCGTTACCTTCGATGAAGAGACAGGGCAAGTAACAATTGGAGAGGAAAGGACAACCCTCTACGAAATAGAAGAAGATTTTAAAAAGAACTTCATTGATAACTATGTAACGCCTCGCTTCGATCAATCCAAATCAATGGATGAATTTATTAGTTATATCGATACTATTGATAGAGAAACAGAACAGAATATTTTTCAAACACAAACATCTGTTAACGCTTTACGAGACATTGCTTCTTTACGTGCACAAAACTTCTATGCATCACTAGAAGGGAAGGTAGGTGATGGATTTACAAAATATTTTGATGCTGAATTTTATTTCAATCCAGGCGATTCTGCTAAGTACGGAACAGTTAACGAGGCCAAGCAAGCAGCTTACGATGCACAAAAAATAGGAATTGAAGAGGATTGGGCAAAAGCAAAAGCTAATGGCAATTCAGATGCTTATAAGCTGACAGAACAACAAGCAAAAGATTTTGGACTGCCGGGTGTAAGAACATCAGTTACTTGGAACGAATTAGCTTACAATTACGGCTTGGATTTAAATGACAAAACTTCATTTGCAAAATTACATTACGACGTAATCGGAAGAGGTAGAAATTATGATCCAGCGCGTGACGTTGTGACAGACAGTGACGTAAAAGATTTTATTAATAACAATGTTTTGTCTGCTGTGGATGAGGCACGTGCTGACTTTGGTGACTCTCCTTTTCTTGAATTTGTCACACCAGAAGAATTTGCTGATGAAATTCTTGAAGGTATTGACCCACTAGAAAATAAAGAAGAATGGAAAGAGCTTTTAGAAATGTATGGCTTAGATGAAAGTTCTGCCATCAGTGAAGTACGTGAATACATTCTTGAATCGGTAAGGACAGGAGCGGCAAAAGATATTCGCGAAGGTATTAAATACTTAAACCAAAAAAGCAAAAAGCCTACACAGAGAGAATTAGGTGTTACTTATATCGAAAGAGATGAAGACGAAAAACCAGAAGATGATCCAGATGCAGATGCTCTTTATAAGACATTTAAAAACGCTGGTTTTGGTGGAACACAAGAAGAGTTTTACGATACATTCCTGCCTGACATGGACAGAACAGATATTGAAATGATTACACAAGGCCTGTCAGGACTTCAATTTAAAGACACGGACTTCAGTGATCCGTTCACTGCTTTAGGTGCCTTACAGAACTTCACTGGAGACGGCAGCGATATCTTTGGCAATGAACCCGACGAAGATAACGACCAAGATAGAGAGCCAAGTTACTTTGATTTGTTTGCAGATGAAAGAGAAGATGATTATGCTTCTGACAAAGGCAGAGATATTATCACAGACTTTACAAGTTTCTTTAAGTAAAATAAATAAAAGGTCTTATCCAGATGTCAGACAAGCCTAAGAAGGCCGCAAAGGCTGCCAAGCTGCATAAGGATAAGATGAAGTGCAATAAGCCTCAGAAGACACCTGGGCACGCAACTAAGTCCCACGTCGTAAAAGCTTGCGAAGGCGGGAAAGAAAAAATCGTTCGATTTGGTCAACAGGGTGTAAAGGGTGCGGGGAAGAATCCAAAGACAGCCAAAGATAAAGCACGTAAGAAGTCATATTATGCAAGACATAATGCACAAGATAGCAGTCCAAGCAAAATGAGTGCTAGGTACTGGAGTAACCGTGTAAAGTGGTAGATAGCGTCATGTGGTATAATTAACTCATACGCAAATTAATCATGGCCAATGCAAACTCACGTTTTGTTGACGTGATCTGTGAAAAGTGCGGAGTTGACGGCAATATCCGTATCGATCAGTACAAAAGAAAAGAAAAAACTTGGAGATGCCGTAGCTGCACCAAAACAGGACAAGTACCGAAGAATAAAGGCAAAGGCGTGGCAAATGATCCTGCACTCGCACGGACGCGAAACAGCTTCTACAAGGCTCGTTATCGCTGTAAAACAGGACACGGAGGATATTATGCCAATGTTAAATTCAAATTCAATACCTTTTGGGAAATTATTGAAGAAATTGGACCTCGCCCTGAAGGTAAAACTTTAGATCGCATTGACAACTTAGGTCATTACGAACCAGGAAACGTACGCTGGGCAACTCACGCAGAACAGTGTAATAATAGAAAAGCAAAAGGCACTGCGCTCAAATGAACAAAGTAGGTTCTTACGTACAAGCAAAGCCTAAAAAAACAAGGCAAGGAGATGGAAAACATTCCAAGCCAAATCATGGCAGAAAAAGAAGCCGTGGGCAAGGAAAGTAATATATAGTTAAAGGGCTTCTCCTTCAGTGTTCAATGTATCCATACAAAAATGCGCTGAACATCATTAAAACCTTTGAGGGTTTTAATGAGAAGGCGTATGCAGATCCTGATTCTGGAGGGGAGCCGTATACCATTGGCTATGGAACACAGTTCTACCCTGATGGCTCTGCTGTAAAGCAAGGGCAGATGTGCACCAAAAAGAAAGCACTGGAGTACGTACTAAAAGATATCAACGTTATTGCCCATGAAATCAAGTCATTGAATCTGGGACTACATGGCTCAGGCATAGAAGCCTTGATTTCTTTCATCCACTCCATTGGATGGGAAGCTTTTTTATATAGCGAGATCATCGATCAGCTAGATCAAAATGACTACAAAGCAGTTACGAAATCCATCAGCCAATGGATCTTTGACAAGAATCACCAGGTTATTGGCGGACTTATAGACCGTCGTCGGCAAGAAACCAAGCTGTTTTTGCAGGACAATGAAGACGACACCGAACCTTATGAGATGGTTTTATTGAAGGCTTTCCGCAATTATTCCGCTGCTCCACATCAAGTACGTGCAATTCGAGAGCTGGAGCGGTTAGTCAGCCCTTACGTCTTAAGCGAATTTGCTAATTCTTTCTGTCTAGATGACCCGATAAGTGACTTAGAAGACCAAGAGCTAAGGGACATCTTTAGTTCTTGGGGGTAGAATTATTTCAACAAGGGCTAAATAATGGACGATTTCACCTCCTTGAAAGAGATGGATATGCCGCTACATTTGCAGCTTTCAATGCGCAAAGCTGAGCTAGCAGCGCAGGAAATGACATGGGATCAGCTTCAAGTAGCTCTTTTAAATCTGTATCATCAGCGCATGCTTGAGTTACAGGCCATCAAAGACATGCTTCAAGCAGAAGATATCGAGATCGAATTTGATATTCCTACAGATCTGGAGCTTACTCAGCTTGCTATCAGCATGATGGCACAAGAAATGGATGAGGAAGAAGACGGAGAACAACCCTTTTTCGGCTAATTTTTTCTGTCATGTTATCAACTGAATACCGACTACGCCTAGAGTTCATCTGCGGCCGCATTGCCAAACAAGAAGAAGTCCAGCTAGAGGACATGATCTGGGCTAACAAACTAGCCAAGGCCAACAGATCGGCTGGTGAAATGCTACGTAAAGCAAGGCGAACAGTAAGCAATCCAAACATGCAAGAAGGAAGCTTAGACAGCTTCATGAATGCAATGGACCTGGGAGATCCAGACCCAAACAATCATCGCGACACCTTTAGTGATGTAGACGACATTGTTGAATGGTTCAGCCAAGAGAAAACAGATGACTGGCGACAACGAGATTGATTCCATCCAGTAGGAGGAATAATTTCTGGGCCACACCTGCGCCTAAGATTTCGTAAAACCTTTTCCTTGTCTTGTCTACTTAGTACAGGAGTATGGATAATTTCCCAAGCAACCTCCACGCACAGCTTTAGGGGCAGTGGTGGAGGAGTATATGAAAAACTTACCACAAGCCAGGAATAAGTTGACCTGTAACAGCGTATGCACCCAGTGCTGCAATAACGCCAATCATGGCAAGGCGTCCATTCAAACGCTCTGCTTTTGAGTTGTGGTCTTCTGTCACGGTAATTACCTCCATTTGTGGTTCTTTGGCAAACACATTGGTTTGGCCATGTTCATTGGTTGTTACTGTCATAACCTTATGACTTGATCGTTTATTCTATCCCCACAAGTCGTGTCAAATACCACTGCGCCTTTTCAAGCGACTGCTTTCCCCCTTTATACTTTTCTCTCCAGATATATTTGGTGACGTTACCTTTTAGGTATCCTCTATATTCTTCTGGCGTTAACTGCGCTTCGATTGCTTCAATGCATTCAATTCCACCGTCAGCATTGTAGTGAAGAGGGCGGTTAACCTCATCAATAATTACGTCATCTCCGCTTGTATCTGTTGCCCAAGGGACAGGACAAACTCCACCTGGGCAATCAGAAAACTCTTCAATCACATCGGCACATTCTGAAGAATCGCTCCCGACCGGTTTAAACCAGTCTTCAGTTTTCTCTGTTGATTCATTGCTACTTCCTGCTCCTCTGGAGAGAGCTGACCCATGTCCACTATCAGTTGACGTGGCTGAGGTTCCGCTCCGTGCATCATTCCGTCTTCCGCGCTTGGAATCGTTCCCGTTACTCCGCATCTGGGTTGTGCTCTTGGATCAATACTTAGGTTAATACGATCACTCATATTTTGCTGAGTAGCCGCAAGACCAGTGTTGTATTGATCGTAGAGAGGAACATCATTGGCTTCGTTATCCAATGGTTGACCAAAGCTATCAAGAGTCAACATACGTTCTTTCAACGTATCATTATTCCCCATGAATTCATCAAGGAAATGCATTACACTATGTCCTGGTTTAAGTCAACTATAATTCTATTATGGCTTATTCAAAGACCTACGACCGCAGTTTAGATGCGGGATCTTCCGGTGGAGAGGTTAATGACCTTAATCCACAAAGGGCTTACGACGTAGATATTCGTCGCCTAGACGAGGACCAGAGAGAGATTGCGAATGTTGCGGACACTCGCAACGTAGGGAAGCAAAATCGTGTTGAAAAGTTTCTGCGAGCAAAGCGATCTGCAGGCAAGTTTTCTCAGAAGAGAAAATACGATGGTCCATGGACGAATAGAGAAGGACAAGTCCCTGCTTTTACCGAAGGTGATCGATTTGGCAGGGCCGGTTCAACGAACTATGCAGATAAACCACAACCGTCAACCAGTAGCTTTTTCTAAGCCTTAGCTAATATTACTTCCAGCGGTTGGTTCTGATACTTACCCTTGCGCTCTAAGTAGCTTACTTCACAGGGTTCACCCTGGTAAAACAGCAATTGGCAGATGCCTTCGTTCGCATAAATTTTATTGAACAAAGGCGTGCAGTTACTGATTTCTAAAGTCAGATGACCTTCCCAACCAGCCTCGGCAGGCGTAATGTTTGCCATGATCCCTGCTCTTGCGTAAGTGCTTTTACCTACCGCAACCACGGTAACGTCTCTGGGTAAAGCCAAGCGTTCAATAGCAACGCCCAAGCAGTAGCCATAAGGAGGCAAAATAAAATACTTTCCGCGCTCATCTTCATGCAGAGCAGTCTCCTTTAAAATCTCAGGGTCGAAGTTCTTAGCATCGCACATTCCGTGCTGGACGCCACCAAATAAAAGACATTGGCTGGGGGATAACCGAATGTCATATCCATAAGAACTCAGCCCATAACTAAGGATGGGTACACCGTTTTCCTTGTTAATAAGACGATCCTGAAAGGGTTCAATCATCCCTTTCTTAGCAAACTCACGGATCTCTTTATCGCTTAGAACGCTCATCTGTCTTTGTCTGTTCAAATAATCTACACCAGTACCTTGCCTTTTTCAGAGTAAATATCCACAAAATTTTCTGTGGCTTCAGCAATATTATCTGGTGGACCTAAGTAGACAATCAGCGAAACACCAGTAGACTTTGACTCCACTTTGTCATCTGTGTAATAGTGACGAAGTAATGATGGTCGTTGCTTCATGATGCACACAGGATGATCAAAGATGTCCTGGCTATACATCACCATATCAACATAATTAGTGAAGTAGATAGCTTGCTCTACCTCACGTGACAACCACTTACGCTTTAGCGTTCTCCACCACAAGGAGTGGCCTGAGGTAAGGGTGGGCGACAAACCTCTCGTTGCTTTCCACCTATCGTTCTTTTTGTCCCAGAAATATGACTGGTGTGGAGGAAAGAGGTAGACCTTTCCAAACCATTTCTGGTCATTGAGCCCGTCGTCAACTGGGTTGTAGAAGTGCTTCGCACCGACGTAGGGGTTAGCAAATGCCGAGCTAGCAGGATCGAGATCAATTTCACCCATAAGCATATGGGCAGAGTCAACCAAATCACGATTTGAAATCCATTCAAAGTCTTCGGATCTTATGTTGCCTCTACGTAAACCCATTACTTTGCGTCCTTTTCGTAATCAACTACAAAGTAACGCATCCCTTGAGCATCGTTCAAAATATAAGCAGCTGCTGCGGTGGGATCGATTTTAGCCGCTGACTCCAAAATTGTATTAAATGTTTCTGCCATCTTCTTTTCACCTTTTCTTTCGGATTCTTCTTTGGCCGCATGAAGTTCCTCCAGTGTGAGCCAGAACATTGACCGCTCATCTTCTGGTTGCATCACCAAAGCACCAGGCCCTTCTGCCTTCCAAAACTCAAAAAAGTATTTTCCCATGTCCGCCAAGATAATTCTGGCAGTCACGTCAGCATATGCCGCGCTGTTGCCATCAATATCTTTTCCGCAAACTGCCTGTAGGATTTTCTCTCTTCTATCCGTCATTGGTAATCAGTTTTTGTTTTTGCAAAACCGTCAGCATCTTAGGCAGTGGTTGATAGATAACAACCATCTTCCCTAAGACACCTCGCTTTTTAATCAGCTTACCATTTTCATGACGCATTTTCTCAAACTCTCCTGAACGAATTAGATACTCAGCAACGCAACGTAGCCGACGTTTTAAAGGCAAGTCAGCATTAGGAAAACGTGTACAGATAGTGTCAGGAGTCATATCCCGAAACGCCAACCGCAAGCGGTTAGCTAACGTCATGTTGCTATTTGGATCTTCTAATTCAAAATCTTTAAGCAGCTGGACGTACCGCTTCAAGACTTCATCATCAAAAGAACCCGTGGGTGGCATGAAAGGCTCGACTTGCAAAGCCAGGCTTTCAGGTAAAAGATCAACGTAATTGGTAATCGTTAAACTTTCAATTTCAACTTTGTCAAAACGATGAGGCATTTTTTTCTTCCATAGTTCTAGGAACGGGAATGTTGTCCCAATGCGACCGGTCATGCGGCTCGTACAAGGGACGTTTGCTCTTGTCAAAAGTCCGAAGGGTAGCCTCTGGTCCTTTGTGGTAAGAAAGGATTAACTGGTTCCAAGGGATACGAACCAATTGTTTTTTCGCCCCAGCAGGGATAACGATGTAGTGGACCCCCTGGACCCAGCCTTCAAACCCTTTGGTCTTGTTGCGCTTTTTCCCTTGCAAGATCCAATTACGAATTGTTTGATCTGTAACGCCTAATCGTTTCGCACATTCCTCTGTAGAAATGTACTCATCAGCGTAGATCTCAGGACTGACCATGTCAGTTTCGTTATTGCTGTACCGGGAATGCCACATGGAAGCAAGGATATTGCGAATGCCTTTCAGCTCTCCAGCAATAACGTCTAAGCTCTTATTTCCTTCCGACATATACGAAAGTTTAATGCTACAGTTCATTTGAAAATACTGTGTTTTTGATGGAAGAGCAAGTAACTCAGCAACGAGATTTTGTTACTCCTAGCCAAGTTCCACAAGAAGGAACTTATTATGAGAACCCAGAAGGCCCTCGTTTTAATAATCCAGCAGAGTACGAACAGGCAATGGCAGCTCAAACGCCACAACCTCAGCAACCTGGCGTGCAGTTTAATGTTCCTGATTTTGCAGCAATGCGACAAGCTGCACTACAGCAAGCAATTGAACAAGTCACAGCACAGCAAGCACCTGCCCCTCAAGCCCCACCAGTCCGTCCTCCGCAACCGATTCCACCCAATCCACCCCGACCTGCGGCGCAAGAAGAACCTCAAGTTGTATATGTCAGGCGCAACCTGACACTTGCAGAATTAATGCTTGTGTTTGTTATTTCAATTGGTGCCGTAACTGGCGTCCAATTTGGCTGGCATATTGCTACTGATGTCTTGCCACGTATTGAGATCCGCGATAAATAAGCAGTCCTATAATCAATAAAGGATCTTAGCGTTATAGCAGGGTGGCAAATAGAAGAATAACGCAATTCCCTGTTATTCAACCAGGGGACATCAACGACCAAGATGTGCTGACACTAGTCCACGTCTTTGAAGTTGACCCTGCGCTGCGCAATAAGAAATTTAGTTTTGAACAGCTTCGCTTATACCTTGATCAATACTATATTAATACGGCAGAGTTTGATCCTTTGCTGGCAGGCAATGTTATTGTCTCCGGTTACGCCATTATCAGTGGCGAAGGAATTTTTGGTTCAACCTTAAACGTATCAGGAGATGCTAGCTTCTCTTCTGATGTAACGATTACAGGAAACTTAAATGTTTCCGGTGACATGGATCTAGCCGGTGATCTAGATGTCGATGATATTGATGCTGTTTTTATCACGACAGACGGTTTAGAAGTCCAAGTTTCTGGCTTCATTAATAACCTTTCTGGCAATACGATCCAAGCAACCAGTGGTACGTATCAACATACGTCTACCATCTTGCAAACAGGTATTACTTCAAACTTTGTTAACGGTAATTTCACCAATTTAACAGCAGATTTTGCTGACGTAGGAATAGTTGAAGTCAGTGGCATCACTATTACAGGTGAGCTGATCTCTAGTGGAACAATCAATGCAAATGATATCAATGTAACTGGCACCCTATCGGGCGCAACTATTACAGGAGACGTTGTCAACGTAACAGATTTAAACGTTACCTCCGGCAACTTCGACTACATCTCAGGCATTACCATTACTGGCGACAACGTTGGTATTGCTAACGGTGAGTTCACCAGCATGACCGGGGAAGATCTCCGCTCATTAAACCTCTCTGGCACAACCATCACCGGAGAAGATGTTTTTATCTTTAATGCAACTATTGTCAGTGGCAGCTATCAGACCCTGACGGGTCAGACTTTTACAGGTGATACCAGTAATATTCTGAATGCAAATATTACTAATCTGTATGCAGAAGTTGCCAATATTGATACAGCAACGATCACAGGTCTGACTGTACAAACAGTTACTGGTGATGTTATTAATGTCACAGAACTAAACACTACTACCGGCAATTTTGATTCTCTTTTTGTTGATGAGCTTACAGCTAATAGTGGAACCTTTGGTTCTGGTTACTTTGAATTTCTTTCAGGCGAAGTAATTTCTGGTGACCTCGGTTTATTTGGTCAAATTGACGTTACAGTTCTGAATGCTGCCGCTCTTGAATTCTCAGGTAACCAAGCAATCAGTGGAAACCTTGACGTTATTGGTGACATCACAGTCACTGGAGATGTCTATGTTCAAAGTGGTTTAAACGTCACAGGAACAATTAGTGGCACTTCAGGAATCTTCCCAACACTTGACGCTGAAGTAATAAGAGCAAGTGGAATAGAAGTCGAAGTCATCTGGGTAAGTGGAGACGCAGTTGTCAGTGGAAACACTGAATTGCAAGGTGACTTAGAAGTCAGTGGAATCATTGTCAATACAAGTGGAATCATCACCAGTGGAGACGTAATTATTGGACCCAGTGGAGACCTTCTGGTTTCTGGAGAAAGTATTTTCTATCAAAGTGGCGTCTTTAAAGAAGATGTTTTCTTTGATAAAGATGTCACAGTAACAGGTGACTTAAATGTCAGCGGTGCACTCACTGTTGAAGGCGGAATTTCTTTCAGCGATGATATAACCGCTAGAAATATTACAGCTACGGGGAATCTAGATGTCTATGGAAACACCACACTAAGTGGAGACCTTCTTACCAGTGGTGATTTAACAGTTAGCGGGACAACAGTTCTTCGCGGAGACACGGATCTTCTTGGTGCACTGACTGTTACCGGAAACATTTCAAACCGAGGAGACATTGAAACCAGTGGCAATATTCTTTCTAGGGGAAACATAAATGCTGTCAATGTTTATGCATCAACCGCTATCACAGGCGAAACAGTTGATGCTATAACAATCAGCGGTCAAAACGCCTTCTTTGATAATATTCTTTTTATCAGTGGTTATGCAAGTAGCGGGCTTTTAATCAGTGGAGATCTAGGAGTTTCTGGTGATCTTTCTGTAGATGGTTCCGGTTTATTCCAAGGAACAGTAACAGGCGTCACTGCAGATTTTGTTTTTGTCAATGCATCCAATACCGTTTCAGGAACAACAGTCACAGGAACAAGCGGTCAATTTACCGAGATCCTTGCCAGTGGCATTGAGTGTAGCGGCATTGAGATTAAAGAACAACTTAATGTGCCGTTTGGATCAGTGACCGATCCTGGCTTAGGTTTCCGAAATGGAAATCAGGTTACTATTTACGACGGCATTATGTGTGAAAATGTCGCTGGACAATTCAGTGAAATGACTTTTGTTAACCAGCAAGCATCAGGAATGACACTTTCTTCTGGCAATGGAAGGTTCATTCTAACAATTTGGGGTGGCTAAAGTAGAATGAAAAGATCAGTAGTGGTAGCCAGGTAGAAAATTATGCCACAGTATGGCGAGGTACGGGTTGATTACATTACGTACACAACCG
>WLWH01001176.1_pt1 | contig 18217 bp, 24 predicted proteins | sample 6712741 | NCBI WGS metagenome assembly WLWH01 (sample SAMN12718694, study PRJNA515312) | sponge metagenome | isolation source: marine sponge | host: Mycale hentscheli | place: New Zealand: South Island, Marlborough, Capsize Point | collected 2003-05-01 | reverse complement strand
ATCTTTTTGTATAACTGTGCAATGGTAACTAAATGCGTCCCACAGCTGCAGCTCTTCTAACGGAAGAGATAGCTCACAAGGATTATTAACGAAAGCACTAATAGGCAGCTTATCATATAAAGCACCATATTGCGGCAAATACGTTTCAAAGTAGAGCGCTCTGCCTTGGATTGACTTAACAGTAACCCAAACACCTTCTACAAATTCTCCATGGCCTTTTTGATGATCATATAGGTATTCTTTTTTTATATATACTTTTGTCGGTGGTAGATTTGCTACTAGAAATGACATTTCCCCTCATGTAATGTTTATGTGGCTCATATTTTAACCATTTTATAAATTTAATCCAGTAGTTTAGCATAGTCCTTTAATTGGGGACCAAGGCACTACTTGAGTGCGCTTAGTCCACCGAGATGAAATGAAGTTGAGAATTTATGTGTACATTATGTGTCAATTATGTGCAAGAAAAAAATGCTTGACATGTTTTTTATCTACAGTGTCAAGAAAATAATTTTACTTGACTTTAAATAATGGCGGAAAACAGGGAAATAAAATGCTTGTTTTGTTCACGTGAACATGGTATACTATAAACAAGAACAGAGAAGGCCAACACAATTGCAATGGGTTGGTACCTTTTGGCTGAACAACGATAACAAAGTTGTAAGGCATGCTTTTAGGGAAGTACGGGCAAGTGCCTGAGGTAACTAAGGGTAGTACTGAAGTAGCGTTATTATGTAGAACATGATTTGTCGTGAAAAGGTTGTAGGTGCGGTCATGCAAGTCCTACAAAGGCTGTTTATTGGATGTTAGATTCTTTTATATCTTCTTGGAAGCACTATTTTAGAATCTAACGTCTGAGCAAGAAAGATATTATGTTAAGTATAAAAAAGTTTGATGATTGGTTAAATAAATCAAGTAAAGGTAATAAGATTACTTATTACCGTGGTTATTTATGTGGACCATGGTTACAAAAATTATCCCCGACAATGGATGAGCGGCGTGTAAGAACAATTAAGCAACATGTGTACCGTGCTGCTGAAGGTGGCGTTGTAACATTAGTTCAAAAAAAACATGCAGACTTTGATTATGAATATATAGCAGTGAGGGTGTAATGTTTTGGGGTTTATTAGGAGTTTTACTTATTCCAGCAAAAATTGTTTTTGCTGTTTGGATTGCATACATAATTTATAGTTATTTGTTAGGATTGATATGAGTGAACCAGTTGTGAAATTAGTGAGTGTACATGATGAGTTAAAACGTGCACGTGATGCATTTTATAATGCTATGTTTGAAGATAACGAAGAAGAAATGCGTGCGTCTAATGACGCCGTGGGTTATTATGAGTCAATGACGGATAGTACGTCATGCCCCGAGTACCCAGGCTTTTAAATGGACATTAATTCTGTACCAATGGTACGTGTGACGTGGGTTGACGCACGTGATACGGAAACAGGGTGGCTTGATATAAAAGATGTGTTAGCTGCGCCGTTAGCAATATGCCAGGAAGTTGGTTGGATGGTTATTAAAAATGATGAAAAGATCGTGGTCATGCGATCATATAGTAAAGACAAAGATGATACATCAGGTGGTGGTGCGATTGCTATTCCACAGGGTTGGATTAAAAAAATAGAATATTTACAGGTGGGACATGCAGACGTACGAAATTAATTTATGGTTAGATAAGAAAGTTATCGAGAAAATAGTAAAACAGTTTGAGAAGGATGAGGACGTGATGAATTATATCAAAGATAATTTTGATACGGCACCAGATCCAGAGTTTCCCTCATTAGATCCCACGCGTGGTTATACACGGCCCAAGGCTTCTAAATACATTATTACCTGGGCAAAAGTACATACATATGTACGTAAAAAAGGACCTACAAGAATAGAGTTAACTGAAGACGAAAGAGAAATCCAGAAAACCTTGGAGGCATCAATAACAAAAGAAGCAATTGATGAATGGGGTCATAATGAGATGCTACGTGAAGTAAGAAAAGAATATTGGAGTCACCCAAATGCCAAAGGTCTTGAAGAAAGAAAATAAAGAAGGGTTAACACCCAAACAAAAAAAGTTTTACGATGTTATTAAAGAGTTTGTAAAAGCTAATGGTTATGCACCATCGTATGAAGAAATGAAGCAATTAAATGGCATGCATTCAAAGAGTCAAGTGCATGGTTATGTGCACAGGTTAATAGCACGTGGTTGGCTTAAAAATGGAAATGGCAGAAATCGGTCAATTTCTATTGTTTGAGTCACATGTATAGTGTATATTTTGCTCAAAAGTTTTTTTTATTTTTAAATACCGGGATATTGGTGACACAGTGACACATTTAACGATTAAGTTATATAATTCAATGGTTTACTATGTGTCACGTATGTGTCACTACTCTAAACAACGCAAGGCACTTTTTTGTTTTTTAATAACTAAAATGAGTAAAAACTCAACTATACAGCGGGTTACAGCATGGTAGATAAAAGATTGGTTGCCGACACAAGTGGTGACACAAAAGATATGTCATTGAGACATCCAAAAGGCAGAGATGGATTGACCGATAGACAAAGAATATTTGTCAAAATTTACACTGACAATGAGGGTAGATTGACACCAACAGAATGTGCAAGACAAGCAGGTTACAAAGAGGAACGAGCTGCTGTTACAGCATCTGAATTATTAAATGGTAAACAACACCCAAAAGTAGTAGAAGCTGTTTTGGCTAGAAGAGCTGAATTAGAAAAAACACATGAAGTTAAATTAAGTAAACATGTTCAAGAGTTGGCTAGACTTCGTGATCGTTCTCTTTCAGAGAAGTCTTATTCTGCTGCTGTTAATGCTGAGCGCTTGCGAGGGCAAGCTGCGGGATTGTACATTGATCGTAAAGAAATCAGAACAGGCAGTATCGACAGTATGTCCCGTGAAGAAGTTTTAAAGAAATTAAAGGAGATTGGTATTGATGGAAAATTTAACAAAGAAGGAAATCAAACTGTCTTATCGCTCGAAGAAAAATCCAATGGCAAAGAACTTAAGGACATCACCCCAGTACAGACAAAAGATAGTAAAGGACAAGAAAAAGTATGACCGTAAAACCAGAAACAAATTTTTGGAAGAGTTTAAAGAGATCATTAGAGGGTGGTGAGTATATTGTTTCACGCCTTGAATCATACGTTACACCAGGATTCCCGGATTGCCTTATTTATAACAAGGTCACAGGTTTCTTCACAGTCGAATTAAAAGTTATTAATAGTAATAATAAAGTAACGATTTCACCCTTCCAAATTGCCTGGAATATGCGTCATGCTTTAGCAGGAGCTCAGTCATATATCTTGGTTGGGGGGCTACCCAACCACCATGTTAAACTGTTTCATGGATGCAAAACCAAGGAACTAGGCCAAAGCACCGTGGACCAAGTACCTGGGCTGTACGAGGGAAGGCTCGAGGACCTCGATTTTTCAAGCAAACTCCGAAACTCCGAAACTCCAGCATCCTCTGTCAATGTGACATAATGTCGCAGCTGGGCGCCCGGCGCCCGCGGGACAAACTCCGAAGCAAACTCCGAATAAATGGCAGAAGTCTGGGATTCTTTTTCCAGCCCGGGATCCAGGAGCTGCCGGGGCAGCTGAACCTTCAGGTAAACAGGCAAACTCCAATGGCGGATTTCCTAGGTTTTATGTACCAGCTCTTACCTGCAGCTCGAAGGCCGGGCGCCCGCTGCGCAAACGCTGATGCGTACCAGTCAGGTAGCTGTCCAAGTTTCGTGAAGCTCGGAAAGTTATCCACAGAAAATTTTGTGGGGTGGGTTGCATGTGATGTCATTAGGTGTTATATTATAAGTAGAAATAAACATAGGAGTTAATATGGTATTACCAGAAGATAGTAGCAATCCAATAGTGGAAGTGCTGAAAGAAATAGCTGAGTCTTTAGATAAGAACACAGATATACTAAATAGAATATGTAATCATTATGATTCGGTTGTTCCTGTAATGAAGAAGAATCAAGAAGTGGTTGCATTAGCAAACGAAGATAACCGAAGTACACTCGATAAGATGTATGACGGAATCTTCAGTACTAACGAGAGTTAGGCACATTTAGGGGGGGTTGTCAAACTCCCAAACTCCCCCTAACAAATTAACTGTGGATAACCTGTGGATAAGTCCCGCTGGGGCACCGGGCCCGCAGCGTACAAACTCCCTGAAACTCCCAAACTCCCCAATAATAAATCTAGGTTTTCTGCCGGTTTTTCCGAGCTGGTTTGCGCACCGGGCGCGCCGGGAGTTCCCGGACAGTCTTCGGAATAAAAAGGTTGGATTTCTGCCATTTTTTTGTAGCCCGGGACTTGACTTCAGGATCCAGGAAGGTTATATAATAAAGAAGAGATGGTAGATGACACTTAGAATTGGGGTATTTCCGCCGTTTTTTAAAGCAGGTAGAGCTGGAAGCAGCTACTGCATCCTGCTTCACCAGCTGCAGCGTGAGCTGCTGCATCAGAATTAGAAAGGAATACAATGTTTGATTTTATAATAGGAATACTCCTCCCTCTGAAATGGATTGGGATCGCGTTCCTGGTATACTATTTAGTATCCCGTTTGGCTTAAACTCCCAAACTCCATTAATATTTATCCACAGGTTCTTGGACCATGCGACATGTTGTCGCCCGGCCCGGGCGCCGTACGGGTTTGACATGAATTTGGATTCGTGTTATGCAGAAGATAGAAAGAGAAAGGACTACTATGATTCGTTGGAACAAATGGACTAGAGATTATACATATACTTATGAATGGCATGATGGTGCTTGGACACTTATCCACAGGAAAAGCAATCGACCCATTGTACATTGGGTGAAGTCATGGTATACTAAACCAGTTAAATTAACAGAGTATGGTCAGCGACCTAGTTGCTAACAGTAGAAACAAGTACTCGACGAGGCAAGATAAACGGAGTTATTCGGCTCTTGCCTCCAAACTCCAAACTCCAAACTCCCAAGACTTATCCACAGGTTATCCACAGCCCGGCAGTTTGCCCGGCGGGCGCCCGGGAACTTCAGGAGTAGATCTACCAGTTGTTGAAACTCCAAACTCCAAACCACTACATCTTGTATATACCTGCATCGTTAGCTTCCTGCCGCCCGGGCAGCAACTTCCTGTGCTGGAATTTACGCATAAAAAAAGGGGGAACTTTCGTTCCCCCTATTTGACTCAACTATTGGAGTAGGTATAAACTACTGAGTCAAACCCATTCGCTTTAAGATATAACCAACATCGCTTTGGATATGTTTAATTAAATCTTTGCCTTCGTTATTCTGTGAAGCCCATTCAACTATTGAATTACAAAGCACACCAGAAATAAGTTTCCAATCTGGACTATTACCCATTGGAACTTTACTAATGATCTCTTGTAAATCGCCAATAGCGTTTTGGCTTTTAGAATACTCGACCATCTCCCTCACTAAAGGGGAGATGTCAACGTTGTTCATAGTTACTAATTCATTCTTTTTTGTCATAATGCTACTCCATTTATTTCTATTACAGTTTCGGGGTTGATGTTAGCCCAACGTCTATGGTTTGGGTTTAAACCATTACCAACACGATAAGCTAATACATAGTTAGCACTCTCTTTGATACTATCTCTAGTACCAATGTTAGTATGACGCCAAGCATGAGTACCTAATATACCACGCTTAATCTTGGACACATCACCTTTGTTATTTATCCATTTGCAAGAGAAGAAACCCATTCCTACTCTAGCTTTGAAGTCTTGTTTTGTCATAGTGTTTATACCTTTCTATTTCTAATTACTTTGTACTACGAATAGAGGTATATTTATATAGTTAAATGCATTAAGTTGTGGATAACCTGTGGATAACTTGCCCGGGATATAGTTGGTGTGTGCTGTGTCAAGTACTAGATGTAGGGGTGCGACAATATGTCGCAGGCGGCGCCCGGGACTTAAATCCCCCCTGCGAAGACCCCGACCCCCCCTTTTGCATCGGGTCCCTCGAGTTCGCTGGCGAACACTGATTGAGAGTGACAATGTACTATAAAAACGTTATAACTACCTTTCCGAAAAAATTTTTAAAAAATGGAAAATATTTCGCAATTAGAAAAATTAGACACTCAAACTCTTAAGTATTTACTTAAGAATGCTGTTTCAGAAAAACAGGAAAACACTCAAGCAGACTTTATGAAGTTTGTAAAAACAGTTTGGCCTGAGTTTATTGAAGGTAACCACCACAAAATTTATGCAGAAAAATTAAATCGTATTGCAAATGGTGAGCTTAAAAGACTTATTGTCAATATGCCACCTAGACATACAAAATCAGAATTTGCGTCGCATTTATTTCCGGCGTTTTTTATGGGCAGGCATCCTAAATCTAAACTAATACAGACTACGCACACAGGTGAGTTAGCAATCAGGTTTGGACGTAAAGCAAAAAATTTGATAGAATCAGATGAGTATGCTTCAGTATTTCCAGATGTTACTTTGGCTGCAGATTCTAAAGCTGCAGGAAGATGGGAGTCAAATCATAAAGGTGAGTATTTTGCTGCTGGAGTTGGCGGTGCTATTACCGGTCGTGGGGCTGACTTACTTATTATCGACGATCCTCACTCAGAGCAAGATGCATTATCTCCTTCTGTTCTTGATGGTCATTATGAGTGGTATACTTCTGGTCCTCGCCAAAGGCTTCAGCCAGGGGGCGCTATAGTATTAGTCATGACCCGTTGGTCCATTAAGGATCTAACAGGAAAATTGCTAGACGCTCAAGGTAAAAGTAAAGATGCAGACCAATGGGAAATAGTAGAGTTTCCAGCAGTCATAAACGATAAACCGATGTGGGGTAATTTCTGGTCCATGGACGGTCTGAATTCTGTTAAAGCTTCCATACCTTTAACCAAGTGGCAAGCACAATGGATGCAGCAACCTACGTCCGAGGAAGGTGCTCTTATAAAACGTGAGTGGTGGCGTGAATGGGAATCTGAAAAGATACCTAGTTTAGAGTTTATTATACAATCATATGATACAGCATTTAGTAAAAAAGAATCGGCTGATTTTAGTGCAATAACAACGTGGGGTGTATTTACACCCGTGGACGGAGGACCACAGGCCTTAATTTTGTTAGACGCTAAGAAAGAACGATGGAACTTTCCAGAGCTAAAAGCAGAGGCTATGGAGCAATACAAGTACTGGGAGCCAGAGATGGTATTGATCGAGGCCAAAGCGTCCGGGCTACCATTAACTCATGAGTTGCAAAAAATGGGAATACCTGTTATAAATTTTACACCCTCAAAAGGAAATGACAAACATACGAGGGTAAACAGCGTGGCTCCACTATTCGAAGCAGGAGCCGTTTGGGCGCCCAAAAAAGATTTCGCTGAAGAAGTCATAGAAGAGTGTGCAGCTTTTCCCTTCGGTGATAATGATGATTACGTGGATTCAACCACGCAAGCCTTAATGAAATATAGACAAGGCTACCATGTTACGTTAAAAGATGACTTTGAGGACGAGAAAAAAGAACCAGCTCAGGGGAGAGTTTATTACTAATGGCAACAGAAGACTACGAAGTAGGTGACGGAACAAACGTTGACGATTATTTAAAATTAGCAGCTAACACTGTAACAGGTGGAGCATATGATTTTGGAGAAATGTTGTACGCTGGTAATCCTGTAAATTTTTTAACAGGTTATGATTTTCCTGGAATAGGAGAAATGGTTTTTGGTCAAGATTCTTACCCAGGTGAAGACGGTACATTTTTTGATTATGATTATGATGCTTCTACATTTGGAATGAAACCAGCTGATTTAGAAGAATACACAAAGCTTGCAGCACAATTTGCAATACCTATTGGTGGTATTCCTTTAGCCGCAGCTAAAGTTCCTAATGCATTAAAAATGGCATCACAAGTTTTTCCTTCCTTAAAATATTTTAATGAGTTAGCAAAAGGAAATAAATATTCTACTGCTTATAAAAATGCATTAAAATTAGTAGAAAAAGCAAAAGGTAAAGGCGCAGCAACAGCAAATGATGTTGCTTTAATGGCACAAAGCGGATTAGCTAATGCTGGTAAATTTAAAAGATTTTTAAATAGTTTTGTAAAGCCATATGCACAAACTTTTTATAGACCATTTAATCCAATGAATTTTTTTGGAAAAAATCAAAAACTAAAACCAAACACTATTGTAAATAAAAAAAGTTATAAGCCATTTAAAGATAGTAAACCAGAATTAAACTATGCTAAAAATGCTATACGAAACTATGCTGTTGCATCAACGGTTCCTATTGCTAAAAAAGGAATTGAATATCTAGCTGATCGTAACCCAGAAAAATTTGATAGATTTATAGAACAGTTTGACACAAGTTCAAATTATGTAGATCCAATAATGAAGATGGCTGGTAAAAAGAAAAACGATCATCCACTAATAGGAATTCAATTTGGGGATGGCCCAATGTATTATGGGTAAACTATGCGTGCTAAATCTAAAATAGTTCCTACTCCAGGAGCGTTAGTTCAATATTTATTAAAAAACGTAAAACCTAAATTTTCCGTGCCGCATGAAACTGCGGATTCTATTCTTACATTATTGCCTAGGTTTACAGGTGAAAAATTTATTCCTAGTCATAAAAAAACAAATTCCCCTAAAGCCCAAGAAGTTTTAGATATTGAAAAAAATTTAACAGTTAGCCCATTTGGTTATTCTAATTTAAGAGAATGGGTAACAACAGTAAAACCTAAATTAGAATACTTACAAGAAAAAGAAGGACTAGATAAATACTTACCTAGACTTGACACCAGTCAAAGTTCTAGCCCTATTACACAGGACCTTTCCTCAGGTGCGGTATTTGCAAATCATTTAGTAAAGAAAAAAACTTTTAAGTTACCAACTACTGAACCCAAAACAGCAGCAGAAACTTATGAGCAAATGAAGCTTGTACAAACCCAAATGGATAATGCGGATGCCAGTTTTCAAAGAATGTTTCAAGCATTAAGAGGACTATCAGATTCTAAACGTCAAAATATTCCTAGTGCAAATTTTATATTAAGCGAAAATAATTATAAAATACCAGATGCAAAAAAGATTTATGAATTAACATCTGGTGTAGGTGGATTCCATCAATTTTCAAATAAAGGATATTATAATTATCCTGAGTACAATGATGAAATAGTAACAGCTTTAACTAACTTTGATGCTGGTTCTAAAAAAATGGCATCATTAATAAAAAATATAACCAATCAATCTCCTGCGTATCAAACACCGGATGGAAATTATGTTGGTAAGTTAAGTTCTGATCAAAAGAAACAAATAGAGCAAGAAAAATTTGTTTATTATTTAAATCAAGATTTTAAAGGAAAAGAATATTTAGATCTTGTTCCCGATAACATTATAAGCAAACACACAGATAAAATATTAAATAAAATTTTTAGAAAAACTAATCCATTTAATCCTAAGGAATGGCAATACCAAGTAAATTTTTATAAAGACCCCAGAAAATTTGATAGTAGGTGGTTAAAAATGGGATATGGTGACAAAAATCCAATATCTCTGAAATCAGCAGAGCAATACACTAATATTGGTGGAGAACGTACTTTTACAGAAACTTTTACAGTTCCTAAAACTAAATCTGAATCATCCACACCAACACAAGAAAAACAAGGTATAATACAATTAGCTTCTCGTTTAGGGCAGATAAGAGCACAGCAAGATATCATAGGTAACTTTATTCGTGGCCAAATTTATGAAAGAGGACTGCCAGCTGTAAGCAAGTTAATGGAAAGTGGAGATCCAAAATTTAAAAAATTACTTCTAGATAAAATGGATGAACAATTACCAACAATGAAAGAACAATTAAGTTATGAAACTGATATAAAAAAAGACAAAGAAATAGTTGGTGGGTTAAAAGATTTAATGATGAGAACTTACCCTGATACAGATCCAAGCAGAATACAAACATTTAATAGGGGACATAAATTTGCACAAGCAAAAGTAGGAGAACTTTATAATTCTTTACCTAACGGTCCAGCTAAAGAATCAGTAAAAAATTTATTAAGAATGTCGGGTGATACCAACATGATTCAATTTCAACCGTCTATTGTTAATAAGCCAATAACATCGGCGGTAGAACAGGTACTACAAAATCCTAATAGTGTTCTTTCGGTAACAGACAAAGCTAAACTACAATCACTTTTACAAAAACTTAAAACAACTAGCATTTTTATAGACATGCAAGGTAACCGTACACCATATGGTGCAATGCGTGGAGATCCTTATGCTATTAATAGATTAACTAAAAAAGAGTTTTTAGAATTAATTGATATATTGAATAAAGATAATTACCGTGATATTGGTAAATATATTAGAACTGGACAATTCGATAAATTCAATAGAGGAGGAAGCGTGGACTACGGAGAAATGAAACAAGTTGTACCGCCCTTGGACCCGGGTGAAAAACAACATTTAGTAAAAGGCGGTAAGAAAGGACCTATTCCTACACCAGGAACGGCAGTTCAATATGTTAAAAATCAAATCATGCCTTCTGTTTTAAAAAACGTTTCTCAAATGGCATCAAAAATGCTTCCTAAAGATACTACTAATCCTTTTGTTGTAGTTGATAAAAACAATTTACCTATTAAAGATTTTAAAACACAAAATGAAGCAGAGACATGGCTTAACACAAAAGGAGAAACAGTTTCAGAAGATGAGTTTTATGAATCAATAATTAATTATTCTGTTAAATCTAAAGATCAAATTCAAAGTGAAACAGTAAGTACAATTCAAGAAACACCAGCAATGGTTTACAAAACACCTGAAGTTATTAAAAACGCAGCTATGGAAGTTGCACCAGGAAAACAATGGCTTGGCATTTTAAAAAAAGCAGGTGTATCTCCTAAAGAATTAGATGATACATCTATTGGTCCTTATTTAAGCATTCAAGCACCTAATAAAAAAATAACAAAATCTGAATTAATGGAAACTTTTGATTTAGTTTCTCCAAATTTTGAAGTTATTGCTATGGGAAAAAGAGATGTTGGTAAAATGTCTAAAAATATTATTGATAAATTTAATCAAGTTAAATCAAATGTTCAAATGAGCGGCACGGACCAAGGAGTAGTAAACAATTTTGGAGCTATTTTACAAAATACCATAACTGCTACAACAGACAAACAGCTTTCTTCTGTAACAAAACAATTAAATTCACTGCTAAAACGAGCTTATGGCATTGATAATGCATTAGCAAGCAATGAACTTGCTACAAATACTCAAATTGCAGCACCAATTAGAAGTATTCTTGGTGATTTAAGTGAATTATTGAAAACACGTGGTGCATCTTTAACTTATGAGGCTAATCCACAGTATTCTGGTGATCAAGTATTACCTGGTGGTAACAATTACCGTGAATTAGCTTTTAAATGGACACCTGGAAGCCTTAGAAAAAGCGAATCAGGGTATATTCCATCACATTCTTTTGGTTTAAAAGATGAAAGAGCGCAAGGAATCTTTGTTCATTCAAGAATTTCAGATAGAACAGACAATTTTGGAAGAAAATTACTATTTGTAGAAGAAATTCAATCTGATATGCATCAAAGACCTCAAAAATCAATAAGACAAGGTAATAAAAACGTATATGGCACTCGTGAGGACAAAATAGTAGGAGTTCAACCAGCTATTGATGAAATGACAGCATTACAGGGAAAAATTGACAGAATTTTAGCTGCGGATCCTACAAATCAAGCTTTACCAGGTTTATATCAAAAAAGAGAAACATTAGCTGCAAAAATTCAAGAAATACGTGATACTATGGGTTCTACCGGTGGAGGAGGTACACCAGAAGGACCTTTTCAACGATCTGGTGATTATGGTTCTTTTGTTATGAAATATTTAGTTCGATTAGCAAAAGAAAACAATTATGATGGTGTAGCGTTGTCTACAGGCAATATTAAAAACAGAAGAGGCTATGGATCAGAGGAAGAACAAAAAGGACATTTTGGTTTTTATGATAAAATAATGCAAAAAGAATTAAAAAAACTAGCCAAGAAGTATGGAATAGATTATGTTAACACCGTAATTAATGATGGTAAAATAAACTGGGGCAATGTACCAACATTATTACTTAGATCTACTGATAAAGTTATGGAAGGGTTCCAAGCTTTTAAAACAGGCGGTTTAGCAAGAGAAAATTTTGTGGACGTAGTTCCATTATTATAAGGGGAGAGAATGGTAAAAAATCCAAATGACAATGTAGAAAAAGCTATTGAAGCACTACAAATGGGTCTAGAAATAGCCGATAGCGAAGAAACAGTTATAGATATACCAACAGAACAACCTATTGTTGAAGATAACATGGAAGTTGTTGAAACGGCAGATGGTGGCGCTGAGATTAGTAATGTCAGTGAATCAGGAAAGCCAATTGATCAAACAAATATACCTTTCGATGCAAACTTAGCAGAATACATCGAAGATTACGAACTTTCTAGATTTTCAATAGATCTAGTAAACTCATTCGAAGCGGATAAAGATTCAAGGAAAGATTGGGAAGATACCTATATCAAAGGCCTTGATATGTTAGGTTTTAAATATGAAAACCGAACACAACCCTTCGAAGGTGCATCAGGGGTCGTTCATCCTTTATTAGCTGAATCTGTTACGCAGTTTCAAGCCCAAGCTTATAAGGAACTTCTCCCCCCAAGCGGCCCCGTGCGCACCCAAATTGTTGGTGAAGTAACACCAGAAATTGAAGACCAAGCTGAACGTGTAAAACATTACATGAATTATCAAATTACTACAGTGATGAAAGAATTTGATCCAGAAATGGATCAATTATTATTTTATTTACCGTTATCAGGTTCTGCTTTTAAAAAAGTTTATTATGATGAGTTATTAAAAAGATGTGTATCTAAATTTGTATCAAGTGAAGATCTTGTTATTAATTACATGGCAACAGATTTAGAACAAGCTGAAAGAGTTACACATTGTGTAAAAATGTCAGCTAATGAAATTAAAAAATTACAAGTATCTGGTTTTTATATGGATGTGCCAATATCATCTGGACAAGTAGATAACACAAATGAAGTACAAGAAAAAGTAAATGAGCTTCAAGGTGTAACTCCTACTAATGCAGGAGAAGACGATGAGCACATGATTTTAGAAATGCATGTTAATGCAGACGTTCCTGGTTTTGAAGATGCAACAGGAATTAAACTTCCTTATATTATTACTATTGATCAATATTCACAAAAAATTCTTTCTATAAAAAGAAACTGGAAAGAACAAGATCTTAATTTTACAAAAAAAGATTATTTTGTACACTTTAAATTCCTCCCAGGCTTAGGCTTTTACGGCTTTGGTCTAATACACATGTTAGGTGGGTTATCGCGAACAGCAACAAGTGTTTTGCGGCAGTTAATTGATGCTGGTACACTCGCTAACCTACCGGCAGGATTTAAAGCACGTGGAATGCGTATTAGAGATCATGATGAACCAATACAACCAGGTGAGTTTAGAGATGTTGATGTAACTGGTACTTCTATTAGAGAATCGTTATTACCACTTCCATTTAAAGAACCTTCCCAAACATTATTTCAATTACTAGGTTTTTCTGTTGATGCAGGTAAATCTTTTGCTGCTATTGCAGACATGAAAATGGGTGAAGGTAATGAACAAAATCCAGTTGGTACAACACTAGCATTATTAGAACGTGGTACTAAAGTGATGAGTGCAATTCATAAAAGATTATATTTTGCACAAAAAGAAGAATTTACTTTATTAGCTGCATGTTTCCAAATGTATACTCCACCGGAGTATCCTTATAATGTCGTTGGTGGTAATCGTATGATTAAACAACAAGATTTTGATGATCGTGTTGATATATTACCAGTAGCTGATCCAAATATTTTTTCGATGGCACAACGTATTACATTAGCACAACAACAATTACAATTAGCTAATGCTGCACCACAATTACATAATATTAGAGAAGCATATAGAAGAATGTACATGGCAATGGGTATTGATAATGTAGATGCTATTTTAAAACCAGATCCAGAAGATCCAGTTCCAACTGGACCTGCAACAGAAAACTCTGCAGCAATGAAAGGACAAGAACCAGTTGTGTTTCCACAACAAGACCACATGGCACATATATCAGCACATGCAGAATATATGTTTACACGTATGGTTCAAATTAATCCTCAGTTGTATGCTATGTTACAAGCACACGTTTCTGATCATGTTGCATCAATTGCAAAAAAACAAACAGAAGAACAATACCGTGATCAAATGCAGAAAATGAATGAAGCTATGCAACAAGCACAACAAAATCCACAAGCTATGCAGCAGTTAGAAAAACAACAAGAACAATTGTTAAACGAAGCTGCAGCAACTACGGCACAAATAGAAGCTGAATTAACTAAACAGTTAGCAGCTGATGAAGAAGCACGTATGAGTAAAGAACAACAAGATCCATTAATTAAATTAAAACAACAAGAGATTGATTTAAAAGCTATGGAAACAACTGCACGTTTACAAAAAGACATGCTAATAGATACAGAAAAATTAGATTTAGAACGTGATAAACTAGAAGCAGACACAGCGCTTGATATTATGAATTCATCTGCTAAGATTGATGAGCAAAGAGCTGCTGCACAAATGGAAATGTTAAAAGAAAATATCATTACTGCGCGTGAAGCAATGAAAGATAAAACTCAAGAAAGAGTTGCTCGTGAAAATGTGAGGAAAAAAGATGAGTCTAAAACTAAATAAAATTACTGATGTAATGAAAAAAGCAGAAGAATTAATAGAAAAAGAAGTCAACAAAGCACCAGAAGACACGGTGCTTATTGCATCCGCTTTAATGGCAGTAACAAGAAACTTGTATGTTTCGGCATTAGGTATAGAAGGTACTGCCCACATGTTTGAAGCTGTGGCGGATAGTTTTGTTGAAACTGAAGAGTTCATTCAACAATTTAAACCAACTATTCATTAGGAGGATATATGAAGTTATTAAAAGATCTATGGTCGCACTTGAAAGAGTGGTCGGACTGGGGAATGAAGGACTGGATTAAAGCCGGTATCGTTGCTCTAGTAGTGATTATAATACTTAAATCAGTTGTTGGTGCATAGTGGCACCACCACCTAAAAAAAAGAAATTAAAGTCTTTTGATAGAAGAGAGGCTTATATTGCTAACCAAGGCATCCGTGCTGTTAACGCAGCACGGGAACGCCAAAATACTTTTGGCAATGCAAATTTTGCCCTGTCTCAGCCTAAAGAATTTTATTTAAATAGAGATAATCTTTCTAAAATAAAAGATACATTAGTTAATATACCTGCTGTTACAACAGATCAAAACGAAACTCGTAACATGTATCAAATGATGATGAACGCTATTAAAGGCGGCGGTGGCGCACAAATGATTAATACATCTGGTCTTCCAGCTGGAGCCAGAAGAATAGGTAGAACTTTGTTTACCGACCCATCAAAATCACAAGGTTTTTTTGGTGATGCTAAATCTCTTTTTACAGGAAAAAATAGAGCTGCTGTTAGAGCCCCAGAAGTAAATTACTTCCCTAATTTTGGACAAGAAGGAAAAGATTTTTATAAAAAAGAATTTCCTATTGCAAGTGGTTTAGATTCTTTAATGAAATTTGGTCAAAATTTTATTCCAGGCGCTAATGCAATTAGAGCAATATTACCAAAAAGAAAAAGAAAATTAATTGATCGTACATTATTACCAGTAAATGGAATTGTACCTTTACTTCCAGAAAAAAGTCTTAGTGAATTTGAAGAATCTATTGAGTCAACAGCTGGTGATGGAATTACTACAGATAGAATTTTAGACATGGCTACAAGAAGCCCTGAATTTACTTATCCTACTGATGTTGCAACAGAAGTAGTAACAGAAACAGATATGCCAAGTGATGCAGATTTAGAAGAAGCATATTTTTACACATTTAAAGATAGTGGTTATAGTGATGCTTATGTAGGAAATAGTGCTGTTATTGATACAACAATGGCAAGTTTAGAACAATGGAAAGACGCACACAAAGATAATAAAGCTTACATTGATAGCATTTTACAAGTTAAGGCAGCCGGTGAAGAAATGGGAATAAATTAATGGTTAATCCTCATGTTGATAATGGAGTACCTTGGTCACCCAAACCACCAAGTACAAATACTTCAGTAAGTACAGGAACACCAAATTTTGGTGGAACTGGAACTGGTGGTAATAATCAAACTAATAATCAAACTAATAATCAAACTAATAATCAAACTAATAATGTAGGTATTACTACTTTAGATGATGGAACAATATCTGTCCCTGAAGTTAATACTGTTTCTATTAAACCACAAAATGTTTCTACTATTTATGGCGATAACTTAGATCTTAGTAACATGTCAGATGAAACATGGCAATTAGCAATACAAGCTGCAGCGTCTAATCCTGGATATGAAAAAAGTTTTGAAGGACAAAAATTAATAGAGGCTGGAATAACACCAAATTCTAATCAATGGATTGCACATTTTGGTTTACCCCACATTATTTCAACTTCAAGTTCAGGAATTCCTTCAATGACCCAGGATAACAAATATATTTACACTGGAAAAGGTCAACATTTATTAGACAACTATAATGACCCTATTGGATCTTACGATGAAACAGTACAAGATTATTATAATATAAAAGAAGCTAACGAAGCTCAAAAAAGTGGTCAAAATTATGGTTATGGTTATGATTACGGATCTGGCTCAAGTTCAGGTTATGGAGCAGCCGTTCATCCACTTTCCTTTATGCGAGGTAGAGGAAGAGGTAAACAAATAGATACAGCAATGTTAGATCCACGCATGGGAGGAATTGACGCTTCACAAACAGCATCTAATATGTTAATGCAACTAGGACAAGGATCAAAAGCTTTTGCTATGGATCCTAACACAGCTGGTATTCTAGCCATGCTACAAGGATAATATGTTAAATTTGTTACTTAAACCATTATTAGGAGTTGCTTCTCAAGCCGTCACTGGCTTTGTAGAGACAAAGAAAGCAAAGGCTGAATCTAAGCTAGTAGAGATTAAAGCAAAGACTGCTTTGCGTGAAAAGCAAATAGCTGGCGAAGTATCGTGGGAAGCATCAGCCGTAGACCAAATGAAAGGGTCGTGGAAAGACGAACTAATTTTAATTTGCCTTTTGGCTCCGGCCGTAGCCGTATTTTTTCCAGGAATGACTCATCATATAGAAGCTGGGTTTGTTGCACTTCAACAACTCCCGGATTATTATAAACATTTATTATACATCGCCTGCTCAGCAAGCTTCGGCATCAAGGGAGCTAAAGGTGCTGTAGGATTATTTACAAAGAAAAAATGACACCAGAAAGATTATCAGCATGGAGAATTTTTCCTAGGTTATTAATTACATTATACGGAATTTCATTCTGGCGTACAACAGAATGGTTTATGGGTTTACCAGATCCAACAAACGCACAATCAGCTTTTGTGTCAGTTGTTGTAGGAGCTGGTGCCGCATGGTTTGGACTCTATGTTGGAGGTACCAAACACGCAACAGTGAAAGTGGAGAATAAAGCAACATGAGCAAACCAGGATTATATGCAAATATTCATGCAAAAAGAAAAAGAATAAAAGCAGGAAGTAAAGAAAAAATGCGTAAAGTAGGAAGTAAAGGTGCACCTACTAAACAAGCTTTTATTAATAGCGCAAAAACTGCTAAGAAAAAATAATGACACTTAAAAAATATCAAAATAAAACAGGTGGATTAAACGATGCTGGAAGAAAACATTACGGTGTTAAGTCACCAGTTTCAAAAGGTACTAATCCAAGAAGAGTTTCTTTTGCGGCTAGATTTGCAGGCATGTCAGGACCAATGAAAAAACCTGATGGTAGCCCTACCCGTAAAGCACTTGCACTTAAAAAATGGGGATTTTCTTCTCCTGAAGCAGCTCGTAATTTTGCAAACAAAAATAAAAAAACAGTATAATGCCTTTTAAATCAGAAAAACAAAGAAAATATTTATGGGCTAATGAGCCTGAAATAGCAAAAGATTGGACGGAAGAGTATGGCAGTAAAGTTGTCAAAAAAAATCAAGGTGGCAGTGTCCAAAGAACAGTTAGACCAAGAGGTTTTAACTTGATGTTACCTAATAAAAGACCTATAACAAAAATATATTAAGGAGAAAACTATGGTTGGAAAAATTATGTCAAGACCCGAAAAAAGAAAAACACCGG
>WLWH01001175.1_pt1 | contig 18224 bp, 29 predicted proteins | sample 6712741 | NCBI WGS metagenome assembly WLWH01 (sample SAMN12718694, study PRJNA515312) | sponge metagenome | isolation source: marine sponge | host: Mycale hentscheli | place: New Zealand: South Island, Marlborough, Capsize Point | collected 2003-05-01 | reverse complement strand
AAACTGCAATTAGAAAAGATTTTGCTCAAGGTAAAAGATTTGCAGAGTGGTTAGGTTTGGAGAACGAAGGTTTAATGAGAAAATTTGGTTTTGATGGTTCTGATCAATATATGTATGCGAGGATATTTTAATGGCTCCATTAGTAGCAGCAGCACCTTATATTTCAGCAGCAAGTTCTGTAATGCAATTTACACAGCAAGGTACTCTTGGTAAATATAATCAAAAATCTTTTAATAGAAGTGCTGACGTATTAGAAGGTCAAGCTGCACAGATAGAACAAAAAGCAGAATTTGATATTGCACAATTTAATAAAACTTATCAAAAAGTAAAAGGAGAAACTAGAGTTTCTCTTGCTAAATCTGGAGTACAAATAGGAAGTGGTAGTGCATATAATATTGCTTTATCAAATGCACTTGAAGCAAAGTTACAAGAAAATTTAATAAGATATAATTCACAAGTTGCTGCAGCTAATAAAAGAGAAGAAGCAAGTTTTGCAAGAATAAAAGGTAGTATTGCTAGACAAGAATCTAAACTTAAACAAATACAAACTATAGCATCTGCTGGTACGACTTTATTAACAATCGGTGGTGGATCATCACCTCAAGGATTAAAGGTAGCTCCATAATGCCAAAGATACCCACATTTACAGCACAAGGATCAATAGAACAATTACAAGGTTCTACTGCTGCTCCTCAAATTGGATTAACTTCAACATTAGCTACCGCTATAGCACCTGCTACTAAAATGCTTGTTGATCAAAAAATACAAGAAACAAATGCACAAAATCAAGCAGAAGCATTAAAGCTAGAAAACAATTTTATAACTGATTTTATAAAAGTATCAGAAACTATTAATAGTGATGAAGTAATGTCTGTTAATAAAGATGTTGCTAACAAATATTTAAAAGATCAATCTAATGCTTTAATTAGTAAATACAAATCTCAAGCAACTAATAATAATGTTGGAATTAAATTTGAAAACTATGCTTTAGCAGAAACACAAAAAACAATATTTAGAACTGATACAAAAATATCAGAAAATATATTAAAAAATTTATTTAATGGTTTTGATAAACAGAAAGAACTTTTACTTATAACAGCAGATACAGATGAAAGTGGTATGGCTAAAAAAACTTTAAAAGGTGATTTAGAAAAATTAACTAAAGATACTTTTACTTCACAAGTGTCAGCACCAGAATTAAAAATTATGTTAGATTCCATACCAGCTGAAATTGATCTTATGGATGGTTCTAAAGATGTTATACAACAACCAGAAACAACTCTTTATGCTTTAAATGATGATAAAAATTATTTACCTAACTTAACTCTTAAACAAAGAAATTTTTTAAAAGAAAAAGCTATTACAATTTTAACACCACGAATTGACAATGATTGGAAAAATTATGTAGCTGCTGCGGCTTTAGGTAAAGAACCTGTGCCATTTAATATGGATTTAGCTAAAGAAGTTTTACCTGCCGAAACAATAGTTAAAATGGAAAATCAATTAGAAACAATAGATGATACTATTGGTAAAGTAAAAATTTTAAATTCAATTAATTCTAAAGATTTAAAAACAACTATAGAACAATATGAATTAGAAATAGATACTAAAGTTAAAACAGGTGTTATTGACTTTTTAATAGGTGAAAAAAAGAAAGAATATTATAATAATATTGTAAATAATAGACAAGAAATATTATCAACTGATCCTGTAAGATTTATTATAGATACAAATGAAGATATAAAAACTGCTGTAGAAGCCATTGAATCAGCAGAAGGAGATCAAAAAAATACATTAGAATTTGAATTAGCTACATCTTTAGTTAAAATTCAAACAGATTTAGGTGTACCAAAGTATAATCAAAAAGTTATGACCTCCAATCAATCAAAACAATTTGTTTTAAATTATAAAAATGGTGATCAAAATACTAGAGTAGCAATGCTGCAAGGTTTAGATTTACAGTTTGGAGATCTAAACAATAAAGCATTTCAACAATTATTAAATGATGGTTTGCCAGAAACAGCTATTCTCTCATCTTATTTTCAAAACCCAGCAATAACTGAAGCATTTTTATCTTTTGATTCTAAAGAAAAAAGAACAGAACTAAAAGAATTTGCAAAACAAAATAATGTTAAGTTTGATAAATTACAAAAAGATATAAGAACAAGTAAAGCTATAAGACTTTTTGAAGATATAGTTGCAACAAATACTGGAGCAAATAGTGCAGAAACTTTAGAGCAAATGAACAGTATTACAGAAATATTAACTTATTATACATTAAATCAAATGTTTACTGAAAGTGATACTAGCGAAGTTAAAGCAAGAAAAAAAGCAATAGGACTTATTAAAGATAATTTTCAAATAGAAGATACTTATTATGTTCCTAAAATATGGGATGGTAAAAAATTATTAGATAGTCATGTTGATACTATTGTTGCTAAAACAGAAATAATTAAAGATCATTATGTAGATCAATGGGGTGCAATAGCTTTTGGATCAATGAAAGACGATACACTTACAATAGATATAGAAAATGAATTTGAAGTTAATGTAAAAGAAAATGGTGAATGGAGAAATACATCTGATGGCGAAGGTTTAATATTTGGTATTATTTTACCAGATGGAGAATTTGCTCCTGTTAAAAATAGTAATGGTGATTTTTTAGAATTTGATTTTGATGATGATAGTTACATCTTGCCGGGAACTGACATAAAATTAAATATGTCTTTAAATGATTTTATGCCAGAGCCAGATCAACAAGCTGCATTAATAACAGATGAAAATGAAAAACCTAGATTTGCTGGTTTAGTTGAAACTAATAAATTTTTTAATTATGTAAAAAAAAAAGAAGGACCATTCTTTAAATCGGCAACTCAAGCAACTGAAGGTGAATCAAAACTTACTATAGGTTATGGTAGGTATGGTGCTGCAGAAGGACAAACAGTAAATAAAGAAGAAGCTGAACAAATGTTATTACAAGATATTGAAAGCAGAATACCAGAAGTAATTAACGCAATACCAAAATTTGATAGTTTTTCTGATGAATTACAACAAGCATTGTTTTACGAATGGTTTAGAGGTTCTTTAGTACAATCTCCTAAAACAAGAGAACTAATTAATGCAGGTAAATTTTCTGAAGCTGCAAAAGAATTTTTAAATAATGATGAATATAAAAATGCTAGAAAAAATAAAAGATCAGGTGTTATATCTCATTTTGAATTAACAGCAGAACTTCTTAATAAAGAAGGAACTATTTAATGGCTCAACTAGGATTTGGATTAAAGATAGACGAGACAGCACAAGAAAATGGTTATGATAGATATAAAAAAAATTTGTTAGAAACTTTAGGTGCTATTGCTGCAGATAACTGGGAGTACAACCCTTTAGAAGCAACAAAAACACATAGGTCTATAAATGCTGCTAATACTGAATCTATTAGAGGTGGCGATATTCGTGTTGATAGACAAGAATTAAATAAAGAATATCAAGATTTAGGATTATATTTTAAAGAAGATGAGTTCCAATCAGTTGTTGATATTATGGTTGAAAAAAAAGAAGCTGAAAGAGAAAGACAAAGTATTATTCAAAGAGGACCAGAAGGTTCTTGGAATCCTTTTTCTTCTGGATTTTATGTAGGTGCTGCAAAATTTGGTACAGGTTTAGCTGTTAGTATGCTTGACCCTATTAATATTGGAGCTTCTTTTATACCTGTATTTGGACAAGCAAGATTTGCTGCTTTAGCTGCAAGACAAGGTTTGCGAACTGCCAGACTAACAAGAGGTGTAGTAGAAGGTGCTGTTGGTGCAGCATTAGTTGAGCCAATAGTTTATAGTGCTGCTAAAAGAGTACAAGCAGATTATGGTGCAGCAGACAGTTTACTTAATATTGCTTTTGGATCAATACTTGGTGGTGGACTTCATGTGGGTGTAGGTAAATTAAGAGATATTAAAACAGTTGCTAAATATAAAAATTTTAGAACAAAAGTAAATGAAGTTAGAAAAGAAACTGGAATAAAATCAGATGAAGTAGAACCAGAACTAACTAACGAACAAATTTTATTTAGAGAATATTATGGAGATACTTCAGATTTTATGTTGAAGTTAGAAAAAACAGATCCAAGAACTAGAAAATTATTATTAGAAAAATCTTTAGGAGATTTATTATTAGATGAGCCTGTAGATGTAAGTCCAGTTATAAATGCTGATCCAGTATTAAGAACTACAGAAAACAGTATACCAACAGTAGAAAGAAATAATCAACCAAGATTAAAATCAGATGAAGTAGAATTAAATACTGCAGAACAAAATGTTGCTAGAAGAAATGAAGCAGAAACTGATGTTGAAATTGAAACATTAAACTCTCAACTAGAAACTATTAAAAATAATCAAAAAGATGCTAATTTTAAATTTCAAAGAGGAGAACAAGATTCAGAATTAAAAACTGCAACAGAAGAATTAGATGAACTTAATACAAAGAAAAAAGAATTAGATGAAGCAGTAGCAGATTTTATTAATTGTAGGAATGGTAGGTAGTTATGGCAGATAAATGTTTAATAAGAATAGAAAGTTTATTAAAAAAATCTTCTATTGCTGGAACTAAAAAAGAAGAGATAGTAAACTTAATTAAACAATCTATAGCAGAAAAAAAATTAAGTAACATTGATGAAGTCAATGTAGATGCTGTTGCTAAAGATGTTTCAGAACAAATTAAATTACAAAAAAAAATAAATAAAAGAAATGCTATAGAAAATGAAATTAAAGTTAGAAGATTAACAGAATTAGTAATAACTGAATTTGCAGATGATCCATTAGAAGGTTTAACAGCAATAATGGTTGGTTCTAACAATAGAGTTTTAGCTGCAAGATCCTCTGCTGCTGTACAACAAAACGCAACTGTTAATCAATTAATTGCTGGATTTAATGCTAAATTAAGAGCTGCTGGTGTGGATGATTTATTTGATAAAGGTTTAGATGGAATATCAGAAGCTGAAGTACAAAGAAGAGTTACAAGAACTATGTATGAATTAAGTGCAGAACGAACAGAGATAGAAAAAAGATCCGGAATAAAACCTCCAGTAACAGAAACTAATCCAGATATTATAAAATTAGCAGAAGTTATGGAAAGTTATTCTGAAATGATTAGACAAAAATTAAATGATAGAGGAGCTAATATTCAAAAGCTATGGGGATATATTGTAAAACAATCACACGATCCAGCAAGTATTAGAAATGCTGCAGCTATTTTAGGTGTAAAAAATATTGAAACTGATCCATCTTTAAAATTAAAAAGAGATATAAATTATAATAAAAATTTTTTAGCATGGAAAAATTTTGTAATGCAAAAATTAGATACTGATAGAACTTTTGCAAATACAGATAATGTTGATGAATTTATGATAGATGTTTACAATTCTTTAGTAGGTAATAAATATTTAATTGCAGATGGTGTTGCTAATTCTTATGGCACAAGAACATCAGCAGATGTAGCAAAAGGTTCTAAATTTAAAAGAGTATTACATTTTAAAACAGCAGATGATTGGTTTGATTATAACGATAAATTTGGTGTTGGTAATTTAAAAGAATCTTTCTTTTCTGGTTTACAAACTGCAGGAAGAAACCTTGGAATAATAGATGCTTTAGGTACAAAACCTAAAGAAAATATGGATAAAATTAGATTTGCAGTACACGATAGATTAAAAAAACAAGGTAAAGACGTTGGTAGTATTAAAAATTTTCGTAAATTAGATAAATATATGAAAGTTATAGATGGATCTATTTATACTGTAGAAAATTTTGCTGTTGCAAAGTATTCTGCAATAGCAAGAACTTTAGCATCTATGGCAAGATTAGGTGGTGCAACAATTTCTGCATTAGCAGATGTTGGTATTTATGGTTCAGAAGTAAGATACCAAGGTAGATCATTTATAGGTGGAATGTTTGAAGCATTGTCTAGTTTAGGAAGAATTAAAAATACAAAAGAAAAAAAATTAATAGCTGAAATGCTAGGCTTTATAAATGACAATACTATTTATGATATGTCTGCAAGACACCAAGTTGGTGATAACTTAAATAAAGGTTGGACAAAAGCTCAAAGAACATTTTTTAAATTAAACTTACTTTCTTGGTGGACTAACAGTTTAAAAGAAGGAGCAATGTTAGGATTGGCAAATTATTTTGCTAGACAAAAAAATTTAGAATTTAAAAACTTAAATAAACAACTGCAAGAATTATTTACTATGTATGATATTAATCCTACTAAATGGGATGTTATAAGAAAAACTGCAATGGAAAAAGCAGATGATGGTAAAGAATTTATTAACATTGCTTTGTTAGATGAAATGTCTGATGCTGATATAAAAAAAATTACAGGATTAAAAAAAATGACAGAGAGACAAATAAGAATAGAAAAAGAAAAATTTAAATCAGCAGTATCTGGAATATTATTAGATAGATCAATTTATGCAGTTATAGAACCAGATGCTAGAGTAAAAGGTTTTATGACACAAGGTAAATTAGCAGGAACTGGATTTGGTGAAGCTATTAGATTTTTTGGTCAATTTAAAGCATTTCCTATTTCTATTGTACAAAAAGTTTTAGGTAGAGAATTAGATTATTTTAAAGGTAGAAAACAAGGAGATTTAGGTAGAGGTATAAGAGGTATGTCAGCATTAATGGTAACTTCTGCAATGCTAGGATATATGTCTATGACATTAAAAGATTTACTTAAAGGTAGATCTCCAAGAGATATAACTAAACCTAAAACAATAATGGCTGCTTTATTGCAAGGTGGTGGATTAGGTATATATGGTGATGTATTATTTAATGAAGTTAGAGATAAATTTGCTTTATTAGGTGGACTTGTTGGACCAATAGGTGTAACGACAGCAGATGTTCTAATGGCTATTAAACATGGAACTAGATTAGAATTTAGTAAAGCATCTAAATCAGCCTATGATGCTGTAACAGCAATGATACCTTTTTATAATTTATTCTATATAAAGAGTGCATTTGACTATATGATAGGGTATCAGATAATGGAGACTATAAAACCGGGTATATTAGAAAGGATTGAAAATAGAATGGAAAAAGATTATAATCAACATTTTTTATTTACAAAACCATCAACTTTGTTTAAAGGTTTTAATTAGTTATGACAGTATCAAGTACAACAGTAAAAAATTCATATTCCGGTAATAACAGTACAACTGAATTTGCCTACACATTTAAAATATTTGCTGACACAGATTTACAAGTAATTATCAGATCCTCTACAGGAACTGAAACAACTAAAACTCTAACCACGCACTACACAGTATCTGGTGCTGGAGATGCGTCAGGTGGAAATGTTACATTTACATCTGGGAATACTCCTGCAACTGGTGAAACAGTTGTTATTAGAAGAGGTGTTCCGCAAACTCAAGCTATAGATTATATAGCTAATGATCCATTCCCTGCGGAATCTCACGAAGAGGGTTTGGATCGTGCAACTATGACCATCCAACAGATGCAAGAGGAATTAGATAGATCGTTTAAAGTCTCAAGAACCAACTCAATTACAACACCAGAATTTACAGATGATGCAGCAAGTAGAGCATCTAAAGCATTAGGCTTTGACAGTACAGGAAATGTATTAACAACAGTTGCAGACTTTCTACCGGCAGGTGGAGATAGTGCAATGTTCCAATATTCAACAACAACAGCAGATGCAGATCCCGGAGCAGGAAAATTTAGATTAAACCACGCAACAATTTCTAGTGCAACTCAAATGTACATAGATGATTTAGAATACAATGGTACAGATGTAACAGCATGGGTACAATCATGGGATGACGTAACAGGTAATGATACTAACAGAGGAAGAATAAGAATATCAAAAGCAAATACATTAGATACTTGGATGGTATTTAAAGTTACAGGTGCAATCACAGATGCAACTGGTTATTCTAAAATAACTTTAGTTTACATTGATAGTGCTGGTAGTTTTACTGATGATGATAAAGTATTTATTTCTTTTGTAGCTTCTGGAGAAGATGGTGCTATACCGGGATATTTTTATAAGTTTGATACTAACACAGCAGATAGTGATCCGGGTGCTGGGGAAGTTAAATTTAATAATGGTACTTATGCTTCAGCTACAGCAATTTATATAAATGATGCTGATTCTAATGGTGCTAGTACAGCTACAGATGTTCAATCATGGGGTGGATCAACTTCTACAATTAAAGGTTCATTACATATAGTTGATATTAACGATAGCTCAACTTATGCAAGATTTAAAATTACTGCTGCGGTAACAGATGCTAGTGGCTACAATAAAATTACAGTTGAACATTTAGCGAGTAATAATACATTTAGTGCTGCTGACGAACTATCTATAACTTTTGTTAGAGCTGGAGATAAAGGTACAACAGGAGATACAGGGTCTACAGGATCAACTGGCTCAACTGGTGCTACTGGAGCTGCGGGAACTAACTCACAACTTTCAATGACTTGGAGTTCATCAACTTCTGATGCTGATCCGGGTGCAGGTAAGATTGCTTTTAACAATGGCACAATATCAAGTGTTTCAATTTTATATGTAGATGATGCAGATGATGCTAGTGCCGATATATCTGCCTATGTTCAATCTTGGGATGATGTATCTAACACAGAAGCAAGAGGTATTGTAACTATTACCAAAGAAGGCACACCATCTACTTATGCAACATTTAAAGTATCTGGTGCAGTAACTGATGCAAGTGGTTATACTAAAGTTCCAGTAACTCATGTAGTTTCAAGTGGATCATTCTCAAACACAGATGGTGTTGGAGTACACTTTAGTTACTCTGGTGCTGATGGTGCAGGAACAAGTTTATCTGGATCAACAAATAATACTATTACAACAGTTACAGGTGCTAATGCAATTATTGGAGAATCAAATTTAACTTTTGATGGTTCAACTTTAGCAGTTACAGGAAACCAAACTATTTCAACTACTCTTGGTGTTTCTGGAGTTGCTTCATTTTCTGTAGCAGCCAATGTTGCACAATCATCTCTTACTTCTTCATCAAATGCTGTAGCTTGGGATGCAACTGCTAAACCAAACGCAGTTCATGTAACAACAGAAAACACAACTTTCTCTGCACCAACTAACAATGTTGAGGGTGCATTTATAGCTTTAGAAATTAATTACAATGGTTCACACACTATTGCTTTTAATACTATCTTTGAATTTGCAGCATCAACTGCACCAACATTTACTTCAACAGATGGTAAGACAGACATATTAGTATTCAGATACAATGGTGCTGTATGGCAAGAAGTAGGTAGAACATTAAATTTAAGTGAGAGTTAAAATATGTATGCAATAGTAACAGATAATGAAATAACAAAATTTATTAATCATCCTAAATCTTTAGTAATTGGTGATGTAAGATACCCAGCTAAAATATTTTCTGTATGGTCAGCTTCTGAATTAAATGCAATAGGTATTTATGAAGTAGTAACTAACAGCACAAACTTTAAAGATGAGAAGTGGTACATTAACACAAATGAATCTTATGCTTTTGCAGACAATCAAGTTACAAGATCATGGGGAACTGCAACACCTAAAGCACACGCAGATACTTTATGGACACAAGCAGATTCAGATGATGGAGATTTACCTGATGACAAAGAAGTTGGAGATGTAAAAGTTGAGGGTTTAAAAACACAATTAATTAGAACTTTAAAACAACAAGTAGCTGGAGAACTTGCTAGAACTGATTGGTACATAACTAGAAACTCTGAAAAAGAAACTGCTATACCAAGTGCTATATCTACTCACAGAGATGCAGTAAGAACTAAACAAGCAGAAATGGAAACTGCAATTACTAACGCATCAGATACTCCAGCATTAGAAACTTTATACACATACACAGAACAAGATGATGGTTCTGTTACAAGACCATTAGGCGAACTTCCAACATTGGAGATTTAATGCCATTAATACTTGGAACTAACTCCATAAAAGACACAGGCTTTGATGTAGATAACTCATTAAGGTTTAATGATGGAAGTAGTGATTATTTAAGTTTATCTAGTTTAGGAACTGCAACAAATAATAAAAAACAAACATTAAGTTTTTGGTGTAAAAGAAGCACAATAGGATCAGTACAAAGACTTTTTGTTACAAATGGTTTAGCAGATCCTTATTTTCAATTTTTTTTTCAGTCAAATGATAAATTAAGATGGCAAACTTATGAAGGATCAGTTGGCTCTGTTTCAAATTTTATAACAACTAGAGTTTTTAGAGATACTTCAGCTTGGTATCATTTTCATCTTGTATATGACACAACTCAAAGTACCAGCACAGACAGAGCTGCTTTATATGTAAATGGTGTAAAAGAAACTGCTTATGATACTGAAGTATATCCTAGTTTAAATTCTACAACAGAATTTGATAATCCAACTTTATACATAGGACAAAGTGGTAATAGTGATGGGTATTTTGATGGATACCTTGCAGAATTTGTAGTTTTAGATGGTCAATCATTAACACCTGATGGAAACACAGGAGAATTTGATAGTGATAGTCCTACAATATGGAAACCAATAGATGTATCTGGTTTAACATTTGGCACAAATGGATTTTATTTAGACTTTGAAGATAGTTCAGCTTTAGGAAATGATGCTGCTGGTTCTAATAACTTTACAGTTAATAACCTTACAGCAATAGATCAAACTACTGATACTTGCACAAATAATTTTTGCACTGTAAATTCTTTAGACAATTATCATCAACAAGCAACTTTTTCAGAGGGTAATACTAAAATAACTTTTAAAGGTGCTACATCTGTTTATGCTTGGAGTACAGGAACTTTTGGACTATCATCTGGTAAATGGTATTGGGAAACTAAAGCTACAAGTGCTGGTAATCATGATATATATGGAATATCAGGAAGATATGCTGTTGCTTATAATCAATCATTAGGTAAATATGCTGATACTTGGGGTTACTATAATAATACTGGTCAATATGTTAATAATAATAGTTATAGTAATAATTTTCCAGATGGTAATGTTACTTGGACTACAAACGATATTATTGGAATTGCTTTAGATTTAGATAGTGGAACAAATACAGTTAAATTTTATAAAAATAATTCAATTGTTGGAACTCTTAATATAGGTTCTCCATCATCAGGATTTTGGTATCCAGCATGGAATCAATTTGATAATCAAGCCGAAGTTGCTCAACCAAATTTTGGTAATCCATCCTATAGTCTTTCATCAGCACAAAGTGACGCAAATGGATATGGTTCATTTGAATATGCTCCACCATCAGGTTACTTTGCATTATGCACTAAAAACCTAGCGGAGTATGGATAATGGCTTATACAACGATTGACGACCCCACAATTTATTTTAATACTAAACTTTATACAGGTAATAGTACAACAGATACTGGAATTACTGGAGTTGGTTTTCAACCCGATTGGCTCTGGGTAAAATCAAGAGGTGCTGCTGAAAGTAATTTTCTTAATGATTCTGTTAGAGGTGCTGGTAAAAATTTAAAATCAGAAAGTTCTGGTGCTGAAGGTACTCAAACACAGGATATAAAATCATTTGATAGTGATGGATTTACTCTTGGAAGTAATGATGGTGTAAATGATAGTGGATTTAATTATGTATCATGGAATTGGAAAGCTGGAACATCATTTACCAATGACGCAAGTTCAACAGGAATAGGAACGATAGATAGCACAGGAAGTGTCAATGATACTGCTGGGTTTTCAATAATTTCATATACTGGTACAGGAAGTAATGGTTCTATAAAACATGGATTATCAACTGCACCAAGAATGATGATATTTAAAAATAGAGATGAGGGTGCAGAGGGTTGGTTTGTTTATCATGAATCAGTAGGAAATACTAAAAGAGCTGGTCTTTTAGATGAAACTAGTGTTCCATCAACTTCATCAACATTTTTTCAAGACACATCTCCAACAAGTTCTATTATAACATTAGGAAGTAATCATGGTTGTAATGGACCAGATGCTATGATTTGTTATGCTTTCGCAGAAAAACAAGGTTACTCAAAATTTGGAAGCTACACAGGAAATGATAACACTGATGGTACATTTGTTTATACAGGATTTAAACCAGCTTGGGTTATGGTTAAAAGAACTGATGCAACTAATTACTGGTTTATTTTAGATAATAAAAGAACTCAAAGTAGTGGTGGGAATCCAATAGATCAAGAATTATACGCAAATGCTTCTGATGCAGAAAATAATCAATTAAGATTTGATTTTTGTGCAAATGGTTTTAAAAATAAAGCTGCAAGTGCTGGAAGTAATGGAAGTGGTGCTTCATACATTTACATGGCTTTCGCAGAAAATCCTTTCGTTACGTCATCTGGTGTACCAGCTTGTGCCAAATAAATAATGAAATTTGTTCTTATGCTTTCAGTATGTTCCTATATTACAGGAGAATGTAAACCACCAATAACTTATGCACAAACATTTGACACATGGAAACAATGTGCGATAGTAGCTATGAACACAAGTATGCAATATTTAGAAGCTATGGATAATGAAACAGTTAATAAATTTCAACTATCAACTCAATACAGTTGTAAACAACAAGATACAATATAATGCCTAAAAATATTGCACTTGAAAAAATAGAATCACACGAAAAACTTTGTCGTATTATGCAGAAACAAACTCATCAAAAAATTAACAATATAGAATCAGAGATTAAAGATATTAAAAGACATATGTATTATGCTATGTCAGCTCTCATAGGTGGGATGTTTACAATTATAGTTATATTATTTCAAAAACTTTAACTTTAAGGTCTTTATGGCTAGAAGAAAAAAAGCAACTACTGGTCTAATAAGCGAAATGAAAGCACAAATTGAACTAGCAAAAGATCCAAATATCCTTGTATTTACACCACTTGGTGGTCTTGGTCCTGTGGATATTGTCACTTTAAATATGACTACAGGTGAGTATACTGGTTATGATGTTAAATCAAAAAATTATAGAAAAACAGACTATACAGCTAAAGATGGCTATAGAAGAAAAAGGATTGGTTCACTCATATCCAGAGGAAGAACTAAAGAACAAATAAAACTAAAGGTAAAAATAATATATGCAAAGTGATAATTCATTGGACATAATTAACGAATATAAAGAACAAGTTAGAATATTAAAAGGTCAGATAGCAGAGCTTGAAGATGCAGGTAAATCTAAAGATGCGGCTAATAAAAGATGTTTGCAAAAGCTAGAGTTCTGTAATAAAGATTTAGATGATGCTTTATCTAAAATTAAACAGTTAGAAGAAGATAAGAAAGATTAATATGCTACCATATAATTTATTATTTAAAATAGGGTCTAAAGCTGTAGGAAGTTTTATGACTAAACGAGCAGAGAAAAGTGAACGTAAGCACCAGATAGCTTTACAGGAGATGCAAACTGGTAACGAAAGAGCTAAAAGAAATGGCTCGTTAATTTTAGATTTAGTATTGGGTGCGTTCATACTAGCACCACTTGGCATACTCGCTTATGCTACGTTCTATGGCGACATGGCTATGTTAAAAAAAGTAGAGTTTTATTTTGAGCAACTAAAGAATATTCCAGAAGTATATTTATATTTAATTTTTATAGTGGTTGGTGGAAACTATGGAATATCTGTTACTAACTTATTGAGTAATAAGAAGTTTAAAAAATGACAATAGCTGCTTTTGATCCTAGTTTATTAAGTAACTATGACCAACCTAAATACCTTTTACATTTCCAATGGAAAAATTCTGACACTAAAGTTTATAGATATGCTTTAGTAGAAGAGATAGATATAACTAAAATTGATCACAGATTAAAACTAAAACAAGATGAAGTAGGATTAAACCAACAAGAAATATGGGAAAAGAAATATAAATGAAGAATATATCTACATCATACTCACAGCAATATAATAAGAAAGTAAGTTTATTATCTCAACAAACAGGAAAAAATGGCAAGAGTAAAGTTCAACATAGCAGACCAACCTCACGTAAGAATACCAAAAAAAACAAGTATAGGTAGACGACCTAAACTATCTTCTATGAATAAGCATAAGAAGAGACAAAAAGGCAAGTCAAAAAATCGTGGACAGGGTAAATAATATCTTATAATAGAAGATCATAGGAGATAAATATGATTGATGAAATTAGAGATATGATCAAACATTATTTGGAAGATCATAAAACAGCAGTTATTATTGTTGGTGTGCTATTAGTTATAGCTCTAATAATATAATTATTAATAAGGAATAACCTATGGAGATAGAGAGGATGAACTATTATTTTACAGGTGTTCTTATAATAATGATGACTTTGTTGGCTCTCTGCGGAGGTCCGGCAACATGATTGATAAATACATATACAAAGTTCTTGGTTTTTTTGATAAATATATGGAGTGGACTAACAGTTTATTTGCACCACGTTGTAAGTGTAAGAAGAAGAAGAAAAATGCCTAGACCTGTACGTAAATGGATAGTAAGATTAAGAATGTGGTATGCTGATATAAGAGGTCATCATGGCAAGAAATGGAACTATGAATCTTCAGATCACTACATGAAAGGAAGGAAATGAAAGTATCAGAAAAAACAAATGTAAGTATGCCTATCAAAAATATGATTGGTATAGTTATTGCTGTTGCTATGGGTGTGTTTGCATACACAGAAGTTACTGCCAGACTTACATCTCTTGAGACATCACGTGAGCTTTTTCAAGCTGATCTACTTAAAAAATCAGAACAGAAACCTACTGACCAAGAACAGTTTATGTTGATTGAAAGTTTGTTTGAAGATGTAGAAAAATTAATTAAAAATCAAGAACAAAATATGACTAACAAAGTTAATATAGAATTTTTAAAAACACAACTAGAAAAAGCATTAAAAGATGTTGAAGAATTAAAAGATAAAGTAAGAGCAAATGGTAATGGACATGGTTGAAGTAGTAGTTGCATTATTGATGATTGTTAATGGAGAAATTAAAGAACACAGAATACAAGAATCTATGAGTAATTGCTTGAAAGGTAAAAGGATTGCTAACAGACAACTTAATAATAATGTAGAATACCAATGTATTAAATCTAAAGCAGAAACAGAAATTTATTTAGGTGAAAAATCAATTAAAAAACTTATACTAGAATAATGGCTATTAGAAAGACAACAAAAGGCAAAGACGCAAATTACAGACCTACAAAAAAAGGTGCTGGTATGACAGCCAAAGGTGTTGCAAGATATAGAAGAGCTAATCCCGGATCAAAATTAAAGACAGCAGTAACTGGTAAAGTTAAGCCGGGATCTAAAGCTGCTAAACGTAGAAAGAGCTACTGTGCTAGATCAGCTGGACAACTTAAAAGATCATCTGCTAAAACAAGAAACGATCCTAACTCAAGAATAAGACAAGCAAGAAGAAGGTGGAAGTGCCGATAAAAAAGAAAACGTGGGTAAGAAAAAAAACACAATCTTTGATCTGTGGCTACTGCGAAACTTGTAATAGACAACTTATGAGTGATGAGGGTGGCTGGATTATAACTTATAAGAAACAGTATTTTTGCCATGATGGTAAAGATGGTAGTTGTTTTGACAACTATTGTGTGCTAAAACTAAAACAACAAAAGGAAAATAATTATGTATGGTAAATCAAAAGGTAAAAGCAAACTAACAGCAAAACAAAAAACTTTGCCAAGAAATTTGCAAAAAAAAATAATGAAATCTAAATCTAAAAAGAAAAAATAATGCCGGGTTATCACAAAACAAAATCTGGTAAGATGGCTAAAAAAGGTTTGTACTACAACATAAACAAACGTAAGAAAGCTGGTACGAGTAGAACTAAAAAGAAATCTACTATTACAAAGAAAGCTTACAAGTCTATGTTGTCTGGATTTAAGAAATAGTTTCTTTTAAATCTTGAAACTCTTGCCAGATGCTTTGACCAGCATCCCAAAATCTTCGCTTATCTTTTTTCATTTCTATTGAATGTAAAACTGTGGTATGATCTTGTCCAAAATATCTACCAATATCTGTAAGGTTCATGTTATATTTTTCATACAAGATGTTGTGAATAATGTTTCTTGCTCTAACTATATCTTGTGTTCTAACTTTAGCCATTAAACTTTTTTTGTGTACTTCATAACGAACACAAACTCTGTTAATAATACTTTCAATAATTCTTGTACTAGGTTTGGCAAATGAATAGCTAACAATTCTTCTTGGCTTATAAAACTCTGGACTTCTTTTTTTACAATGTATCTTGGCTAACTTATAACCATTCTTAAATGCGTTCTTATATATTTTCTTTTCTTTAAAAGTTAAATCACGATAATGTCCTGCTTTCATAGCAAGTTTAATTTCTGTAAACACTTTATTTTTGGTCATAGATCCCCTACGTTTTCCTTCAGTTTTTTTTAATAATTAACTAATGACTAAATAGATGTCATTAATCGTTCTTTTGTCTGCTCTATTTTCCAAAGCAATCTATAAGAATCTTTTTGATACTTATTGACCTTCTGCTTTGCTTGTAGGTACTTGTCGTGTTTCTTCGCTTGAAGATCCCTGTACCTCTGCAGACGAGTTTTCAACTCTTCCATCTTTCTCCTTTTTTACTGTTGTAAAATCAATCCTCAAATTATCAATCTTACATTCTACAAGTTCTCCACTATTGGACACATTTGCAGCTTTCTCAACATCATCAAAGAGTTCTGTCATTGTAAAATGACACTCCCCATTGATAATTCTTTTAACTTTTGTCATACTTTATCCTTTTTGGCAACCTCTTTTTTGTGTATCTCTTTAGTCATTTTATTGTACACACTCATGTCTAAATAGTTGTCTGCCTTAAAATTTTTTGTTGATCTATATAGTTTTAATCCCATCATTAATTGACCTACTTGATGTGGTTTAATTCTTGTTCTTAAATTACCTGAAAGTATTATCGTAAACATTTCTGCTAACATAATAAAGTTCTCTTGATAATTACCATAATCTTTTTGGCGATCATCAATAATCTTCTTCTCAATTTCTTGATCAATATCTGTAATTTTCTTGTCCATATTTTTTTGAGGTGTCTCGGGGAAGAAAACTACCGAAAGGGAACTAGAAAGAAAAACTCCCCCAAGACTTATATAAGTTAATTAAAACTTATATGATTGTTTACTAGCATAAGTAGGTTTATTTTGAAACCCTTTATTTTGTGGTGTTGATTTAGGTGTACCACTAGCACTATTAGGACTAATCTTAATAGTTAGTTTGCCAGTTAAGTTTCCTTGATCATCTTTTTCATCCCATCCTGCAGGATTATACCAAGCGTCACCAATTTTTACACCGATAGTCCACTTCTTACCCTCTGGTGCGTTAGGATTTGCAGGTGCAACCCAATCTGGTTGATTATCTGCGTTCTTGTTTTCGTTTCTTACTAAGTTACACCATATTACTTCATCACTCATGTCTTTTCCTTTTGTTATCGTCAGCTTTTACTGACCATTATTTAATTGCAACTCTCTAGTATCAGCAACATCTTTTATTTGTTGATAAACTTTAGTGTTGTTTTTTATTAAATATTGAATGTGATTAGAATACTTCTCTGCTAAAATATTAAATTCTTTCATATTTTTAGCCGACTTAATCTCATTCTTTATTTCTTCTACTTCAATACTATCATCAGTATAAGTAGGTTCTTCTATAGATTGCTCTATAGAATTTTGCTCAAACGGAACAGCGTTGTAGCCATCCTCATCTTTGATACCAGTTTTAAGATTTAGTAAATTTAGGAACGCATACTTTCTTGAGTATGACATAGCATTACCAGTTCCAAACATACTAATATCTCCGAATGATGAACAACCATCAACAAGTATATGTTGTGTTGGATCATCAACATCATAAACTCGCATAGTACATACAACCATTACTTTTTTTATATTAGGTACAATCTCTGTCAGATAATTACAGGTCGCATACAAACCATTGTCTAACAAGGCTTGTGTTGCTATTGCTTGTACATCATCATGTAGTAATGGGTTAAAGTGCATCCCATTTGCTTTCGCACCTTTCTTGACACCTTTTGCACTTAAACAAGCGTCATGTAGTTTTTGATATATATTTCTTTTATTCATGTTTTATTCCCCATAGGTTAGTTATTAGTTTTAATTGTTCTGGTACTAAATCTTTATAATAAAAAGGATGATACATATCTGGTGGCTCACACATTTG
>WLWH01001168.1_pt1 | contig 18278 bp, 23 predicted proteins | sample 6712741 | NCBI WGS metagenome assembly WLWH01 (sample SAMN12718694, study PRJNA515312) | sponge metagenome | isolation source: marine sponge | host: Mycale hentscheli | place: New Zealand: South Island, Marlborough, Capsize Point | collected 2003-05-01 | reverse complement strand
CTAATCTATTACATGGGAGGGATTACTCAGTTCATGTTACACAAAAACTTGGTGCTAAGATTGACACGCAGTTGGTCAAGGAGAAACTTGGCGAGATTGCGTATCATCAATGCAAAGTACCAACGCAATATAAACAAATACAAGCTATGCCTTTATCGGAAAGCACAGTATCACGAAACAAAAAAGCTACGATCGACGAAGTAGCAGACTTCAGAATTTCCGCTTAGTTCCAATCATGCCTAAGCGGAGAACTAATTGACACTTTAGTTCAGTCGTCAATACATCGCATCGCTCTAACGAGCGGTGCGGTTAGCCTTTATTAGTTATAGTTACCATCCCCCGCAGACTGTTCCGCAGAAGTTCCATTCCATTGTTCGTTACGCAGTCGGTTGGTCGCCTTATTAGTATTAGCGTTGCACGGCACACACGTCTGGGTTGCAGTTGTCAAGTAAAAAGTTATTAAGAAAAAAAAAGAAATAAAGTTCTTGAGTATAAGATAAAATGGGAGTAATGGTTTCTTATCATTAACAAAGGAGAATATATGCCGAATAATGATAATGACTTAAGAAACAGATTAGCTGTTTTAGAAAATCAATTAGGATTAAGGAACAACAATGATATCGCTAGGAATAACAACAATACTGATATTCAAGGCGATCTGTTTGGTAGTTCTGGTAATCTTAATTGGAAGGCTCTTTATAAACTATTAGAGAGTGAGGTTGAGGAGTTGGCTTTCAACCCTAACGCACCTCAGTTCGTTAAGGATTGGGCTAATGGTTTAATAGCTAAACTAAGAACAAAGGTGAGTCCACGAGATTTACTTTAGTAATTAATTGCAATTAATTATAAAAGGCAGGTTATCACCTGCCTTTTTTTATGCAGCACAATCACCTGCAACCAGGCTGCCACGCAGCGTTCCCAGGCAGCACCAGCTTCTCCTGATCCAAGATCCTGAAGACCAAATCAAGATATAGGTACTTAGCGATCTGCCTCATACAACATCTAGTCCCCCATGCCTCCAGAAACCTCGACAGTTCTTTGGTTTGGCTCGGTTGCCTTTAGTCGAAGTTTTACACAAACACAAAGTATGATATAACTTTTTTATGATTACTGAAAAAATTCCAACTGACTTATTAAAATACGAATTACGAAAATTACAAATAAAAGTCGCAGAGGAGTCCCGTTCCTCCTATTTAACTTTTGTAAAAAAAGTTTGGCCTGATTTTATTGCAGGCAATCATCACAGAATATTTGCAAAGAAACTCGAAGATGTTTCACGTGGAAAGATAAAAAGATTAATTGTCAATATGCCACCAAGACATACAAAGTCTGAGTTTGCATCTAACCTATTTCCTGCGTGGATGATGGGTAGGAATCCTAAGCTAAAAATAATTCAAACTACACACACAGCAGAACTATCTTATAACTTTGGTAGAAAGGTTAGAAACTTATTTGATCAACAAGAATTTAAAGATGTTTTTCCTGAAGTTAATTTATCACAAGATTCTAAAGCGGCAGGTAGGTTCACAACCAATAAAGGTGGTGAATACTTTGCAGCAGGTGTCGGTGGTGCGATAACAGGGCGTGGTGCTGATTTGTTAATTATCGATGATCCGCATTCCGAGCAAGATGCTCTTAGTCAAACAGCCATGGACAACGCATACGAATGGTACACCTCTGGACCTAGACAACGTTTACAACCTGGCGGTTCTATTGTGATTGTTATGACAAGATGGTCCACAAAGGATCTTACAGGTAAATTATTAAATGCACAATCAAACGAGAACTCCGATCAATGGGACGTGGTCGAGTTTCCAGCCATACTGAATGACAAACCGATGTGGCCTGAGTTTTGGAACTTGCGAGAACTAGAAGGTGTCAAAGCTTCGCTGTCTGAACAAAAGTGGCAAGCACAATGGCAACAAGCACCAACCTCAGAGGAAGGTAGTATTATCAAACGTGACTGGTGGAAAGTGTGGCCAAAAGAAAACATACCTGATTTAACGCACGTCATACAAAGTTATGACACAGCGTTCAGTAAAAAAGAGACAGCAGATTTTAGTGCGATTACAACGTGGGGTGTTTTTAAGCCCGTGGAACACGGACCCTATCATATTATTTTGCTAGACATGCGAAAAGGTAGATGGGATTTTCCTGAATTAAAAGAGATCGCGTTAGACGAATATAAATACTGGGAACCCGAAACAATCTTGATAGAAGCGAAAGCTTCTGGTATGCCCTTAACACAGGAGCTACGTCAACTAGGAATTCCTGTAGTTACTTATACGCCCAGTAAGGGCAACGATAAGCACGTTCGTGTTAACTCCGTGGCTCCTATTTTTGAATCAGGACAGGTGTGGTGCACGGAAGACAGGTTTGCCGAAGAAGTTATTGAAGAATGTGCCGCTTTCCCTTATGGTGAGCATGATGATTTAGTTGATTCAACAACGCAAGCGTTGCTTAGGTTTAGACAGGGTAACTTTATCCAACTGGATTCTGACTATCAGGATGAACCTTCACTTATTGAACCCGCAAGGAGCTATTACTAATGGCAGAGAAGAAACTTTATGGACAGGCTTTAGATGATGCTATTAAAGGTGGTGTACGTAGTTTATATGAAAATGAAAATGCACAAGCTTTTGGGAGAGGGTTAATAAACAATCCTTTAAGTAAAGGTATTACAAATTATATTATAGATCCTATCGCAGAGCTTGGAACACGAGCAGCTTCGGCAAAAGGTATTTTTCCTTTTTTACCTGACACCAGTATATTAACAGCGCTAACTCCTGAAGTTATTCCTGGGGACAAAGAAACAAGAGAGAGTATAGATGAAAATATTACTCAATATCCAACCATGGGTGAAAGATTAGAAAAACGTATGGATAGGTTTAGAGCTGATCTAGGTGCTTTTGGTGAGTTTTTATTTGGAGATGTACGAAATGCAGGAGAGAATTTAAATGCAGGTGTAAAATTTGCAGACTTACCACCCGAACAAAAAATGGCATCAAGATTTTTTTTATTAGATATTATTCCTTTACCTGGCGTTGGACCAGCGGCTAAAGCAGGAGCTAAAGCAACAAGAGAATTAGAAAATTTAAAATCACGAATGGTAACAAGTGATGGAAGTGTTGGCGCTGCTGACAGTACCGCCTCTATTATGAAACAAGTTAGAAACCAACTAGGTGATGTATCTAAAGAAGAACTTCAAACAATCTCTAATGTTTTTGCTATTATGCCACAAAAACAAAGAATGATTTTAAAAGATGCTTTAACAGATGATGAGTTTAAAAGTTTATTAGAATTAACAAAAGATAAAATATCTCCCAGTGTAAATCCTAAAACTATTTTTAAAGGCGATGATGGAGAACTGAGTGTTAAAATACAAGGAACAGGAGATGTCGTTCCTATGAAAGATGCTGAGTTACGATTTACTTCTAATGGTGCTTTTCAGTTTAAAAAGAAAAAAGAAATACAAAATTTAAATCCTAAAGCAAAATTTAATGAAGAAGGCCAACGTGTCTACCGAATGAATAATAGAACCTATACAGAAGATCAATTAAATTTTAAAGGAGATGGTAGAACATATAAAGACATAGAATCCGTAAAACCCGAAGCTATGAATTATTTAAGGCAATCTGAATTTGAAGAAGGCATGGAAAAATTTTTTAAAGCAAATCCTGATTTTAAAAAAGATTATTATGCTAAAAAAAATCCAACTGGATTAATGAAAAAATATACTCCGTTAATAAATGAATCTTTAGGAACTAATTTAACACAGATGCAACTGGTAAAAAGAATTGGAGATACCTACGGAAAAAAAGAAATAAAAGGAAAAGGAACTAGATTTGAAACAGACATGACTAAAGCTTTTGGAGGAAAGTATGGAGATGTTGGTTTTGATATAGGCAGATCTACTAATAAATCTGAAATAAATAAAATTGAAGACGCTTTAGAATTTTTTGAATCACAAAGAATAAATACAAAATTACAAACTAAAAAAGGTGGAGTTTTAGAAGGATCACAAAAAGCAATAGATTTTTTAAATGATGCACGAGAAGGTTTGTACAATGTAGTTAGAAAACCTGAAGTTCAAAAATCTTTTAAAACGCAATTAGGAGAAAATTTTGTTCCTTTTAAATTTGATAAATCCCATGCTGATAGAACATTATCACCAAGTGATGAAGCTTCTCAGTTTCAAGGAATGGATGTATACGATGTAAAAATACTAGAATCTCAAGTTAATAATATTTTACAACCTGATTTAGAAAATGCCTTATATAAATACATAGAAAAAAGAAACACAGCGGGTGCTCAAAATATTGTTAATATGATGAACGAGTACAGCATTGGTACTCGAATGAATAGTCCTTATAAAAAATTAAGCTTAGAAGATAAGAAATGGGCAGAAGAAAGTGGTATAATTAACGTTCCTATGATAGAAAAAACAGGTGCTGCTTCTAATATTAAAGATTACGACAATGTTGTTTTTGGAACACTTGAACAACCGTCTCCTGAAAAAATAATTAGTGATGGTGTAAAAGTGAGACTTGATTATCTTCCTGCAAAGAAAAAATTTGAAACAGAAAATAAAAAGAAAAAATTCTGGAAAGAATTAAATAAAGGTGGAATAGTAAACGCGGCCGACGTTCAGTATGCCGCTCCTGGTGGTTTCTTCTCCAAGATGTTTGGAAAGCCACCACCATACTTGAAAGAAGAAATATCAAAGACGGATATTTTTTCACCCACACAGAAACAACAAGCAACACTCACGGCTCTCGGACCAGAAGCTACAGCCATAAATCCAGGACAAGTTTTTTATTCTAACTTAGAGTTGTCATTATCTAAACCAAACTCGCCTGTGAAGTTTGATTCCGAAAAAGAATTTTATGATTACATCAACGCTGCTGGCATAGGAAGAGACGAGGTCAGTGATGCGCGGATCGCTCCCTATATTTCGGCAAAAGCGAAATCAGGTGAACCTATCTTATCACAAGATATTATACAAATTACAAGTGAGTCACCTCTTAATCAGTTAACAACAGAAGGTTTTGGATTTAGATCCGATAAAATTAATGTAGCTAAATCGGATATACCTGAACGATACGATGCACCTGCTATTGAAAGAGGACAACCTTTATTTAAAGAAGCAAGGTATGCTGGAACAGGATTGATGCCTGGTTATATTCCAGGTTCTTATAGAGAACGAGTGCTAAAAATTGATTCAGATAAGTTTAGAGGAGATCCAGGAACTCTACCAAGTGGAGCATCAGGGCATAACTTTGGTGATAACTACACACTTGCATGGGGAAGAGCCACGGACCGTCCTGCTATAATCAATCAAGGAGAGACAGTAGATAAAGCAACAGGTACCATTATTAATCCACTAGCGGTTACAGATACAAAAAAATTACAAGACATTGAAACAAAGATACAAAGCTTGGTCGATGATCCGTTAACCAATGTTGATCCCGATGACTTCCAAACTATTTCACAAGCTGTCGAGGCACTTGTACAAAAATCAGGTGGACGTTTATCGTATGATAAAGCAAAGCAAGCAGTAGATGCACAAATCGTACAAAAACAAAAACAGTTAAGAAAACTACAATCGCAGTTTGTGGATGAAGAAAAAAGATTAGAGTCGATTAAAGATGTAAAACCACAAAACGTTACCATGACGTTTATTGATGAGATTCAATCAGATATTGCACAAGCGGCAACAAGAAAAGCAAGAGAGCTAGCTATCAAACTAGACGTGATGGCCGAACAAGGAATTGGTGTGGAAGCAATGGAGCAAGGTATCAACAGAGACCTAATGCAATTCTTTGCTGACAACCGAAGTGTAGCACGTCCCGTAGGAGCAACTAAACTAGAGTTAATGCCTCAGTATAATGAACTAATGGCGTTTCAAAAACAATTTAGTGAGATGGGAAAAAAACCACCATACGCTTTAACACCGCAAGACTTTGCGATGTACGAAAACTTTAAAAAAAAACAAACAGAGATTATTGATTCCATGGCTGATGAGATTAGTAGTCAGTTAATGAAAGCTCTGTATCCTGATGTGCCACTAAAAGACAGAGGAGCGTGGAGCGATGCTGTTATTAAACAGCACCTTTATGAAGCGGCTCACCGCTTGTTTGTAGAGAAGGATCCAAAAGCACCAACATATTTGGGTGTAGCATCTGGAGATATTGTAGCGGGAAAAGCGTATAACCAAGCAGGTGATACGTCAATGGACATTAATGAAAGATTGTTAGATAAACAAGATCGTATCTTAAATTATAAACAAGCCTTACGAGAAGATATTAATACAGACGTTTCTCTGGGTAATAGTAAATATCCTGGTGTAGGTACTCATGAGTTTTATGGTGGACCAAAATCAAGAGCATGGAACGAAGAAACAAATCAAGTAGGTGGACACTATACGTCTGATATTGAAAGAAGTATGAGAAAATATGCAGATGATAATAACTCTAAGATGGTGGTTGCTAATGTGGCAGTAGGTGAATCTAGAAGTGAAACGGTATACAATATTATTAATCAGACTACAGGTGATGTCGTAGGTCAAGGGGACACGTACCGACAAGCAGAAGCTATAGCAAATGATTTGGTAGATAACGCAGGCGGAAGATATAAGATTAAAAAGGATAAAGATAAAAATTTTGAATCAGAACCTGTTTTCGCTATTGAATTAACTAAAGAAATGCTACAATTAAATAAGATTTATAAATAAGGAAAGAAATGGCTATTGAAAAAGACTCTTTATACAGAGACCAAGAAAAAATCGCTGAAACTTCAGCAGAAAATATGGGTTTAATTGACATTGACGTAGCAGACAATACGTTTAGCGATGTTACAATGTTGGAAGACGGCTCTGCTCTTATTGGAGAACAAGAACTAGAACAAGAGATTGCATTTGATTCTAATCTTGCAGAATTCATGGATGAGAATGATTTAGGAGTTGTCTCGAACGATGTCATGGAAGGATTCGAAGAAGATAAGTCTTCAAGAAAAGAATGGGAAGAAACATATAAAAAAGGATTAGGGCTACTTGGATTTCAATACAAAGAGAGATCGGAACCATTTATGGGTGCAAGCAATGTCAGTCACCCTGTATTAGCAGAAGCAGTTACACAATTTCAAGCGCAAGCATACAGAGAATTACTTCCTGCAGGTGGACCTGTAAGAACTCAAATACTAGGTAAAGAAGATGTTTTAAAACAGCAACAAGCTGAACGTGTGTCGGAGTTTATGAACTATCAGCTAATGCACGTTATGGAAGAATATGATCCTGAATTAGATCAGATGTTATTTCATCTACCTTTAGCAGGCTCATCATTTAAAAAAGTTTACTTTGATACAACTATTGGAAGAGCAGTTTCTAAGTTTGTTCCTGCTGATGATTTATTAGTTCCTTACACAGCAACTGATTTACAGTCTGCTGAGAGAGTTACTCACGTTTTAAAAAGAAGTAAAAATGAAATTAGAAAATTACAAGTTCAAGGATTTTATAGAGATATAGATATTGAACCTTACACGGAAGAAGATTCCGTCATAACAAAAGAGAGAGAAATACAAGGCGTTAAAAAAACTGGATATAACACTAACGAATTTACTTTATTAGAAATACACGCTGACCTAGATTTACCAGGTTTTGAAAGTGAAGATGGAATTAAACAACCTTACATCATTACAATAGATGAAGGTTCGGGAAAAGTTTTAGCTATTTACAGAAATTATAAAGAAAACGATCCGTTTATGAAAAAGGAACAATACTTTGTTCACTTTAAATTTTTACCAGGATTAGGTTTTTATGGTTTTGGTTTAATACATATGCTTGGTGGATTAACAAGAACAGCAACTGCTGCTCTTCGTCAACTTATTGATGCAGGTACTTTATCAAACTTACCAGCAGGATTTAAAGCAAGAGGTCTTCGAGTTAAAGATGATGATACACCTCTACAACCAGGAGAGTTTAGAGATGTAGATGCACCTGGCGGAAACTTACGTGAAGGCTTAATTCCTTTACCTTACAAAGAACCAAGTGCAACTTTATTTCAATTACTAGGATTTGCAGTAGCTGCCGCAACTAAATTTGCAACCGTAGCAGATCAGCCAACAGGTGAGAACATGGGTGGTAATAATCCTGTGGGAACAACTATGGCGTTAATGGAACGTGGTACAAAAGTCATGAGTGCTATTCACAAAAGAATGCACTACGCACAAAAAATAGAATTTAATTTATTAGCTAAAATATTTGCAGAATCATTACCTCCAATGTATCCATACGAAGTAGAAGGTAGTCAACCGCAAGTTAAGCAACAAGACTTTGATGGTAGAATAGATATACTACCTGTGAGTGATCCTAATATTTTTTCCGTATCACAGAGAATTACATTAGCACAATCACAATTACAGTTAGCTCAAAGTAATCCTAAAGCACACAACTTGTATGAAGCATACAGACGTATGTACATGTCACTTGGTGTAACAGATATTGCTGCAATTTTACCACCTCCTCCTCAGCCAGCACCAACTGATCCAGGAACCGAGAACGCTCAGTCGTTAAAATCGCAACAGCTAAAAGCTTTCCCTCAACAAAATCATGATGCACATATCAATGCACACCGTGCCTTCATGTCGTCATTCTTAGTAAAAAATAATCCTATTGTTATGGGTATACTGCAATCACATATTTCTGATCACGTAGCTTTACAAGCAAGAGAAGTCGTATCAGCAGAGTTTGCAGAACCAATGCAACAATTACAACAAGCAATACAAATGGTTCAAACAGATGAAGAACAACAAATGATACAGCAGCAAATACAACAGATGCAGTTGGAAATAGAATCAGCTATTGCTGAGAAGATTAATGAAATGACTACGCAGATGATTACGGAAGAACAAGAGATGTTTGACATGGAAGGTAGTGATCCGTTAGTCAGATTAAAAGAACAAGAACTGCAATTAAAAGCAATGGATCTACAACGAAAAGATGAAGAGACAGATCTACGTCTAGCTGTAGAACGTGAGCGAATTGCGTCACAAAGTAAAATAGCGCAAGATAGAATGGATTCTCAAGAAGACATTGCACAGTTACGTGCAAATGTTAATCTATCTAAAGCAAAGAAAGTTAAAGATGGTTAATCCAAAAACACCAGCAGAAACCAGGTTATCAGAGTTCTTTTCAATGTTGTTAGAATTACAAAATTCCTCTTCCAAAAGCAGTGAAGATAGTGTACTTTTAGCAGGTGCTATGGTGGGCGTAGCGCAAATGATTCTGTATGATCATTTAGTTCCTCTGGAAGCAGATAACATAATGAATCATAATACAGCTGATTTTATAACTTTAATTAAACCAACGATACACTGATATGGCAACAAATAAACAAATATTTGATAAAGCAAAAGAAATGGTAGGCGAAAAGCGATTAACAGTCGATGACCTAAAAAAAGCAAAGATTGCGTTAATGAACAAAGGTAATCCTAAAGAAGCAGGAGGATCTACTACAAAACAAGAACCTCTTCCTGAGTCTTTAATCCAAATGTTAACACCTGAAATAGGTGGAGTACCTAGACAACGTATCCCATCACCTAGAAATAGAATGGCTAAGCAAAGCCCTGAACTTATGCCTACACAAAAATTAATTGAAAGAAAAGTTCCTAAAGGTGAAAAACCTAATATGCTTGATGTAGCAGGTGGTGCTAGAACAATAAGGGCTGCAAAAGGCGGCATGGTGAGAAAGAAAAAACCAACTAAAAAATCTAAAGTTGCAGGAAGAGCCGCGAAACGTGGTTACGGAATGGCTAAACGAGGTAAGTAATGGGTAGCTTTAATAAAAAAGATCTTGCTGATAAAGAAAAACAAGAAGTAGCAAGCAATTTTGTAAAGAGAAGAAAACAATTAGGCGGCGCAGACTCATCATTATCTAAAATAAGCACTATCAAAGACATTAATATGGATACCATCTTTAAAATATTTGGCAAAAAACTTGCTAAAGGTGGCTCTGTAAAGAAAAAAAAGAAGTTTCCTGACCTAAGTGGTGACGGAAAAGTTACTAAAAAAGATATTTTAATGGCTAAAGGAGTCATTAAGAAGAAAAAAGGCAAAAAAAAGGCAAAAAAGAGAGGATAATATGGCACTAAACAACCCAAAACCTAAATTTATCAATGGTTCTTTGTATCCAAATGCAAAAATGACTGTTTCTACTGACATGAATCCTTACAAAGGACCTCATGTTAATAAAACAGCTATTGCAGACGTATATAGTGCGTCAATGGAAGGTCCAAAAGTTACACAAAACTTAGGAGCTGGACCAAAAGGTCAAAGAAGTAAGGTTCAAATTAAAAAAGTAGCTTTCAAAGGCTTAAAATAGTATAATCCCGTTTTAACAAAGGAGGTTCTATGAACTTACTAAAAGATCTATGGTCACACATTAAAGAGTGGAGTGACTGGCAGATGAAGGACTGGATTAAGGCCGCTATTGTAGCGATCGTTGTTATCTGGATAATTAGCTGGATGACAGGCGGAGCAGCATAGTGCTTAATTTACTCGGTGGCTTACTTGGTGGAGGCAAAGGCGGAGCTTTAGCAACCATTTCAAAAGTTGTCGATGAACTTCATACATCAGAAGAAGAGAAATTAGATAAAAAAATATTAATGCAACGCTTACAACAAAAGCTTGCAGAAAAACAATTAGATGTTAATGCAAAGGAAGCCAGCCATCGCAGCATATTTGTTGCTGGCTGGCGACCATTTATAGGATGGATTGGAGGCCTTGCGTTAATGTTTGAATTCATTTTATCTCCCTGCATAGAATGGTATAGTAAATTTGCAGGATTAAATTTAACGGCTCCAGAAATTCAAACTGGGCCTCTTCTAGCTATTGTTACTTCAATGCTTGGCGTAGCGGGAATGAGAAGTTTTGAGAAGGCGAAAGGATTAACAAAATGAGTGCGAAAAAAGGATTATACGCTAATATTCATGCGAAAAAAGCAAGAATAAAAGCAGGAAGCGGCGAAAAAATGCGTAAAAAAGGAGCTAAAGGTGCTCCTACAGCTAAAGCTTTTAAACAAAGTGCTAAAACTGCTAAGAAAAAGCCTAAGAAAAAAACAAAAAAAGGTTAATGCCTTTTAAATCTGAAAAGCAAAGAAAATATTTGTTTGCAAATGAACCAGAAATCGCTAAAAAGTGGGCAAAGAACTACAAGCATGGCGGTTTTGTCGTTGTAAAACCTAGAGGCTTTGGAAGAATGTTAAAAAACAAAAGACCGAAAACAAAAATATATACATGACATACGACGAATTAGCTGGTTCCGTAAAATTATCCGAAGGTTTTAGAGATCACGTATACATGGACACCGAAGGATTTCGCACAATAGGCTGGGGCCATAAAGTAGTACATGAAGATAAATTTGAAGATGGTAAAACATATACCAAAGAAGAATTACAAGACGTATTTGATAAAGATTTAAATAAAGCAATTGGTATGGCAAGACAACTCATGGAAGAATTTGATGTAAGAGATTTGCCAACAACTGCACAACACACCATTACTGAAATGGTTTTTCAACTTGGAAAGTCAGGGGTTTCTAAGTTTCGCAATATGTGGAAGGCCCTGCAGGAAAGCAATTTTATTGGTGCGAGCTACGAAATGCTCGACTCGAAATGGAATAAACAAACTCCAAATCGTTGCAAAAAATTAGCTGACCAAATGAAATCATGCGATTAGAAAATTTTTTTACTTATTACAAAAAAGAATTAATTAGTAGACAAACTGTTGTAGAACAAGCTATATTACAAGGCGTCTCAAATTGGGACGAATATAGGTATTTAACGGGAAAGTTACATGCCTTAAAACAAGAAGTACAGGAACTCACGGACCTGCTAAGAAAAACGGAGCTAGAAGATGAATAAGCCAGCAAGTAAACTAATTATGCCAAAACATATTTGGGATGGTAAGAAAGAAGAGAAACAAAAGAAAGACATAGAAAAAGTACCTAAACCAACAGGATATCGTCTTGTTTTATTTCCTTTAAAATTAGAAGGTAAGACAGCAGGAGGTGTAATTCTTACAGATACTGCTATTGAACAAGCTTCGATTGCTACTAATATTTGTAAAGTTATTGCTGTAGGACCTGATGCTTATCAAGATAAGGTTAAATTTCCTAATGGTGCGTGGTGCAAAAAAGACGATTGGATTATCATTACAAAATATGCTGGAGCTAGACTCAGTATTGATGGTGGTGAACTTCGCATAATCAACGACGACGAGGTACTGGCAGTTGTCGAAGATCCAAGAGATATTTTGCCAGCTAATTTAATGTAACATGGAGAATTCTATGCAAGAAGCGCAGACAAGTAAGTCAGAAAAATTAGTTCCAATAGATACATCAGGAAATGCTGTAGATGTTGAAGTTAAAGAAGATGAAAATTCTACTCCTTCAGTAAATGAAAATGATCCTATTGTAGAAGTTACGGGACAAGAGACTACTACAGAGACAAAATCAGAAGAGTTGGAAGAATACAGTGCGGGTGTAAAAAAACGTATTGATAAATTAACCAAAAAAATGCGTGAAGCAGAACGTCGTGAGGAAGCTGCGATTGAATACGCAAAAAAAATTCAAAACCAACAAAAAGTTTTACAATCTCAACTTAATCAAAAAGATGCTTTATTTGTTGAAGAAGGCACAAAAAAGTTAGATGCTCAAGAAGAATTTGCTAAACGTGCTTTGCAGGCTGCAATCCAAGAAGGAGACACAGAAAAACAAGTTGAAGCTCAACAAGCAATGGCTAAAATGGCTATTGAAAGGGAAAGACTTACTGCAGAAAAAATTCAACTGGAGGCTCAAAAAGCTCAACCACAAACACAAGAGCAACAATATGTTGAACAGCAACCTGTTGCACCTCGTCCTAGTGGAAAAGCGAAAGAATGGGCTGATAGGAATGATTGGTTTAACTCTGATAGAGCCATGACCTTTACTTCTATGGAAATTCATAAGGATTTAGTGCAAGAAGGATTTGACGTAGAGAGTGATGAATACTATAATGAAATTGATGCGAGAATTCGCAAAGAGTTTCCTCAAAAATTTGGGGAACAGCCAAAGGTTACTCAAAAAGTTGCCTCTGCTGTAAGAACAACGTCCCCTGGACGCCGCACTGTGAGACTCACACCTTCACAGGTAGCTATTGCAAAAAAACTTGGTGTGCCGCTCGAAGAGTACGCAAAACACGTGAAGGAGGCGTAATATGACTGAAATAAGTAAACAAAAAACCTCACGCAAATTAGAAACCCGTGAACAAACAGCTCGTAAAAGAGGTTGGGTTCCGCCATCTAATCTAGATGCACCTGAACCGCCTGAAGGTTTTCACCATAGGTGGGTAAGATTTGAGTATAGAGGACAAGCAGACGATAAGAATGTAACCGCTAGACTTAGAGGAGGATATGAACCTGTGAAAGCAGATGAATATCCAGACAGGATAGATTTACCTCATTTAACTGAGGGAAAATTTAAAGGCATTATAGCAGTTGGTGGATTAATGTTAATGAGATGTCCGATTGAGATTAAAGAGTCTAGGGATGAATACTTTCAAAACTTGACTAATGATCAACAGAAATCAGTTGACAACGACCTTATGAAGGAAGAGCACCCTTCCATGCCAATTTCGCAAGAAAGGCAGTCTCGGGTAGAATTTGGTGGAAACAAAAAATCTTGATGAGCAAGATTCATGTCTCTACCAACATTGTCTAAAGGAGACATAACATGGCTAATATAGATGCAGCTTTTGGTCTACGTCCTTACGAAAGATCAGGCTCAAATTATAATAACCAAGGTGTTAATGCGTATCCTATTAATTTTGAAGGCTCAAGCAGTGGAACAACAAGTTTAATTTGGACTGGTTCTCCAGTTATCCCTCTAGCTAGCGGATTAATAGATATCGTAGGTGCTGCCGCAGGTGGCACGGTACCTTTATTAGGTGTTTTCATGGGTTGTAAATACATTGCAACTGATGGAACTCCGACATGGGCACCATACTGGCCTGGTTACGCGGCAATTAAGCCGTCAACTGAAGCAATTGCTTATGTGGCTGACAATCCTCATGCATTATTTGTTATTAATGCAGATGGTGCGTTACCAGATAGCGCTCTTTTTGCTAATGCAAATTTTGCAACAGCAATCACAGGAACTAATACAAGTGGTTATTCTCTAGGAGAACTAGCTACAGCAACTATTGCCGCACCTGGTGCAGCATTGAATTGTAAAATTGTAGGTTTCGATGACGAAGCTTCAGTATCAGAAGGCGCAGTTGATAAAACTGTAGCAGGTCGATTAGCGATCGTAAAACTTAACGTTCATTATATGGACTCAACATCAGGAATATAGGAGATTAGGATATGGCTATTAATAGAGCACAGCTTGCCAAAGAACTAGAACCTGGTTTGAATGCCTTGTTCGGTTTGGAGTACGCACGCTACGAAAACGAAGCAGCTCAAATTTTTGAGCAAGAATCAAGTGACAGAGCTTTTGAAGAAGAAGTTATGCTAGTTGGATTCGGACAAGCTAATGTAAAAGCAGAAGGGTCAGCAGTTGGTTTTGATACTGCTTCTGAATCTTTTACTGCTAGATACACTCACGACACAATCGCTTTAGCGTTTGCGTTAACTGAGGAAGCTGTCGAAGACAACTTGTATGATACTTTATCAGCTCGTTACACAAAAGCCCTAGCAAGATCTATGGCTTACACAAAACAAGTTAGAGGCGCTAACGTATTAAACAATGCGTTTACAGTGACTGGTGGAGACGGCGTTACATTAGCTAACACTGCTCACCCAACAGCACTAGGTGGCACTTTCTCAAACAGAAGTGCAACTGATGCGGACCTTAACGAAACCTCATTAGAACAAGCGATGATTGATATTGCTGGTTTTATCGACGAAAGAGGCTTAAAAATTGCAATGAAAGGACAGAAATTAATTATTCCTGTTAACTTACAATTTGTAGCTGATAGAATCTTAGAGTCTACTCTAAGAGTCGGTACTGCTGACAACGACATTAACGCTCTGAAAAATATGGGTATGCTACCTGGTGGTTACACAGTTAACCATTATCTAACTGATACAGATGCATTCTTCATTAAAACAGATTGTCCTAATGGCTTTAAACACTTTACAAGAGCTGCCCTTGCTACTGGCATGGAAGGCGATTTTGACACAGGAAACATGAGATACAAAGCTAGAGAGAGATACAGCTTTGGTTACTCAGATCCTAGAGCTGTTTACGCTTCAAGAGGTTCATGATCTAACACTGGATCCTCCCAGAGTAAAGAAGGCGCTTGTAAGAGCGCCTTTTTTATTTTACAATGCAATTTACTCAAGACTTAACAAGACAACTACAAGGAGGTTGACATGGGTACAACTACATTTTCGGGACCAGTTAAAGCTGGAACTATAAGAGAAGGCGCAGGCACAAACACAGGGTTTGTTGTTATGGCACAATCAGCAGAAATAACTGAAGTAAATGCATTTGGCACAACTTCAATTATTATTCCTGCTAATTCACAAATAGTAGACATAAAGTGTTTAGTAACTACTGCTTTTGATAATGGCACAAATACACTTGATGTTGGTATTTCAACTGATACAGATTTATACGTTGATGGAATGAACTGCGCTACAGCTGGTTTAGTTAACATGACTGCCGCTACAACTGGTACAGAAGCAAACTGGAAAGACGTTGGTACATCTGACGTTACTATTGTTTTCATTTCTCCAGGAGCTGGAAACGGCGCAGGGGTTTTAACTGTAGAGTATATACAAAATAGAAACTTATAGAGGTTAGTATGGGTATGATCTATACAACCGAAGGAGTATCTACTTCAACTATTACTGCTACGGGTGATGTTGCATCAAGTTCAGCTAGAGTATTATCTATGTATATCGTAGGTGATGCTACTGCAGGATCTGTTGTTTTAAAAGACTCAAGTAGTGGTTCTACTTTAGCAACCATTAACACACCAGCAGGAGCTACATTAACTCAAAACATAGATTTTGGTTCTGAGGGTTTAAACTTTAAAACTAACCCACATGCTACATTAACAAATATTGCGTCAGTATTTTTTGTATTAGGCTAGTATGGCTGATAAGCAACCAAAACGAAATAAAAAGAATTTTCGCCCCACCAAATCTGGGGCGGGAATGACTAAAGCTGGGGTAAAAAAATATAGAGCCATGAACCCTGGTTCTAAATTAAAAACTGCTGTTACAGGTAAAGTTAAACCTGGATCTAAATCAGCAAATAGAAGAAAGTCATACTGTGCAAGAAGTGCAGGACAAATGAAAAAATTTCCAAAAGCTGCTAAAGATCCTAACTCAAGATTAAGACAAGCAAGGAAACGTTGGAAATGTTAAAGCCAATAACAATAGGAATTGTTCTTGCAACGATATTAATATTTTTTTTAAACAGTATGATGAACTCAGCGCTTGCTGCAGATACAAACACGGTCAGTTCTACGGTAGTGACGGATAAATCGGTGCCTACTGCAAATGCTCCAAGTGTTGTTGTAAATAATTCTGATATATGTAAGGTAGCTACGTCAGGTGCCATACAAACCAATATACTTGGTTTGGCTACAGGAATAGTTGTGGACGATGAGCTGTGTCAGCTTTTGAAGCTTTCCCGCCAGTTGTATGCTAGTGGCCTTAAAGTTGCCTCAATTTCATTATTAGCGACAGATCCACGTGTTTTTGACAGTTTAGTTATGGCAGGCACTCCGCCTCCATATATGGGTGCTATTGGAAGCGAAGCTTTAGAAAAATGGAAATCAAATCCAAATATGATACCAGAAGGCAGTGTAGTGTTTAATGATGAAGACGTTTTAAAGATTAATGTAAACGAGGATGTAAGTAATGGCGAATTCCAAAAGTTTTTATTTTACGCTATGGCTCTGTATATCGGTTTCCCTATCCTTTTCTAGTAAAGCTGTAGATTGTTCAACAGATACAGTTGGACTATGTACTCCTACTATTGAAGAAATAATAGATGAAGTAGTTACAGAAACAATAGAATATGAAGCAGATGGGTATACTGTAACAACGACAACTGATACGACAATAACCACGACTACGGTTACTAATGAAGATTCAGGTGATTTATTAGATGGTGATAATGGTTTCGTACAGCCTAGATATGAGGGCGATATGGACCAAGATTTTGGAGGTCAAGGGCCTGCAAGTATGCCTTCAGGAACTGGTTGTTTTAAATTAGGTACAGATAAGTGTGCACAAATTACAGGATCGGGCAATAGTACAAGTACAATGGGCGTGGAGGGAATGGGAACCACGTTTATTAATACAGTCGATATATCTTCTCTTGATATAGAACACGGAGGTAGAACTAATTACACAATTAAAGTTGATAAGCAAGATGCGCAAGATCGTATCTATATGCACATTACAGGTAAAAACGGAAACACAAATGTATTTAGTGGTACAGACATATTGTCAGAATCAGGTGTAGCTAGTGGCTATCAAGAATATGAAAATGGGTTTGATTTTGCAGGCACTATAACATCTTTAACAATAGAAATTGGAGGTAGAGATATAAATCTTGCTATAGGACCCTTGTTCGATGACGTCACAATTAATGTGCTCTATAACACTATCAATACGATAGTACAAAATTCAATAACAAGTGTAGAAATGTGGGTTGCTTACGGAGGTAGTACAGAAACAGAAATTATAGATATCGTAGATAATATTATTGACCACAATGATTTTGTTGAACAACCAGGTGGAGAGATAGAAATAGAGCCAATACAAGAACCAGACGATCAAGTTTCCTATGAAATGGTAGAGATTGAAATGGAGATGGAGATGCCTGTGATGGAAATAGAGATACCAGAAATGGAATTAGAAATGCCAGAAATAGAAATGGCAAGTGTAGAAACAGAAATTGAAATGGAGATGGAGATGGAAACAGAAATTGAAATATCAGAACCAGAGGTAGTGGAACCAGAAGTAGAAACACAACCTGAACCAGAAGTTTCTGAACCAGAACCAGAACCAGAAGTTTCTGAACCAGAACAAGAGGAGGTACAAGATGAACCTACTAAAGAAGATACTAAAGAGCCTGAAGCTGATGCGCAAGAAGAGTCTGGGCCGCAAGAGAGCGTATCAAAGGCTAAAGAAAATGAAGATAGCGAAGAAGATATGGAAGAACCAGAGGATAAGGATCAAGACGAGGTAAAAAAAGAAGAAGCTAAAAAAGAAGTTGCTGCTAA
>WLWH01001167.1_pt1 | contig 18291 bp, 18 predicted proteins | sample 6712741 | NCBI WGS metagenome assembly WLWH01 (sample SAMN12718694, study PRJNA515312) | sponge metagenome | isolation source: marine sponge | host: Mycale hentscheli | place: New Zealand: South Island, Marlborough, Capsize Point | collected 2003-05-01 | reverse complement strand
CAGCGAGTCCCCTTGGTGGGCAACAGTCGGTTCCATCGTTGAAGTAACGGTTAAGGGAGAGACCAAAAAGGGGAACAAGAAAGTTTCCTTTGGAAAACCTGAAGGCGTACAACAGCCTCCACGATCTACACCAGCAACAGCAGCACAGACCAAGGGAGCTGCTAGGGATCAAGCCATATCATTAGCAATGATCTTCAAGATCGCTGCTGAGCGAGGCGGTACTCCCAATGAGTCCCTAGATTTAGCTAGGGATCTGTGGTCAGCATTCACGGAGTTTCAGGATTCACCTGAATCTGAAACAATTTCCTCTTCGGAAGAAGAGGCTTTCTAGTACTCATTATACTATACGTTTGGATACACCATCGAGGGGGTCTAGGGTTTTTCATGTTTCCCTTAGGCCCCCTTTTTTTTTATGAAGAGATTTGATATATCATCTGATTTTTTGCCAACAACTTACCTAGTTCAGGTAGGTGGATCTTTTGAGTCCTTCAAAAAATGGATTCAAGAGTCTGGAGTTATCGAGGATATAGAGCTAGGAGAGTGCAGGGGGTGTTGTTGGACAATTTCTCCTTGGATATTGGTTTACACTGAGAGCAACGACAAGCCCCTTATAGCTCACGAAATTTATCACGCTGTTCACAGCACCCAAGAGTACGCAGACTGCAAGGACGAAGAGTTCGGGGCAATGTGTACAGAATTTTTAGCCTCAAAATTGCTATGAGTAAACTATTAGTTATCGGAGACCTACATGAACCTTTTTGCTTAGACAAATATTTTTCGTTCTGCAAAAGGCTTTACAAGAAAAAGAACTGCAACCGTGTTCTGTTCATCGGGGACATCATTGACTCGCATTACAGTTCGTTTCATGAGCAGGACCCAGATGGAATGTCTGCTGGAGATGAGCTAGACCTATCTATCAAAAAGGTTGCACGTTGGTACAGGGCATTTCCAAGGGCTGATGTAGTAATAGGGAACCATGACCGCATCGTGTCCCGTAAAGCCTTTAGTGCAGGGGTAAGTAAGCGTTGGATTCGTAGTTGCCCAGAAGTTCTAGGTACACCTAATTGGAAGTTCCATCAAAGCATCAAGATAGATGGTGTTAAGTACTGTCACGGGGAGTCCAAGAAGGGCATACAAAGAGCAAAGGCAGACATGGTTAGCAATGTTCAGGGGCACTACCACACAGAGTGCTACGTGCAATGGGCGGTTGGCGATTCTTTTCGGGTATTCGGTATGCAGTCCGGTTGCGGTATCGACCACGAAAGCTACGCAATGGCCTACGGAAAACACGGTCCTAAGCCAGCAATAGCTTGTGGTTTTGTTGAGAACGGAGGCAAAAGCGATCTAGACGAGGTTAGCGTTTACCCTATGGCGTTATGATTTTTAGATCTAATCCACAGCATAAGGTGTGCGTCCTGCCTAAGGACAGCTCTGAGCGTAAAAAATGGCCGATCTATTCTGGGGTACTGTCCCCATTCCCTAACGCAATAGCAGCAGTGGCAAGACAGTCCTACGTTGGGAACGAAAAACACTGCGACCCACTCGAACCTCTGCACTGGGAGCCGAATAAAAGCGATGATCACCATGATTGCCTTCTGCGTCACCTCCTAGAAGAGGACTACGCAGCAGTTGCTTGGAGAGCCTTAGCTCTACTTGAAACTAAAATACAAAAAAAGGACTACGATCTGTAGTTTTTTCTTGATCTTTTTCTAATCAATATATTTTTACTAAATCATGTCTAACGAAATAAAAAAAGAAGATATATCAGACGAGCAAGTTAAGGATTACATGATCAATAACGTGTTCAATAATCATTCAGTCCTCGATCTCCTTCAAGGAATGACTCTTAATGCTCTCGTGAACTTCGGTCACGATCTTGCCAGAAAGAATGTTAATCGCTCTTGGGAGAACCTTACAGGTGCGGATATTGACGATATTAAAGATCAAATCGTAAACCAAATCAAAACTAACTCTAAAAATGCAGAGTCAAACGAGTCCAGCGATTGATTGGGGAGAGATTGTCCAGTGGTGTAAATTCTACCTTTCTTCTGACCACAATGGACTTGAGTCCGTTGCTGCTCTCATAGGTGGAGTTTACCACAGAGAGTACAAGCGGATTGATGACGATACACTCCATCTAGATGGAAGCACGTATCATCGTCAGAAGGCTCATATTGATGGAGAGGAAATATACGGTTTCCGATCAGAAGGATTATCCGACAAGGATTACATCCAGATGCTGAAGTTAGCTCTGCTTGACAAATACAAAGAAGAGATCTTCAAGATGGTAGAGGAGCCTAATATAACACTGTCCCCGTAATGCACTTCTACAAAAAAAGCAGCACAGGCGAGGTTTCCTTGGTTAATTCTGTGGACAGTATAGCTAAGGCCAAGAAGCACGGGGGCGTATCTCCCTCTGTTACTGGCATTCTCTCTATAATGCCCAAAGGTTTGTCGGGGTTCGACATGAACATCTGGAGAGAGAACAAGCTGATTGAGTTCACTAAGTTTTACCCTGATGATTCACCCGCTAAACTTAAAGAGCGTCTATGGGGGTACAGGACAGACGAAGATGGAACTAAGATCACGTCATCAGAGTTCGGTACAAAGGCTCACGCTGGCCTAGAGGAGGCTCTAAAGATGTACCAAGACGGAGCCGATTACCACGGTCCGTACAAGCAGTACGCAAGTAAGTTCATAGAGCACATATCTACAGAAGGATCGGCTCCTGTTCACATGGAGCTATCTGTTCTTGACGATGATCTTAATGTAGCAGGGATGCTGGATCTTGTTTGCATGAGTGCCAAGGGGAAGTACGAGCTGTACGACTTCAAGTTCAGGAACGATAAGAACAAGAGCTATGACACTGATTGTTGCCAGCTTGCCATAGAAGCTAAGATTGTTGCAAAGCAGTGGGAACTAGATTACATTCCAGATGTTTTTAGTGTAGTATTTGACTGCGAGTCAGCGGAAATGAAGGTAAAGCACTGGACTGCTTCTAAGGTAGACTGGGGCATTACTGCGTTCGAGAAGCTGAACGATAACTATCAGTTCTTCTCTGGTCTCAACTATGGAAAAGAAGCTAAAGCATAATGAGATCAAAGCCTACAGGGAGGAACTCCTAATCCGACAAGGAGGAAGAGATCCTATTACGGGATTGCAGATCAAAGATGCGGTCTTAGACCACGATCATGTCTCAGGGCGCGTCAGATGCGTTCTACAGCGTGAAGTTAATTCATTCGAGGGTAAGGTTTGGAACGCGTACAAACGCTTTATACGGCCTCTAGGAGCCTCTTATGAGGATGTCCTGACTTCTGTCATAAAGTACTGGAGCAAAGATTACTCAGCAAATCCAATGCACCCCAAGCACCTCACGGACAAGGATAAGCTCCTAAGGAAGTACAAGAGGCTTCTGAAGCAGTCAAAGCGGGAGAGCACTAAGGAGAAGTACCGTAAGCTTATTTCTGAGGTTTAGCCTGTTTTGGGGATTTCTTTAAAAATCCTTTTCCAAATCGCTCATACTCTGCCGGGTTGTACTTTACTGACTCAGATTGTTCTATCTCTTCTAACAAAGAAGTTTTTTCGTTTTCAATTAAACCTTGTAGCCCCATGAACTCTGTTGTGTATGCAGAAAGATAGTTGTCGTAACCTAAAACTACGGAAACCCATTTTTCTGATTTAATATATTTTTTCAAAGCTCTTGTTAAAGCCGGTCCGTCTTGATACTTAAACTCAGGGTTTCCAAGCTTGCTAAAAAAAGAATCAAAATCTCCGTCAATCATAGACATAGCCATAAGCTTGTTCTGTACTCCCCTTTTCCAAACTGATGGCTTCATGTAGTGAATTAAGTTATAGCTCATTTGGTTGTTACCAGATCCTCCAGTGGTAAGCCTACCAACTGAAGTTGTAGCTTGATTTGATGTTCTGTAAAATTGATCAACATCTGCTTCTATGCTTTTAGCGTACTTTAAATTAGCCAAAATTTGACCGTATTCTTTTCCTCCAAATATTGCTTTGTATTTTTCTGGATACCTTGTTATCTTAGCAATGATAGGAGAAGCATCAAAAAAAGAATTACTACTTTGTGATTTCCCAACACGATCTATTAGGTCAGACAACACCTCTGTCTTGTAAGCTAACCCATAAGAGTTTTTGCCTTTCATTGCGATCATGAAATCTTTTATTTTTTCTGAGCCTACAGCATCTTCATTAGTGCGTCGAGCAGCTAGCTCAAGATCTTCAAACATCGCTTTTTTGCCGCTATCTAGGTCAAATAGAATTTTTGACAATTTTTCACTAGATTTTTTAGCTAGTTCAGCTGTTTTAATTTTTTGAGTTTTTAAAAAATTACCAGCTTCTGGAGATATTTGATTTTGTTTAATGATTTCATCTAAATCAACTTCACTTATTTTAATTTTACGCTGATTTAAATCTTTTGCTAAATTGTATATTAATTCAGTCTGCTTGCCAAAAATTTCTTCTGCCAATTCCTTGTTTTCTTTTTTAAAGAATGATGTGCCAACACTGCCTTCTTGAAAAAAACCATGTTTGTTTAAAAAAGATAGTTTAAGAGAATTTTTGTAATCTATGTACTCTTTTGTATCCAAAAGCCTTTTAGCAGTTTTTAGATTATCAATCGAAGAAAGTGCATTACCTTTAGGTAATAGGTCTTCAAAAATACCAGCTTTGGGTATAGCCCCTCTTTGATCTGCTGCTTTGGTCAGCAATCCACTTTCACCATACATTGGTTGATGATAATCCATAAAGTACTTGTCAGCTTCCTTTAGGGCCTCGTGAGCTTCTGTTCCTTTTATAGAATTTAATCTTAGATTTCTAATTCTGTCTTCAGCTAGCCTAGTATTCCTATCAGAAGAAGACAACAAAGTCCCAAAAGCTTTTTTTTGATTTTTGTAAAAGCTGTCTAAATCCTCAAATGAAATATCAATTTTATTTAAATCTATTTCTTTATTAGCTATATCTTCTTGAAGCTCTTTTAATGTTTTATATGTATACTTCTTGAAATTAAGGGTATTTAAAAAAAGAGTTTCTATTAAAGTATTTGCTTGTTTTTCTGGAAGCCTTGACTGGGTTCCCTTTCTTGTACTCCCTGTTATTGCATCAACAATTTTACTTAATGGAATTGTTACTGGTTCATCTTGTTTCTTAGCAACCGTATATACATTGTCATAGTTTTTTTTATTTTGTTTTGTAATTCTTTCACCAGCAGAGTTAAGGGAACTAAGTATTGTACTCCTGTTTTTATCTAAACCTCCGGTCAATTTGTATGAACCACTTCCATAATCGCTAACTAGTCCTGATACACGATCTTTAGTGCTTTTAATCAGAAAGGCAGCAGCATCAGCATCTACCTTTGCTACGTCTTCTGCAATACTATCAAGGTAAGATTGTGCTTTGTTTGCGTACTGCACTGAAATATCTTGAATTATTTTTTTAGAAGCCTCTGGAGATTTATTTCCAGAACCTATAATTTCAAAAAATCTTTCACTTGTTTTCTTTTGAGCACCTCTTATGACGTTGTTGACTTCTTCGCTTTCATTAACCAGTCTCTGAATAGCCTCTGGGGAGGCTGCAATGTCATCAATTGGTTCACCTATTTCTTTGCTTAAATTTTTTGTGCTTTCCGAAACAGATTTTGCTCCATCGTCAAAATCTTTCTTTATAGGTTTAAAGGGATTTTTTGTTATAATAAATTTCCCGAATCCAGCTGTTGTTATGTCAATTAATGAATTAAGTAGTATTTCCGACCCTGACCTAACTGCGAGTGCAGAAGGACTAAACTCTATATCTGGAGGCTTCAACCCAGCAATGTAGGGAGTTAATTGAAACAACCCCGATTGAAATTCCCTCACTCCTGTTTCTGCCACAGCACCAGCAACAGGAGCGTAAAATAAAGACGAACCTTTTGAGCCAGCAATCAACGCCGTTGTAGTAAAAATGTTGGCTGATACTGGAGCAACTTCTGGCATTATGAATTCAAAAACGTCAGTAAATCCAAATCCAACTTCATCAACCTTTATTGCTGTACCATCTGGGTACTTCAAAAAAGATTGCTCAGAATCATCTATTCCTAATTTTACGTACTTTGCTCCAGTGTTGTTTTCGTAAAAACTTTTAACTTGATTTTTATTTGTATAAAATCCCGCAAACGCCCTAAGACCATCGGGGGCTCCTGAGTCAATGTCAAGATCATCCTCTGCAACGCCCAAAACCGTAGCCATGTCTTGCTTAGGAGTAAATTCTGAATTCACATAAGCACTTGGTCTTACAATCGTTGGAACCCTAGTGTCTCCCCGCGTTTCGCCCATCAAGGCACCAACACCCATTCTGCTTTGGGTTGTAGAAGGAATCATTGGGGCATAAACAGGACTTACTTGCTTTAACCTAGATGCAGCCTCTTTTATGTTTTTTTGTTTTAAAAGATCTTGTGGAGAAGAGTTTTCTTGAAAATAATCTTTGCTATTACTAGAAAGGTATTCCTTAGCAATAATGCTAAACTCCTCATCTTCAGGAGAAAATTCACCAAATATTTTTGCGGGAACAGAATAAAATTTCCCGTTTTTCTCGACTGTTACTTGAGTTGACATATTTTATTAGTTTAAAGGTACAGCTGTAAATCCCAATACTGAAAATCCTCTTCTGACTCCAAACTCTGCGGGAACTTCACTTCGGGGATACAGTCCAGATTGGTTCATTAAATCTCCGTAGGAAGCTTCAAAGTCAAACAACACAGCTTGTTTCCTACTTACAAAACGACTTTTTACATTATCTAAGGTTCTTGTCATGGTATTTAAATCTACTGGTGTAAACTTGTTTTCTTCGATTGTTCCTAGAACACCAACCAATCCTTGCAATCCTTGCAACTCTATTCCTGTTAGCTGACCAAATCCAGAAGATCCATCTACAGAAGTTTCTCTTAAAGCCATTAAAGCATCTACACCCAATTTGCCTGCTAGTTGAGATGCCATGTTTTTTATTCTATTACCAATAGATCCTTTAATATTGGAACTAATAGATGCTCTTAATGAATCCGTCATCTTGGGGGTTATATTAAATGGGCCTTCCCCAGAGTATCCACCTTCTTCTTTTACAAACTCTTGTATAAGATTAGTCAAATCTTGAGCATCCTCTATGATGCTATCTATTTGTATTAAGTTATTGTCCGTTGCCCTAGCAACTTTATTTAGACCCTGTGCTCCTGACCTAGCCAAATCGTCAGATTTAATATTGTTTGAGAGTATTGATTGGGTTAGTTCAAAGGAAGCAATTCTCTGCTGAAGTTCTTCTGTTCTTATAGAAGATTCCTTGGAACCAATATCATAAGTAGTTTTAAGAGATTCTCTGATTACATCATCTCTGTCTACAATACCTCTTTGTTCTGGAGGAAGAAGAGCTATTTGTTCGTCTACTATATCAGACAAAAAGTTGTATCTTTCAGTAGCAGTTGGCATTTCTATAACAGTTTTTCCTTCTTCATCTGTTTTCCTAACTTTATTATAAAATTCAGAAACTGTCATATCTACAGACGTTTGATTAAACTCGTCTTCTCTAATATTAGCTAATCGCTCTGCTTCTATTGTTCTTGCTACATTAGCATCATAATTAGCTTTTGCTGTAGCCGCTTCAGCGGCTACAATTTGTTCTTTGGTTTGTTTTTGAGTCAACTCTGCTTGAGCCAACATATTTATTAAACCTATTCCCTCTTTGCCTAACTCTTTCCCAACTGTGTTTGGGTCCAAATTTTGAATAGCAACATTAGTTGGGTAAGCAGCTTGTACTTGTTCTATTAAAGCGGTTGCCCTTTCCAAGGAAGCAGCATCTTTTTCTTTTTGTATCTTCTCGTCTGCGGCTTTATTAACGAAACCAACAATGCCTCGCATTGCTTGATTTTTCATGTTCCTAGCGGCAATCAAGTTCTTGACGCTGGACTCAGTTTTAGCAGATAAGTTTGGGGATATTTGTCCGAATCTCATTGTAATTAGTTTTAGAAGTTTATGTTTCTATGAAAAAATACTTTTTATTCCGCCAAAAATATCTTCCACAAAGCCCGATATATCTTCTTGTCCCGGAATAAGGCCAACTTTTTGACCTGCACGAAGACCTCCCAGTAGAGTGGTCACTGCGTCAAAATCACCAGCTTTAGCTGCCTCCTCTATAGCCTGTTGTTGAAGTGCGAAGTCCCTTTCTTGAGCTTGCAAGGAGAAGAGGTCTGATACTGTTGGAACCGCATCAGCCGCCATTCCAGCGATCCCTGATGCGAATCCCATGCCAGTTCCTATGTCTGCTGCTGAAAGAGCTGTTGAAACAAAAGGACTTTGTAGGGCGGATACCTGAGTTCCTATACCTGCTTGTTGACCTCGAATTCCTGCAATATTAGCAGTGTCTTGGGCTAAGTCAATTTTTTCAGACTGTATAACATTCCCTATTTCATCAACAAAAGCTGAAGTACCCAGTGCTCTTCCGGTTCTTTCTTTAACCCCGCGAGAAGCTTGCTGAATCCCACGTCTCTGCCTGTCCGTTAGCACCCCAGCTTCGGCCTCCATTCGTTGTAACAGAGGATCTAGGGATTGTGCTCCTTCAATCATGGAACCTAGTACTGGATTTATCCTAGCTGCCGCATCTGCTGCTGCGTCTACCGTAAAATCTCCTTGTATTCCCATGGAACCAGCAAGGCCAGATGAACGCCTCTGAGTATACATATCAGCTATGTCCATAAATGGATCTGCTACTGAACCACCAAAAGCCGCAATGTTTTGCCCACTGGCCTCGGCCATTTCTGGGCCAAAGGTCTTTACAAGATTTCCATAATCTGGGGCGAACCCAAACAAATCTCTTAAAACTTCTTCTCTTGTTTCTGGGACTATGCGTCCTCTGCCTTTTACATTGTATGACATATTTGGTGTTGTAGGTTCGTTATCTTTAAAAATGTTTCCGTCGTCTGCGGGGTCCTTGTCGTCGGGGCCTTTCCCGTCACCGGGACCGCTTCCGTCACCGGGACCGCTTCCGCCACCGGGGTCTCCCGCTCCGGGAGATGGATCAGTGTTGTCAAATATAGGGTTATTATTAGCTTCTTCTATTTTTTTGTTTATATCTTCAAGTTGTTTACTAAGGTCTTGATACCTACTCTCTAGTCCAGTGTAGTTTTCTTGCAGTCCAGAAAAATCAGATTGTAGATTACCGTAGTCCGTTGAGAGTGTTTGTTTCTGTCCCAGAAGATCATCAATAGCTGATCTAGTTTCGTTTTGTTGAGCCAATAAGTCGTCCAAATTTTGACGAGCTGCAAGCTGTTCAGATGTAAGTCCAGAAAGGGCTTCTGTTTCCGTAGCAGCTCTTCCGGTCAACTCATCAATGGTTGATGTTAGATTTTCTTTTTGACCAGTCAGAGAAGAGACATCTGAACTTAACGCAGACTTTTGCTCACTAAGATCAGTAATTTGGTTCTCTATATTTGAAACCTGAGAATTGTAAGCATCAAGTTTTTCTTTGTAATCCGCGTCTAGATCACTGAATTGGGTTTCTCTAGCAGCTTCAATGTCGGAGTTTAATTTTTCGTACTTCTGATCTATCTCCGATTGGAGATTAGACATTCTAGTCTCTCTTTGAGACTTTATATCAGTATCTAAGTCAGCGAGCTTTTGCTGCCTCTCTCTCGCCATATCTCTGGCTAAAGACTCTCTCGCTTTTTGTTTCTCCGTTTCAGAAAGATTGGTTATTTCAGCCTCAAGCTGTGCCTCTCTCCTGTTGCGTTCGTTCTGTATTTCAGTGTCTAAAGCTTGTCTTCTTTGCTCTTCTTCGGAGTTTACCTCAACCTCAAGATCCGCTAATTCTTCTTCCTTTCTTCGATCAATATCCGCCTTTAGGGAGTCTATTTTTTCTTTTCTTAGATCTTCTATTTCAGTGTCAATTTCTTGAAGTCTTTTTGTTTTTTCCTCGTCTAGCTCTGTAATATCTTCTTGCCTAAGACCATCAATCTCCTCTTCGAGTTCTTGAATTTTTTTATCCCTGATGTCAGCAATTTCTTTTTCTCTAGCCTGATTAACTTCTGCTTCTCTATCCGTTTCTCTTTTTGTCTCTATGTCTTGAACGGCGGAAACCACTCCAGCGGTAGCACCCAAAGATCTTAAATACCCTCCGATGTTTCCAACCCACTCAGGAATGGGGAATTCAACTCCCCCTACTACAACATAACGTGCTATGCCTCCTCCAGAACCACCGCCTCGAACTTCTACTCCTTGACTTGCGTCTGGAAGATCACTGACAGAGCTAGCCCTCTGTGGCTGCGTAACGCCACCTCCCCCAGCTGGATCATTGTCTACAACATTAGCATTGTCTCCGTATATGTCTTCGTAGGTCTGATCTCCCACTGAAGGGTCACCAGATTGAGCAGATTGACTTCCGGAGGGATCACTAGATTGAGGAGGTTGACTTCCTGAGGGATCTACAACTTCTGGAACAAAACCGGGCGTACTTGGAGTTATTCTATCTTGTCCTGCCCTTTTCCTTGCTTCATTAATTGATGCTAGTTCATCAAGAGTAACAACCCTTGCGTTATCCCCGAATCCAATTCTAACTCCTTGAACTATTCCTATTTGTTCACCAGCTTCATTGCGTTGAACAATGCTAACGGGGCTAGCGCTTAATGCTCCCTGTCCACTATAAATATCGTCAGCTATTCCATCTCCATCTGAATCTTCGTAGCTTCCCTTTGACATCTCAGAAGCCCTGATGCCAATTATATCTAAAAAATCTGCAAGATCACCTAGACGACCTAAAGGCTCCCCACTGAATATTCCAAAAGGATTGTTACTAAATGGATTATCTCTAGACCCGTAAAGCTCCTCGATCTGTTCGTCGGTAAGATCTTCGTAGTTGTCTTCGTAATCGAAGTAGGCCATATCTATGCTTGTTCAGTAGTTATCATCCTTCTTCGGTAACTTCCTCTTCTTCTGGCTCTGGTATTGGCTCTGGAATTAGTGGCTCAACAATAACCTTACCGTTTTCATCAGTCCACCCGGTGTCATACATATGCTCATCCTGACGTTCACCAACTACCATCCAGCTAATAGAATCTGTGCAGGTGTTGTCCTGAGCTTCAATAGTAAGGATGTTTCCGTCAACACTAGAGCGTACAGCCGTCCAACCAGACTCATTGGTAGTAAAGCTTTGTACATCACGACAAAGTAGAACAAATGTTCCATCTGTCATATCTGAAGCTACGTCTATGTTTACTGATGCAACACCATTAACCAAGTCAACACGACCTCTGTAAAGCAAATCAGCTTGTGGCCCTTCCAAGAAAGAGTGAACAAGGTTGTGGGTGTCTTTCTTAGATTCTAGTGGGTGAGCAATTTTAAATGAACCACTTCCTTTGGACAATGCTCCAGCAATAGCTGTGTCACCATTACCTTTAACTGTAAATTTGTCAGCACTATTAGCATTAAACTTCATAAAGAATCCACCCGTCAAAGCACCACTTCCAGTGCTTGGGTGAAGAAGCCTTATCATGCCACCATCGGACTCAAAATTAGTTCCACTGCTATTTATTACAATGGCTTTGCTACTGTTTGATGCACCAATAACATTGATTTCCAAATCTGAATTTAAAACTGTGTCTCCAGCAACAGTCAAAGTAGATGCCATATCTACTGCACCGTCTATATCTACCACATCAAGATTGGTAGTTCCATCAACATCTATAGCGCCAGATATATCTAAAGAACCAAATGAACCAACACCTGTAGTAGTTATTGCAGAAGAACCATTGTCAATAGAACCAAACCCAGAAGTTATTGACCCAGAATTTAAAGCACCTGTTGTAACTATATCTGAACCACCTGCAAGTGGGCTAAAAAGAGAACCTATTGCAGTGCCACCAATAGTAATTGCATCCGCTTCAAGAGTGCCATCAAAGTCTCCATCTACGGCATCAATGTTGCCTTTAAAAATTGTAGCACTAACTGTTCCTGTACTTGGATTATATGCAAAATTGCCATCCATTTCTAAACCAACATTGCCTGTGCTTGAGGTTGCCCCCTCTACAAAAGTAATTAGGTTTTCTTCGTTAGTGCTTTCGTTGTCAGTTACTAAAACATGAGCAGAGTTTGTTGCGTTTGTAACTGTTGTTCCTGCAATAACTGTAGCTAAAGCTGTACCATCAACTGTTATTGCATCGGCCTCTAGCGTTCCATCTATGTCTGCATCACCTGATATGTCTAGGGTTGCAGCATCTAGTTCACCCGTAAGGGTTATGTTGCGGAAGCTAGATACATCTTTGTTGCTATCTACAGTAACAGTTTTACTAGCAACAACAGTTCCTACGGAAGCTCCAGTATCATTGTAATTTAGCTCGGCAGCAGTAGATGTCACTCCGTCGAGAATGTTAAGTTCAGCTGCGGTAGAAGTAACAGTTGTCCCGTTAATTGACAAAGCATCTGTTTCTAAAGTGCCGTCAATATCTGCATTTCCAGATATGTCTAGTGAGCCACCATCTATTTCTCCAGATGCTGTAATTGCATTATCTTTTATAAGAACTCCATCAATGGTTACACCAGATCCAGAAGTAGTTTCTGCAATGGTGTTAGTGGTTATCGACTGACCATTACTAACAACAATGTTTGTAGATCCAGTAGTGTTGCCAACAGCAAGAACTTCAGACAAAGCGTCAGATGTTGCCACCTGAGCATCAACGTAAGCAGTGGTAGCCACCTTGGTGGAGTTGTCACCAGAGCTTTGGGTAGTTCCCGTTACGCCGTCAGCTAAAATACCAGAAAGCGTTGTAGCTGTAAGTAGTCCAGTGCTTGAGTTAAAAGTTAAGTTACTTCCGCTCTTGGGGCCAAGACTACCTGTAGCAGCAGTTGCAAACAGTGGGAAGCAGGTTGTGTCCGAAGATTCATCGGCTACCGTCACTGCACTAACTGTAGCAGCTCCGCCAGCAGCTATAGCAACAGCACCACTTACATTGCCAAAAACTTGATCCTCTAGGTTAGAAAAAGTAATTTTACCATTACCGCTATCGGTGTTGTCCACCATAGCTACAAAGTCATCTTGAGCTATACTCGTTTCTGTAGCCAGTTCATTTAGGTCTAAAGATACGGTAAGTGTTTGACCACTGGCTGCCGTGTCTAGTCCAGTAGCACCAGCTATAGTAAATGTTTGGCCATCCAGATCGACTGAACTACTTCCACTGTCTCCAGCAAAGTCTAAGTCTTCAGCAGTTAGTTGAGTATCGACATAAGCTTTGATGCTCTGCTGAGTAGCAAGAGACGTGGCAGAGTTAGAAGACATATTGTCCTCATCCAATATTGCCACTTCCGCAGGAGCAGCAGCCCCACCAGAAACATTACCAAGAACCTTGTAATCTGCTAGGTTTTCTATCTTAGCCTTTGTGACATTGCTGTCTGCAATTTTAGCAGTGGTCACTCCACTTGTTGCAAGCTTACCAGTGGCAATCCCAAGATCCTTTACAATGATTTTTCCACTAGAAAGCTGAGTCGTTGAATCATCAACGGCATCAGATGCAAATGTTGCACTATCTACGAGTGCATTAAGATTACTAGACGTTACCTGATCGCCGTCTGAGTATGTAGTACCTTTACTTAGTATAGCCATTATTCTGCCTTTTGTAAATTTCTAAATGTCATAGCTCCCGCTACTTTTAATGCCCTTAATCTGGGTCTTCCTTTAGTTGTTGTTAGTTTAAGTTGTACACCGTAAGCCCTTTTATTTCCAAACCTGCCCCTTAGTGACACATCTTCGTCTATTGCAAGCTCTTGCCCGTTAAGTGAAGAAATACTTCCAAGATCTATAATAGAATCAATGTTCTCTGTTGTTGCTTCAAAATTTGCATCAGAAACATTGTTTTCAGAAGATTGAATATGAAGTTCAAAGTTGTTCCATTTTTTGCGATCTATAGAATTAACTGTAAACATTCTACTAACGGCAGATGCAGAAACAATAACTGATTTATTGGTTCCTCCTATGGTGTCCAAGTATCTATCAGTGTCATCATCACGATCTTCGTATCTGTGAACACCGCCAGTTCTGTTTATTGCATAAACACCTCGTTTATCTCCAGAACCACCTACTAACAAATGCGTGTACTCCCAATCAGCATCATTCACAGAGTCTATAGATTCCCATTGTTTATTTAAAAAGTTATAAATCAACAAAGCGTTATTTGTCGTGCTATTATCTAGGGGAACTGCAAGATAGTACCTGTTATCAAAATAAACAGAAACTGCTTTATCAGCATGATTTTGATTTATTCTCCCTATCGTCCCCTGTATAGACGCAGACAAAGGAACATCTTGACCTCTAAGATTGTAGAGGTCAACAAAATCTAGTGCATATACGCCATTGTCAGACAAGAACATTAGTTTGTTTCCTATCTGCTGAATGCTTTTTCTAGCTAAACATCCTATGTCACTAGTAATGACTTGAGACACGCTGCTTTCTAAATCTAAACTGTTTTTTACAATATGAATACTGTTTCTGTTAAAAACTACTAATTGGTCATCGGAAAAAGAATGAAACCCTACTATAAAATCTGCTTCTCCCGCATTAAACCTAAACTGACCGTAAATCCTGTCATAAGTGTTATGGTCTAGTATATCTGAAAATAGCGCCTCATCCAAAATATTTCTATCGGTAATCGTAGCTGATCCAGAAGATCCAGTAATATCATACCTGTACGGAACAACTAACCTACGTTGGTGATAGATTCCAAATTCTGGAGCTGGCATATGCGTAAAACCTAAACCTATAGACACAGATTTTTCAACAGTAGCAGTTTTGTTTGTAGCATTAGCCTTATCTGTAACAAAAGTAAATGTTGTTGAATTTGTTATAGATCTAACAGTAACAGTATTTCCAACACTATACCCAGAAGAACCAGCAGTAGTTACTGTAAGAACATCACCAACTAACAATGAGCTTGTGCTAGATACTGTAGCTGTTGCTATCCCTGATGCAAAATCAAGATCAGTAATTGATATTGGTGTAGGTTGAGTGTACGCTCCATTAGAAACTAAAGAAAATGTAGTAGTTTCAATATCCCCATCCCATTGTAAGGCTATTTTGCCTTTTCTGAAAATAAATAATTTATTAAAAGCCTGAATTACTTCACTGCCTTCTGGGACTGTTTCTCCAGATGGATAAGTCAAAGTAACTGTAGTGGTTCCACTGTCTGAAGTTTTTACTAAAATTGTACTTACGGTTCCTACAGCAGCTACGTAAGAAGCAGATTCGTTATTAGGATCAGAAAACTCACAAGCAGCATGAATAAATGTAACTTCATCAGTGTCTATTTTTGCACCAGTTACAGTTAGTGTTCCCGTGGGTACAGCATCTAATCCAGTAATTGTAATCTGTATTTGTGTTGTAGAAGATGCTGTGCAAGAGTGATTCCCATTAGGATCAACAGTTCCACCAGCAGTAAGGCCACTGAGATTTACAATATCTCCAGTGGTTATTCCGTGAGCAGACCCAAAATTAACCGTTAAAACCTCTCCAGACCTAGCATAGCTTGAAACAGATGGAAGGGTATCGTGTAACCTAAATGGAAGAATAAAAACAGCAGCATTAAAGGGAGTGCTAAAAATCTCCATTCCCTTGCGGGGTTGCCACTCTCCATTCAAATCCATACGTCCATTATTGGACTCAGTAAGCGTTCCAGAACTCAACTGGTCGGGCCGAAACTTATTATTGAACCCAATAAAGCCTTGATCTAGATCTTCTGCAATCCGATCATCTTGCTTCCCGTATGTATCGTATCTTGACATTAGCAGTTCCAAGCCCTTCGGCTCCAGTAGTTAGCTGATAGTTTATTTTTAGTTCCCTTTATGCCACCTGACCTAGCACAGTAACTTTTCTTACGTGCTGGGTTGCTTTTCTTAATGCTCATGTTCGCATCCCCGAAGCGTATAATCTTTTCTTTACCACCTTGGCAGGCTTTCACGACAGACTTTTTCCCACCAGACACTTGTCTGCGAGGGACGTTGCACTTCATGTTTTTTTTATTTATTGCCACGCTTTACCGCCTTTACTCTTCTTGGTTTACCTGCTGGTTGCCCTAGCTTTTTCTTCTGGGCTATTCTTGATCGCTTCTGTGATGCAGTCATTTCTCCTTTAGTTACAGGAGTTTTGCTGCTAACACGCTTAGATGGACGACAATAAGGTGTACCTCTCTTTTCTCCTTTACGGCGACCACAAGGCTTTCCGGTGCGTACATCTACCCACTTCTCCTTGAACCACCGCTTTAGGGAAGCACCTTCCTTTGTCTTCCGTACAGACATTACTTAGTCTTCTTTCGATTGCCCCAATTGGCAGCACCTACCTTACGGCACTTAGCTATTGCCCCACTTGCATACGCAGATGGGAACACCTTGTACCTAGCCTTAACCTTTCTGTAACAAGCGTCTTTAGGCATTATACGTTCCAAGACTTTCTAGCTTTATTCTGTGCAGTTTGAGAAAGATCTCCGTAATGGTACAATGGCTTAGAAGATTTGCTATGTGTCTTCCCAGAATGAAGTTGCCCATTGGACATCTTATGAAGACCACCCTTGTGTTCCGTTCCATCCTTCCGATAGTGCTTCATTCCTTTTGCCATTATCGTACCCTTCTCCTTCCCATGCAGCTTGTGCAGCCACAAGACTTCTTCTTACCCTTTGGCATCAGTAGCTCTTTCTAGTAGATGTTCTTTTGCCACCTTTTTTAGATTTCTTTCCGTATGCCATTATTTCTTTCCTCCTTTTTTCATAGATTTTCCCATTGGGCATTTTTTACGTGTTGAGTACTTCATATTTTGTCTCCTATTTAACTTGCGAGCTTCCAAAGTAAAATCCTAGTAAAGCTAACATTCCTTGCCTAACTTCGGGCAATAACACAAAGCCCTCTAGGTGTTTCCATTTGTCTGCTCCGATTCCTAAAAATTTAAATACACCTAATTTATTTGCCTCGATAGTTACTGGTATATCGAAGAACGCCATGACGAAGGGAGCAAATACCACTGAAAACAAGATGCACATAGCGATGAGCTTTCTAACCCATGCTCCTCCCTCGTCGGATCTTTGTGCTGCTCTATCTGCTGAATTATCTGCTGCATCCTGCTTCTGAATCATGGACTTAATGGCATTGGCTTGGATGTTCATTTGAGCCGAGATTAGCTTCATAACAAATCCCGTGACTCCACCTCCAAGCATTGCCACTAGTTCACCACTCATCGTTTTCTTAGTTCTACTATTGTTTTATATACCCAGAGACCCATGTACGCTATAGTACACACTGACGCGACAATAGACATTACCTCGCTAATTCCTTGGAAAGAAACAGCCAGTATTGATCCTGTCGCTCCTAGTCCAAGCTTGTTCAGCTCAGGGTTCATTACACAAATTGTGAAACGTGAATTACTGAAGCACCGGATACGCCTAAGAATTTAGCAGCTTTAGCAGCCTGAGCACTAAGAGTGATAAGTCCCTTCTCCTTTAGTAGGAGATGACCATTAGATGCGGTAGGGGCGCTACCGTCAAATGTAACAATGACGTTATTGTCTTGTACATCTATCATAACGTACTTGGTGTCGCTATCAAAAGCAGCAAAAGAAACGCCAGATCCTGATGTTGCACAGGATAGGTTTTCTCCAGCAATCGTTGAATTCGGACGTGGATATAGGTTTGTGACTAAACTATTCATTTATCTTGATTGTTGTGATACGTGCGTTCTGAAACGCTTTCCTACGGTGTTGTTATTTGCTACTTGCTGTGGATTATCCATTACTTCTCCTAGATAGTTTTCGGCAATCTGTTCTTCAAAAGAAGCTTTATTGTGTTGCCCATCCATTCTAAGAAAGTCAGCGTACGTGGCGTGTGCCATGAAGTAGAAATATTCTTGTGGAACTTCTGTCCGACTATTGGATCCATCCGTGTCTAGGTCTGTCAGAAGGGTAATACGCTTTTTGTATGTAACCCACACTTGGCTTTCCTTGGCATCGACCACATTTAGAACATGCGCGCCATCTGATTGGACACCAAACTCATATTCGATCGAGGACTGGTTGAGGAACGGCTGATCGCGGTGGATGCGAACAAACTCCCCAATGTCACTCAAATCGCGTACCTGCGGTGCATTTGCCTTGGCTGATGTAGAGGTTCCGACAACCCATCCAGTTTCCGTTATGCTCGTTGAGCTAAGGGAGTAGTATGCAGTTTCGGTGGCATTTGGAAAACCTTCTATAATTATCCAAGCACTGTTGCCGCTATTCCTTATTAAACTAAAT
>WLWH01001165.1_pt1 | contig 18338 bp, 27 predicted proteins | sample 6712741 | NCBI WGS metagenome assembly WLWH01 (sample SAMN12718694, study PRJNA515312) | sponge metagenome | isolation source: marine sponge | host: Mycale hentscheli | place: New Zealand: South Island, Marlborough, Capsize Point | collected 2003-05-01 | reverse complement strand
GTGGCTCTAGAACCTTAAAAACGCTTACATTTACCATTTACGACTCTGTTTCGGCACTCGTCGTGCGGTTGGTCGGTTGCCTTTGCTGTAATTGCAGCGCTTGTGGGCGGGTCGTAGGTTCCATAGGTCGTGGGTGCCGCCTTTACTGCGCGGTATCACGTGGTCTATTGACCATTGCCCGTCCATGATTTGACCGCCGCATAAGTGACAGGTTTCGCCGTAGGTGTGTAGTACGGCTTGCCGTATGCGGCTGTAACTCTTGCCGTTTGGTGTCCACCAACCCATCGTTATTCGGCCCCTCGTTGGCGTAGTCGTTTACGGCGGCTACGTTCGGCGTTTCCTGCCGTGTTGGCGTCGGCGCCGTGTGCGGCTACGGCGTGTGCCTTGTTTTTTTGACGGGCCGCCGTTTTGTTTTTGGCTAACTCTCTCCACCCGCAATCGCATAACGCTAGGACGGTATGGGGGGTGGCCTCTATTTCTTGCCGGTACTTGGTCACTTGGGCACCCGTGTCCTAGCGATTATGGCTCGTAGCTCGTTGGCTAGGTCGCTTGGTATTGGCGTGGGTCGGTGGTGTGTTGGTGTGCGTTCGTGTTGGTGGGGTAGCGCGCATGTTGGTTTACACACCATGCACCAACACAATTGGCAGCCGCTGTGCCCGTCGGGGCACTCTTGGTGGCTTAGGTGTTGGTCTTTGCGGGTCTTGGTTTCTTGTGCCTTGGTTGGCTCGTTGGCGGCAGCTTGGCGTAAGTGCCATATGACGGCGCCGGTTCCGGCGCTTGTGGGTATGCGGGCTTTTAGGTGGTCGCGTAGCCCTTGCGCGCTCCAACCGTTGCCCTCGGCCTCGTACAACGTTTCGGTTAGGTCGGGGCTTGGGGTTGGTCGTTGGTTATCGCCTAACCCGTCAAACACGACGGCGGGACTAAGCATGGCGTATGGCACCTTTCGTGTGTTCGTTCGTTCGTTCGTTTTTTTCTTTATTCGTAAGTGCGTGGCGCCCTCTCGGGCGCGTCTTTTGGGGAATACCTGCCCTACCTAGGGCCGTTAGTCGTCTACCCGTAACCGGTGCTTTTTCCTCCGTCATTCCGGTTAAACGGCTACCCCCTCTCACCACGCCGGTAGGGGCATACGTCGGCACTAGCACGGCTAGCCGCCCTTATCCCGGTCGAACAACCGGCACGTATGACAATTCGCGTAAGACGCCCACACCACGTGCCCACACCTCGGGCAAGTCCCCAACGGCTCACGCATACGGCGCCGCCACGGTCGCTATGTACGGAACCGTCCACCCGTACTCGTACTCGTCATAACCCCGGTCGTTACGCCCGTACCGCGTGTACGTGCCTTGCTCTTGCACGACCGATAGCGGCAAGTAGCGTGCGTGGTCACGGAACGCCCACACCACCCACGCCACCGAGTCGGGCGCCGTGTGTACGTGAGCTTTTAGGGCGTTCGCTTTCGCCTCGCTAAGGAATAGCGGCAGGGTGGCGCTTGGTTCCTTATTGCAGCCCTTGACCTCCACGAAACCCGTTACGCGGCCCTCTCGGTGCGTGTAGTAGTCTACCGGGTGCAATACCGGGTACTCGTGCCACTCCACGCCCGCCCCGTACTCGTTCCATAGCCGGACGACGGCGCCAACCGCCCACCGTTGGCGTTCCATATCGTGGGCCGTGTGCCTAATCATTGCTCGGCCCTCATGGCGTTAAACGCCTCTAATAACTCGTCCGTTGTGAGGTCGAAACGCTGCACCACGCGCCCGAGGACACCGGATAGGTACTCGTAGCACCCGTCTACGTCGCCCTCGTACCGCTTAGCGAGGTCGGCAGCGACGTACGCGCTTAGGGCTATTACTGCCCGGTCGGTTGCCTCGGTGGTCATTGGTAGTAACCCGGGCAACCCGGCCCCGTGGGCCAATGGCTACGGCCCTTGCCCTTACGCCACACCAACCAAAACGCGAGGTCTTGGTAGTACGGCGCCCATTGGTTCATTTTGTTAGCGCGCAACATGCGCCCAATGGCTATGGCCTCGCGCTTAGGTGTACCCGTGGCTCGTAGTTCCTTTTGTATCTGCCACCCGGCCCCTACCGTCAATTCCGGCGAGAATTGGTACGCCCCCCGGTACTTACCGGTCGAACTAACGGCCTCGTACCGGTGACGAGACTCCCGGCCCCGTATGCACACTCGGGCGGCGTTGTGTTTCTCGCTGTACCACCGACCTTGGTACAGGCTTACCGGCGACTCGTACCATTTCTTGCCCTTGACGATGACTAGGCCGCCGTCGTTGGCTTGCGCCGGGGACACCACCACGGCAGTAACCACGAGCGCCACGCCCGCTAGCCATAACGCGCCCATGCGCGCTACCGCGCTCACGCGCTCGCCCACGGGTCGTCGTCTTGCCTACCCGCCGACCGCACGCCGCCGAGGGCTTGCTCTTTGGCGCGTGTAAGTAGGTCTATTAGGCCGTCTTGGTCACGGCTCGGCCCCATTGCCTCGCGCTTAGTCCACGCTTTAGGGGGCCGGTACTCCCCAAGGTACTCGGTAACAATCCGCTTGTAATCGTCCTCGGGAATGTCCGGTAATAGCCGCTTTTCCACTAGCGCCAATTGCTTAGGGGTTATCGGCTCTTGGTTCTCGCGTGACTGTTGCCGACCGGCGGGGCCGGTCATGTTCACGGTCGCCGGGGGTAGTGGTTCCACGGGTACGCGGTCGTCGGGCACCACCCCGGCTATTTCCTCGTACGTCGCTAACCCGGCCTCTATTCCGATACCGAGGCTGCCAATAGCGCGGCCCCATGCCTTGGTTTGCGCGTTCTCTAGTTCCGAGTCCCGCGTAAACGGCGTCTTACCGGGTACCGCTATCTTCCCTAGCCCGATACCGGGGGCGGGGTCGCCCGGTTCCCGGTACGCGAGGGCGGTAACTACCCACGTGTCGTGCCCATTCACCGTGGCAAGCTCGTAGGTGCTACTTATGCTGCCCTCGGGGTAGCGCTCGTAGAACAACCGCACCCGGTCTTTAACTAGCACGTACTCTTGTAGGTCTATTGCCACGGGTCACCCCGCCGCATTGCCTCGTTAAACTGCAACCATTCGCGCTCGTCGTCGTCGTGGCGGGTTTCTATCCACCACCACGCGAACCGGTCGGCCCACCGGTCGAACCGGAATACGACGTAGAGGGCGCTAACGAGGAAACCACCGAGTAGTAGCCACCCCATTACCGCGCCCGCCTAAAGTCTGCGAACGTGATTACGGCGGCGCCGTTTTCGGCGGCCTCGGCTAGTAGTTTCGCCGCCGTGGCGTAGTCAATAAGTAACGTGCCTTGGCAGTTACCGCACCCGCACGTGGTGGTTATCTCGCGCCTACGGGCATTGCCGGTTACGTCAAGTGCCCGCGTCCCGGTAGCGTCTTTCGCTATGTATGTACCCATATGCACCCCCTTTCCCGTCTAACCGGAACGAGGCTTTTGTGCCATAAGTGCTAACGGCGCGCCACTTGGGCTAGCCGATAATGCACATTATTTGGCATTTAACCTCGTACCGGTTAGGCGGCAGGATAACCCCGGGACACTTACCGTGGCAAGTGTTCCCGAGCGTGTCGGCGTGTCTAGTGCTTACCCTCGTGCTTGGGGTACTCGCACTCTATTCCCTTTATGTAATAGTCCACGCCGTTAAGCTCCACGCCGCATACCCAAAATTGCGTAGCGTTGCGGATACTCGGCCACCGGGGTAGGTCGCGTGGGGCGTGTAGCAATTTGCCGTGGGTCTTGTAGTCGGTACTCCACGAGGTAGTTTTACTCGCAACCCAACTATGGCCGTACGAACCGTAGTCACTAAGTAGCCAAGCCCCACGCACTACCGCGTTATCCCACCAACCTTGGTCGTTGGGGTCTTTGCACCGGTGCAGAAACCGCCCGTGCTTTTGCATACGGTCGGCTAGCGACTTGGCAGAATTAGCCACCCACGGCATACCAAACTGTTGCCGACTAGAGGCTAAGCAATGGTTAGACCACGACGTACCGTTAGCCGGGTCTTTACTCGGGTGGTTGTCGGCCCACTTCATAGCTGCCGCAACGTCCCGGGGCATGTGCTTCCACTTGTTACCCATCTTGGTTACCGCCGTCCTCTACGTACTCCCCGTCGCCCTCGGCGTCGGTGTCGTCCGGTTCCGGCTCGGTGGTCGTTTCCACCTCGCCCGCCTCGTACTCGGCGTCCTCGTTCCATTCCTCGTCGGGCATTACTCCCCACCTTTCTTGTCGTCGTTATTCCTTACCGTGTAAGTCCCGGCAACTATCGCCCCGAGAATGGCGGCTATTGCGCCCCACGCCTCGCCGCTTAGTGGCTGCCCGCGCACGACGGCGCCGACGGCTAGCACCCCGAACGTGAGAGGCACCGTCCAAGCAAGAATTAGGGCGGGTCGTTTCATGGCTTAAATAGGCGCCACGATATGAACCGCGCCGTTAGCGCCGCTGCCGCCGACTTGTGACGCTTGCCCCGCGCCGCCACCCGACCCGGTGTGGTTGAGCGCGTCCCGGTTGGTTGTGCCGGAGGACATACCGCCGCCGCCCTTACTTCGCTCGGATACGGCTATGGGTGAGCCCGTTGTGCCCTTGCGCCCTGTGCCGCCCCCGGCGACATAACCGGGGTTGTCGGGGTCGGTGAATAAACCCCGCCACGCTTGCGCTTGCGCGTCGTTCGCGTCAAGAGTGAACGCGCCGAACAAGTCCACGCCGTCACCGCCGACCGCCGTGCCCATACTGCCGCCGTCATAACCGGGGCCACCTGCGCCACCCGCGCCCGGGGCCGCGTAACCCTCACTCCTACCGGCTTCGTGACCTTGACCGGGCACCCACCCGCCGCGCATATTCTTCGCGGCCTCGCTGTCCGTGGTCAGCGCGTAGTCAAATAGTGGTGCGCCCGCGCTGCCACCCGTCCCGGCGCGGAAGCCGTAACCGCTGTTGGACGCTGCCGACCCGCCGCTACCGCCACCGACCGCCGTGATGACGTACCCGGTCGCGTCGTGCGTAAGCGTCGTATTCTGCGCGAGACTAAGGCCGTAACTCGCGTGCCCCGGGCAACGGCTCCCGACGCTCACCGTCCACGTTCCGGTGAACGGTAGGAACACGCAAGGATTGTCAAGGCTTGACAGTAGGACACCGCCCGCGCCACCCGGCGCGCCCTGCGGCTGATAGTTCGGGTTCGCTGTTGCCCACCCGCTAGCGCCACCCGCGCCACCCGCCGCAATAACCGCGCCCATAAGTATCCCAACCTTGTCCACCGTAAACGTGAACTCGTACGGGTCTTTAGAGATAACCCGCGCCGTCGGAACGTCGGCGGTATCTACCATGCGCTCGGTGGCCTCGGCCTCTACGTCGGCCTCCGACAATGACCGCGTTTGGTACGTCGTGTCCCCGGTGAACGTGTGCACCATTACCCGCTTGCCACCTATTTGCTTAGTGCTAAACGCGGCGTAGTTGTTCGCAGGGGTCGCGCCCTTTATTGCGAAACCGCTAAGTTGCGCGGGCTGTAACGGGTCGCCAACACCCTCGGCGGCTATCTTGTCCAAAGCTGTAACAATCATGTTGTGAGCGTCCACGTGCCCCGTTTGACCGGCTACGGCTTTGTCGGGTAGCACCACTTGCACCGCCATTTGCCCTGCGAGGGTGCTTACTTGGTCGCGTAGGTCGTCATGGACGGGCACGTGCCCCGGGTCGCCCACCTCGTATGCCATTAGTTTTCCTTTCTCGTTGCCGGTGCCCAACCCGTACACGTGAGAACGGACTCGGCATTATCATGGCTAGCGCTTTCGTGTATGTACCCGTCGGGGCGTGTTGTTCCGTTTACTACGGTGTTCTCGTAGCACTTACGTTCCCCGTCTTTGGCGCTAGTGGCTCGTACGTCAAACGTCACCGGCTCTAGTCCCGCCGCCGGTTCACCGATACCGAAACACCTAATAACGGTGGCGTCGTCTTGGTGCGCCACTTGGTGTACGTACCCGTCGGGGCGTGTGCCACTAAGCACGGTAGACGTTTCGCAGATTAGGCCCATGTTGGATAGCGCCATACCGTCACGGTCTACGGTGAACTCGTACGGTACTAACCCGTCGGTTGGGTTTTGATTAGGTGCGGTGCCCCGGCACCACACGTTAGCGCCGTAGTGTTCCCACGACTCTAACTCGAAATCGTCTAGGCGCTCCCCGGCGGTGACGGTGTTTAGTTCACACGCCAACGACTCGCCGCCGCTGCCGGTGTAATACACCACGTATGCGTGCGGTTGTCGGTCGGCCTCGGGTGACGGCGCGGGGGGGTCGGGTGCCTTCCACGGCGTCGGCATTAGGTGTAGTTCTACTTGCCACTCGTCCCGGCTAATAGTCTCGGTGTACCCAATAAGGGTGGCGGTGTATTCGTCGTCCGGTGAACCGGGCAACAGTTGGGGAAGCGTGACCCTATCGCCTAGTTCTAGGTTTGCTATGTCGGCTACGAGCGCGTCGGATACGTTCACCATTAGCACCGTTACGCGGGGCATATCCCACTTAGGTTCCCGGCTTTCTACCCGGCGTTGCGCGTACGCCTCGGCGTCGGCTTGGTCGGCAAGCATGACCGACACCAACGCCTCACGCTTACCAAGGGTGCTTATCGTGTTCTCGTCGGTTGCCGTCGTAGTTGGTCGTGGCGTTGGCGGGTCGGCTTGGTCGTCGGGTACCCCGTACTCCACGCTTATTGCGTTCTCCACGCGGCTTGCCTCTAGTGACATTTGCAACGGGTCTACGAGCGTGTTCCACGGCGGCACCGTTACGGCTCGTGGCTTATGCGAGTCACGCGGGCGGTAATGCACCACCCCGGCACGGTCGGCAATTATGGTGGCCTCGCAATCGTCGGCCATGTTTTGTAGGTACGGCCCCGCCCGGGTAGGGCTAGCGGTTTCCGGTACGACATTCTTTGGGGTGCCCTCGTCCACCGTTATCCCTATGCCCGCCTCGGCAGCGACCCGGTAAACGCGCTCTACGTCCGTTTCCCCGGGGTACTCCTCGGCGCGTACGTCTACGCGGGCTAACTTCTCTTGGTCGGTTACGGCTAGTAGTGTCACGGCCCCCGGCTCGTAATCCAACGACGCCACGTACCCGGTAAACCGTGTGCCCTCGCTAATCCCGCCGGTGTAAACGTCCTCGTAAACGTCGTTAAACCCGCTAGCCGCCGACACACCGACGACGACGGGGGCGCCTAACTCCACGGTGGTTACGGCGCCCTCGTAAATGTCGGTGTAGCGGTCAATAAACCCGCTAGGGATCGTGTTGGGGTTAAGAATGTACGACGGGTGTTCACTAAACAATGGTGGTGCCGCGTCGTAAGTGAGCATACGGATAGTGGCGCTTGTCGGCTCGGGTTGCACGTTAGGGCTACTACGCCCGTACCTAATGGTGGTTTGCCCGTCTAGGCACAAGTCCCTAATTTCACCGCCCGCAACTTTTACCGACCACTCGTACGCCATTACAACCCCAACCGGCTAGCGCGCTTGTTAAGCACGTTCTCTACGGTGCGGCCCACGGCTACGGGGTCGGCTACGGCGGCGTGTACGTGAATGTTCACCGGCCCCGCCGAGGCGCTACGAGTGTTAGCCCCGGCGGTGGCGGGCGCGCTCGCTATGCGGCGACCGGCGGCAGCTCGGGCAGCGTTGGCGCTCGCTACGGCTTGGTTTACGGCTTGCCTTATCTCGTTGGCGAGGGCGTCACCGAGGGTTTTACCGGCTTTCTTGCCTATCTTTTCTAGTTTCTTTTTAGCCTTGTCGCTTTCCATTTCCTCGGTAATGGCGCGTAGGTTTTCCTCGGCGGCTGTAATACCGGCGGCGTAGAACATATCGGCCATAGCCACGCTAACTACGTTGTCTTTAGCGGCCTCGGTTTGCAGCGTTCCGGCTATCTTGGCTAGCGTCCCCTCGTTTACCATTTTTGTTATTGCCGCGTCGGCGGTGGCGGGGTCAAGTGACAGTAATTCGGCGGTGAGCGCCTCGGCGCCCTTGGCTAGCCCGGGGTTATTGGCAACGAACGTAGCCATTGCGGCGGCTATCTTGTTCTTAACTGCCGTGTTGTATTCCAATTGCGCGAGCCACGCGGTTACGTAGTCCTCCACGTGACCTAGTGCGGCTTTCTCGGCTGCCGCCTTGGCGGCGCCTTTCTCGTCCCCGGCGGCTATCGCGTCGGCTATCTGTTGGTCTAGGTCGGCAACGCTCGCTAACTTGTCGGTGTAGTCGTCAATGGCCGCGCCGAGGCTTGTGTTAAACGCGCCGGTTACGGTGTCGGCTACACGCTCCCACGCCGCTACCTCGTCGTTAAGTGCTTGTACTCGTATGTCGGTTTGGCGCTTCCACTTTTTAGAGTAAGCGTCTAGTTTCCGGTCGTACCGGTCTATGGCTTTCTCGTTTTGCTGTGAGGCGCCCGAGCTACCCCCACCGGTCGGGGCGCTTGCGGCGTCTATGGCGTCTTGTTGTGCCTTGCGGCGCTTGGCTAAATCCTCGTCAAACTTGCGCCATTTGGCGCGGCCCGCCGCGTCTTGCATTTGTACGTCTTTACGGCTTAACGCGAGTAGGGCACCGGCGGCAGTACGGGCCGCCTCGGCTTGCGCGTACAACGGGTTTACCGTCGCTAGCGTGTTGGCGGCTACGAGTCGTTGCGCGGCAGCGGCGCGACGGCTAGCCAAGTCCCATAGTTCGATTGACTCGGTACGGGCGTCGTCGGCTCGTTTGGCCTCGGTTTGTTGGTTACTAAAGACACCAAGGTAGGTACCAACGACCGGTATTAGTTGTAGGAACTTGCTTAGCGTGTTCCCTTGGTTCTCGGTTGCCTCGTCGGTGTCCTCGGTGACGCCCCGCAATTCGTTTAACTTGTCTATCAGTTTACCGACGCCCCCCGTAAACGCCGCGATATCGTACCCAAGGTCACCTATTACTTCTGCCATTCCCTCGGGGCCGCCCATACTTTCCGTAGCGGTTTCCAACGCCTCCACAAGCCCGCGCCCTATTTCCTCTTTAGCGTCGTCTACTGCCGCGCCAAGTATTCGTTGCGTGTTCGCTAACCCGTCGGACGTTCTAATAAAGTCACCTTGCGCCGTCTTGGTGTCTTTCATTATGAGCGAGTACGCCGCCATGGACTTTGTTAGCGGGTCAAGTGTCCCGGTCGTTACTTCCAACCCCATTGCTAACGCCTCGGCGCGTAAACGTACGTCGCTTAAGGTCGCCCCGTAGCGCTTTAGGGGTTCCATTTCCCCCGACAAGCCCGAACGTAATGCGGCTATTGCGTCCTCTATGGAAGTGTTATTAAACGACGCAAGGTCGGCGGCGAGAGAGGTTAGGTTTTTAGACATCTCGGCGGCCTTACCCTCGGTCGCGCCGAACGCGGTTAGCAAGTTACCGAACGACCCGGCGGCCTCTAACGCTGCACCGGACGACAAGCCCATAGCGGTTACCGTGTTCTCGGCCCACCCGTTCACCATGCTTGTACCGGCAGTCCCGAACACGGTCTTGGCTTTATTGGCGGCCTCGTCGTAGGCGCTCGCCATTCGTATTGTTTCTTGCGCGGCCCTTGCCATTTTCACCGCGAACGCGCCAATAGCGACACCCGCCATTGCGGCGCCTAACTTGCCTTTAATACTGTCGCCGAGCTTGTTGGTTTGCCCGGTGAATTTCTTAGTCTCGGCACCGGCGCGCTTGTAGCCTTTCTCTAGTCCTCGCGTGTCGGCGTTTACTTTTACGTCTAGGGTGCTTGCCTTGCGGGCCATTACTGCGCCTCGGCTTTCCGTATGGCGCGCTCTAATGCTTTACGCCACGACCGCACCGCGTGGGGAACGCTCGCGTCAATGGCGGGCGCAACCCAATAACCCTCGGGGTTGTGGGTACGAGCGAAACGCCACGTACCTTTATTCGGCGCCGCGCCGAACTCGCTACCCCACAAGAGAGCACCGGCGGGGGCGCGTACTTTCTTCCCCTTGCCGCCCGAGTCTTGGTAGAAATACGAACCTTTGCCCTTGCCGTGTTTCTTGTATTTCTTGCGGGTCGTGTAGGGGCGCCCAACCAACTTACTGCCACCGAGTCGAACCACGGGAATACGGTCACGGCGTACCTTGGCGGCACCGGCAACTAACCGGGCTTGCGGGGGTGCCTCGGCGCGTAACGAGAATTGGTACAACATGCGCCGCAAGTAGTCGGCAATGTCGTACGTTTCGTCTTTAAGCTCGTCGTTAATCCACCGTGGTTGCTTGTTTAACCAACGCAACGTTGCTTTAACGTCTAGTGGTTCTATCTCCACGTACACGCCGTCGGCAGCGGTGAACCCGTTAGGAAATTGACTCGGCACGCTCTAACACCTCCAATACTGTTGCCCACGTACGCCAATCCCATTGGCGCACCTCGCTTAACGGTTGCCTCGTGGCTAGCGCTATTTCGACTGTTGCCCGGGTGAACGACCCGGCTTGGTAGGGGTTGGCGTCGTAACGTCCAATAGTTGTACGGCGTCCACCGTTTCTAGCCAAACCTCAAACGGTTCCCGGGGGGCGGTCGTGTCGGCGTAGTACGCCAATACGGCTACGTCCCGCACCCCCGGGGTGCGTTCACCCCATGAGGTAATCGCGTTCCCGGTAAACGTTTCGTAGTTCACTACGTCGGGTAGTCGCGTCGTTACCTCGTGGGCTTCACCATCTTTAGTTATCTCTAAAATGAATTGCATTTCCCGGCCCCTTTCGTGCCTACTTGGTTGCGGTTCTCGCCGCTGCCGCGTCTGCCATTACGGGCATACCGTTTAGCGTCATTTGTACGGACACTTCGGAAACCTCGCCCGCTTGCGCGTTGGGGCTAGGCCGTGCGGCTACGCATTCTCCGGTGTAGGTCTTGTTGCCGACGGTTGCGACGTACGCGACGTTGCCGCCCGCCTCGGCTGCCGCCCACAAGTCGCTAAAGAGAGAACTAGCGTTGCCGGTGTCGTAAGCGAACGTCACCGATAAGGTTCCGGTTTCGGTGCCACCGAGCGCCCACGTTCCACCGAGGGTGTTGTATTCGGCGGTTTCGGTGTTAAATTCCAACGTGAACGACGCCACAACGTTTTTGTAAGCGTTGCCGCCCACGGACAAATCGCAATCGCTGCCCGTGTAGAGGGTTGGTGCTGCCATGGTCTTTCCTTTCCTACTTGATTGGAACCGACACCACCACGGGCACGGTTACGGTTGCCGCCTCGGTAGTTCCAAGGTCGGTGTATTGGGGCGGCGATACCTCGCCGGTGGTCGTACACGTGGCTAGCATTTGCATTGCCATTACTTCTAGGGCGTCTAAGTCGTAACTGTTGTGCGACGGGGCTACCGCCGCGACAAGCTCTAGGTTTACGGTGACGGTGTTTAGGCCGGTTTGTTCTAGGTACGGGTCACCGGGCGCAATGGCTATGGCGGGTAGCGTCCATTGGCGGGGTACGTCCACGTACACGTTTACCGGGTGCCCGTTCATTTGCACGCCCTCTAGGGCGGCGGCGACGGCGGTGCGTGCGTCTTTAATGCTCACCCGACAAGCACCCCCGGTGCCTTCCACGGGGCAATGATCCCGTCTATGCGGCGCACCAATCCCGGCCCGAGCAAGTAGGGGTTACTTACTTGTAGGTCGTAGCCGGTCATGGCGCCGCCGGGGGCTTGTCTCTGCTGCCATATTTGCCCTGCCACCGCTAGGGCGGCTTCACGTATGGCGGCGTTCGCGGTGTAATCACCGGGGACGAGTAGCGACTCTACGAGACTTGACGCCGCCTCACACACGGCGCCTAGGTCGTCGTCGTTCACCGTTACGGGTAGGTCTAGTGCTGCCCGCATTTCGTCCGGTGTCACTAACACGGCAAGCCTTTCGGTTAGGTGGTTGCCCGGGGCGGGGGCCGGGGGTGGCGCTACCCCGGGCAACCGGTCTAGTGGTTAAGCCGCTGCCGTAATCTTTACGACGGCCTCGGGGCGCAGCAGCGCCATTGCCAAATACCCATAGGCGGCGTAGTCCACGCCGAGCAATGAGGGCACCGGGGCTTCCACGGTGAACGGTGCGCCCGCGCTTTCACGCAAGCCAACACCGCCGGTGTTCATAACGAACCCGGGCGTAGCGCCGAGTTGCGGGTCGCAAATAAACGGCAAGCCCCACGCGGTGTACGAGAGGCTAGAAAGGTTGGCGGCACCGACGTTGCCACCGGCGTACGGGTAACCATGACCCGCCGTGGTCGCAATCGTAAAGAATGTCGCCGGGTTAAGCACGACAACGTTAGCCGTCCAACCGGTGTCGTCGGCAATGCTCGTGGCAGCTGCACCGAGAAACGCACCAATGGAACCGCTATCCACCGAGGACGGCAGCGCGCTTGTCTTGGTCGCTGTACCGAGCAAGGTAATAACCTTGGCGTTGGTGTTGCGGGCGTACTGCTCACCGAGGCGCTGCACATAGTCGGCCCTATCCCAACCGCTTGCGCGTTGGATAAACTGCAACGACAAGTCGTTACCACCGGCAATGGTGACAACCGGCGTGGTAATAACCTTGCCGTTAGCACCCGTGCTTGTAATCTCGGTCTTTTCTGCCGATTGGTCGCCTACGGTCGGGTCTAGGTCGTCAAGTAGCCAAGACGAGTCCATGCCGTTAGGGGCGAGGGCGGTAGCGCCGACGGCGCTAAAGGTGGGGCGGGCGAGGTTAATGCGCGCCGACACTTCGGTAGGCACGGGGCTATTGTCGCTTCCCTCTACGCCGTCTACCGTGATATCCGCGAGGGCGCGGGTTGCCACGGCGTCGCCGTACATCTTGTAGAACTCGCGTTCTCCCATTGGCTCGCGGGGTCGCTCGGTGATTTGCAGGCTTGCCACGGTGTCGCGCATGGTTTCCAACTCGGCGCGCAATTCGCGCACGTTGTCCGGCTGCACCACCTCGGGTGCGTCCGGTGTAGTCGCTTCGGACATTTCTTCGGTTTCCTCTCGGATAGCCGCCACCGCTGCTGTTGGGTAGGCGGGCATATGGGTTAGTGATAATTCCGATAGCGCGGCGCGCACTCGGGTTACCGTGTCGCGTGTCTTGTTCCACGCATTTTCGACCGGCTTAAAACCGACCGAAAGACCTTGTACCGAGCCGGTACGCACGAGGGTTGCCGCGTCCCGACCCAACGCGGTGTTGGCTAGGTTCGCTTCTACTACTAGCCCCTCGGGTGTGTTCTCGGCTTTCGTAATGACGCCTACCGGCTCGTCGTGGCGCCAACACAACGGCGTACCTACTACGTCGTCGGCGTTAAACGCCTCGGGCGCAAACTGTTCCCGCACACCGCCGAGGTCTATTGGGGTGTCGTAGGGCACCGCTGTACCCCAAACAATCCCGGCTACGTCGGGGTTGTCGGTTGTTTCTCGTACTTCTAGCGTTGCGGGTACGTGCGTCGTTTCCATTACGTGATACCTCCGGCGGGGCTTGTGTCGGTACGGTCGGGTGCAAATTGCAGGAACTCGCGGGCCTCGTCCACGCTCACAACACCGAGGGGCAGCAAGGTTGCAATAATGTTGGTGCGAGCTTCTAGGTTGGTTCGCATGAACTCGGAGTAGTCGAACGCAACGAGGTTGCTTGTGAGCGTTGGGGTTACGTCCCTCATGCTTAGGCGCTGCCCGATAATTTGGCAGAAATCCAATAACGTAAAGTCGTACAAGTCTTTGCGTAGGTCTACGCGGTTGGTGTACGTAAGCGTTGTGCCTCCGCCGGGGGTGTTGGCGTTAAGCCAACTTGCGTCTATTCCGAACAAGCGCGCTATTTGTACGGCGGCTTGGTTGCGGGCTTCCACTAATTGCAGCTGCGCCGCGTCCCACCCGACGGTTTCCATATCTATTACGGAATTTAGGTACGCGGTACTCCGGTTGTTGCGGCTACTTTCCCATGCGTCTAAGAGTGCGGTTACTTGCTCGGTGGGTAGGTCGGCGCCGTTGTTCTTTAGGGTCACGGTGGGCAGGGGGGAAGTGGCGTAACGCTGCACCGCTAGTTCTAGTTCCGACGCGGTGCTAAGCACTTTGGCGCCCCATGACAGTACGCCGCCGTTGTACCCGTAGAAACAGATAACGTCACCGACGCGGGAACCGGCCCGGGTGGGGTCGCTCTTGGGGTAGGTGTTGCCGCCAATCATTACCGAACCGGGGGCGTCGGGTAGGTCGTCGCCGACTTCTAGCCTGTCCCACCATTTGACGGTACGGGGGAACCCTTGCGGGGTTAGGTCTAGGACTTGCCAATAAGCCCGCCCGTAAAGCACCAAGTCCTCTACGGTGTTCTCTAGCGTGTTCCACCGGGGTACGTCCGGCTCGGGTTGGCGGAATAGGCGGGGTTGGTCGGGGCTTGGTACGGCGCCCCGGTATGCCACTAGGGGCATGTTGGCAATGGTGCCCGAGATAAGCCTTAGCGCCCTAAGGAACGCCGGTACGCCCTTGGCGGTTTCCTCGTTAATAATCCCAATAAAGTCGGCCCACGTGGGCACGGTGAGGGTTGCCGCGTTGGGGGAGTCCACGGCGGCGCGGGTCATTGCCGCGTTTGTCTCGGTCGTTTGCACGACCTTTGCGGCGCGGTTCCAAATAGCCACGCCCGTATTCTACTGCCGTAGCGTGTCGTTTCCGTAACCGCTTACAACCTTTTTTGCCCCGTGTTTACGGTGCTTTTAGCAAGGCCCGCGGTGTACCCGGCTGCAACCGCTTACATGGCTTTAGCGGCTTATGACGACGGGGGCGGGCTTGGGGTTGGTGACCACGTAGGCGGCGAGGCTTGCCGCCACTAGCGGGGCAATGCTTACCGAGGTATCTAGACGGCGCCACCCTTCCCGGTCGCCCACTTGCCGGGTTAGGGCGTTGTCTACGGCCTCGTTTAGCCGGGGGTCGTTGGGGTGGTTTATGCGGGCTTGGCGCGTGAGGTTTTTTATGCGGGCTACCGAGTCGAACGCCTGCCCGGTGCTTAGCTGTAGCCACGGCACACCCCGGGTGGTGCCCTCGGGGATAAGGAACGCAAGCGGCCCGGTGGTCGCTATGGCTACCTCGGCGCGGTGCTTGGCGGCTAACTCGTACACGCGCTCTAGTACCCAATCGGTGCCGCGCCGGTGGTCTACAACCTCTAGGGCTACTTGCTCGTCGGGTAGCAGACTCGCCGCCACAATCGTTGCGGTTTGGTGGGTTGGCTCGCTATCCACCGCGAACGTAACCGGGGCGTCGGCGGGTATGCCCGTGTCGGTCGCTAGGTCGCTCCAATTACCGCGCCACGAAACCTCGGCGGTGGGCCATTGGTTGCCGTAGGCGCGCCGGAATTGGTCGGGGCCGAAAACGTCTAGGGCGCTTTCCATAGCCTCGTGCGTAATATGGCTTGGGTAGCCGGGGTGGAACCCTGCCCACGTGTCGGGGTTACAGGGGTCTACGTCCTCGGCGGCGGCGTACTCCACGTGGGCTATTCGCGTATCGGGGTCGTTCACGGCGGCCCGCCCGCGTTCTACCCAACCTCGGAACCATACCGACTCGTCGTTACCGGCGGTGCTAACAAGGATTATTTGCCGTCGGGGCCGGGTCGCTTGCGTTGGGGTGACGGCTTGGAGTAGCGCCTCCCCCTTATCGGGCGGCATTTCCCAAACCTCGTCTAATACCACTAGGTCGGTTTGTTGCCCGTGTAGTGCTTTCTCTAACCGGGGGAACGGCTTTAGGCCGCTGCCGGTTGGCTCAAATAATGCGCGCTCTTGACCTTGCCCCCGCATGACGCGCCAACGGTCTAACGTGAGGGACGACCCTAAACGGTCTACCCACTTGCCCCAAGTCTCTCGGGCGTCTTTCCCGGTTTGCGCCGTGTAGAACGCTTGGTAGTCCCGTTGCGTGAGACATTTGTAAATCATTAGCGCACCTAGGACGGTGGACTTACCCGCCTGTCGTGGGGTGCTTACGACGGCGACGGGGTAGCGGTTACGACCGTCGGGTAGTCGCTCGGTTAGCACTCGCACCGTGTCGTACTGCCACGGCATTAACTCCCACCCGAGCGCGCTAGCCACCTTGGCTACGCCGTCGGCGTCGTGCGGTAGGCCGCTAGGGCTTGTCGCGTGTAGCGGTTTCATTACTCCCCAAATCCCTAAGCAATAGGTCTAGTTGCCCTAGTTCGACTTCCACCGGTCGGGCGTCATTCACCAACCCGGCGAGGTACTTGGCGGCTACCGCTAGGTCTTTGGCGCGTAAGTCCTCGCAACCGCTAAGGGTGTCTACCGCCTCGGCGGCAGCTCGGATAGCCGCTAGCGCGGCCTCATGCTCGGGGCCGACCATATGCCCGTTAGCGCGCCATGCCTTTATTGTCGTGTCCGTGGCTTTACCCGCTTTACCCATAACTAACCCTCTCTCGTTGTAACCGATTACAGGCTATGCCTTTTCCCGGCCCTACACCGTTTCTGCGGGGATATTTTGCATAGAAAAGAAAAAGATTCTATAAAATCTCTTGAAGATTTAGCTAAATATACAGGTGTAAAAAAATTAAGCGAAACGCAAATAAATTCATTACTTGGAAAAAATCCAGAATGGTCAAGAGATATTGTAGATAGTATTATTGCTGGGCAATCAGTTCCTTGGTGGCAACAGATGGGTTTTGATTCTGCTGATGAAGCAGATGCAGCAATAGCTAAAGGTGATATAAATATTGAAGAATATCAAAACTCTGAAGGGGGGCAAAAGATAGACAATCTATTGAACAGTTTCAACTTTGTATTCATTGGAGAGTTTATAGAAAGAAAGAACATAGCGGCTGTCGTTAAAGCGTTCCATACTGAGTTTAATAATTATGAAAATGTAAACCTCTACATAAAAACGTCTGGCGCAGAACTATCATATGTTCAAAACTTTTGCAATCAAATAAAGAAGGGTTTAAAGGTATCTAACGAATACAAAGAAGAAATTTTAATTTGTGGAAAGTTAAATAGAGTAGACTACATTTCTACATTGTCTCAGTGTCACTCTTTCGTGATGCCAAGTAGAGGTGAGGCATTCTGTATTCCCGCGCTGGAAGCTATGTCTCTTGGTCTTGAATTAATCTATACCGATGGTATTGGAATAAATGACTTTGCAACCAGTTCGGATAAAGCTATAACATCCAGACCGACGCCATGTTTTGGTGGGGTTTCTTCATTAAGAAACATATACACCGCAAAAAATAAATGGCTTGAAATTGATATCTACTCACTCGCTAAGTCTATGAGAAACTCTTTTGAGTCTTGGAAGCATGGCACAAATAAAGATAAGCAATCAAGAATGTTTAAGGCGCAGCAGTACGATCATAAAAATGTAGGACAAAAGATAAAGGAAATTTTAAATGCCAGCTAACGCTAATCCAAGAGCGATAAGAAATATCGTAAGAGGCTCTAGACCACAAAAGAAACTAAATATTTTAACGTTTCCGACTCATGAGAGATACGAACAAAATCTAGCTAGAACTGGTCACAATTTTTATTCATTGTCATTTGGTAAAAAGTGGGACACTGACTATGCAGAAATGCCAAACAACTACTATATGATGGACACTATACCTGATTACATTGATTTTGATTTAATTCTAGCTCACACAGACTGTGAAAGACTAGCCACCGCATATCAATATTTGTCTGGTTCTAAAATCGGATCGTCAAACAGAACATATATACCAATTCTAAGACATAACCATGTTCTACCAGACGTTAGATATGACATATTGCAACAGAAGCAAGCGTCGATTAATCCAATAGTGGACGTTTATTCATTTATCTCCGATTACTCTAGAGATGAATGGGGGTTTAATCAATCTAACTCAATGGTTATCGAACATGGAGTGGATACAGAATTTTGGACTGATGGAGATGAACAAAGAGACAATGTTTGCCTTTCTGTAGTAAATGATTGGCAAAACAGAGATTGGTGTTGTGGATTTAATCTATGGAGAAAAACGTCGAATGGTTTACCGGTCAGAGTATATGGTAAAAGTCCCGGATTGTCTGTAGTTGCAGATTCTACCGAACATTTAAGAACGATTTATCAGAAATCTAAGATTTTCTATAATACATCTCTACATTCTCCAGTTCCTAGCGTCCTTTTGGAGGCTATGGCTTGTGGCTGTGCTATTGTTTCTACTGCTAACTGCATGATTCCAGAAATAATAGAGAATGGTAAAAATGGATTTATCTCTAACGATCCAGCGAAACTAAAAGAATACTTACAAATGCTTTTAAACAACGATAATATTGCATCGAGGGTCGGAGCAGAAGCTAGAAAAACAATCGTGGAAAAATATAATCTAGGTAATTTTGTTGCAAACTGGAATAGTTTTTTCAATTCGGTAATTCAACAATATAGAAATCAATAAG
>WLWH01001163.1_pt1 | contig 18346 bp, 20 predicted proteins | sample 6712741 | NCBI WGS metagenome assembly WLWH01 (sample SAMN12718694, study PRJNA515312) | sponge metagenome | isolation source: marine sponge | host: Mycale hentscheli | place: New Zealand: South Island, Marlborough, Capsize Point | collected 2003-05-01 | reverse complement strand
TTGCGTTTACGCTGTTAACACCAACAAGTTGGTTCAAGAATTGCTCGAAGTTGTACTGTTGTGTGTTGTAGATCATATTCTGACCGGCAACTACAACGTTGAAGTTTCTAAGAGCAATCATTGGGCTGACTGGTCCTGTACCTGCAGGGTCGAAAGGACTTTGGTATGGTGGGTATGGTACAGTAGTTGGTGCACCAAGTTCGTTTTCTGTCGCAATGTTGGGGAAGAATGGGAGGATTAGCACACTCTTAACGTTACTAATACCGTTTGTCAAAAGGAAGTTGAATTGTCCGCCCTTTGCAACGGTTGAAGTAGTGAATTGGTAGATGTCAGTGTAAACAATCTGTTTAGTTGGTCGTGACAAATATGCCTCTTCAAAGCTTGGGTTAAAAGTGTAACTAGGTACGTACAAGAAGCACGATCTGTTTAAGCCAGTAGTTACTTCACCTAGAGCGTTCTTCTGCGATTGGCTGATTATCGTGTTTCCTACGTTAAGAGAGATTCTGGCTGTGCAGGCAGATGTTGGTTCAGAAACAAAAGCGTAGTGTCCTGCTGATTGGTACTTAGTTGTCGTGACTACACCAGAAGGGTCTTCAGGATCAGCTTCGAGAGAGGAGTTGACAAAGGCCTTAGATGAAACCATGATAGGCACTACACCTCCAAGGGGACTTGTAATGGAGGAAATGGAGACGTTGTCAGTGCCGGCTGCCATACTTAGAACAACTTCCGGCTGGTTGAGGTTCAAAGTCAAACGGAAAAAGACACCCTTGAGTAGTGGGACTTGGGAAAAGAATGGGTGAAGGTGTTTGAGCATAATTTGAGCTTGAATTTGGTACACAAGGCCGACGTTTGACGACGTACGGTACGAACTATACACTCTCGATCTATATAGCTGATCCATGGCAGTAACGGGTTGGAGAGTAAGGAACTCAGCTGCTGTAGTGCTTACTACTCCTCCTGGAAGAGCTCTAGGGTTGATTAGTGTGTTAGTCTGTCTTTTTAACATACCTGGGTTACCTCCAATAGTACCTAGGAATGCACTGATTTGACCGTCAACAGCGCCAGTGTTAAGGTTGTTGCAAACACCAACACCAGAGGGACTTGCTCCAGTAGACCATGTCCATCCCTGTGCTGCGTCTGGGTAAAACCCTATTGTGCATGCGTTCATTTCTAAGTCAGAAATTGATAGAGTTGTCATTAAACCAAACATCGTCCACATTGACTGCCAAGGAGTTTGTTGAATAATTGTTGTTCCTGCGTAGTCTAGTGTCATGCTGTGGATAAGTGAACCAAACCAAGACTTCAAGCCAATACCTAAACCCTTTGATACACTGGTACCGTCGGGGGTAGCGTTTGCACCTTGTTGAAGGTCACCGAAAAAGTTGTCTGCACCGGTGTAGTTAGCAGCTATAGTTATTTTTGTGGCGGTTGGAGTAGCGATTAAGAATTTATCGCAATATACCGTCAAACCGTCAGTAGAAATGTCACTGATTTGTGCAGATGACCCTCCGCCTACAAAGTCGTTCACAGGACCACTACCGTCTGCCAATGTTAAAGTTGCGCCAATGTAGCACCTCTTCAATGCTGCAGCGAGAAGAATAGTGGAAACGCCACCCTGTGCAGAGGTTAAAGGAGTTGGGCTAGTAACTTGGTCAACAGCAGCTACTGCAACGATGGGGGAAGAGGCCGCGAGAGTGAGAGGAATAGCTAAGTACGCTTCTCTATATGCCATGTATTTGTTGCTGTTTGCAAGCTGGGAGGTGTCAATAACAAGTTGGTTACCCCCGTAGTTACCGTTCTGTTGATCCTGAATGTTTAACCAGTCTCTTTTTACGAAAACGGAGGGTGAACCCTCGGTCATCTGGGACATATCGAAGATTAGTGAATCGCCGCTCATGCTATATCCAGTGACCAGAAAATAATTTCCTACAGAACACACTAAATGTTGAAAACGATAGGCTTGTTCTCCTTGAGCTTTTTCTTCTTTGCCGCTTTGTCGTCTACTTTCAACTTACCTATTTTGTCTTGTATCCTTCCAGAGAGTCCTAAATGCTCCGCCGCCTTCTCTGCTACCTTTTCCGGAATAGTGAACCCTCCGCCTACGTGCATCTGTGCGTTGCCTGACTTTAATTTGCTGTCATTGTGAATGAGAGTCGCTGACCCTGACGCTAACGGTCTGTACAAATATTGAGGCATTATATATTGCGTCAATATTTTAAACTTCCTTTTCCTTCTCTTTTCTTAATATAGTCCTAAAGTTGTATAGTCTCTGGACCATACCATTGACTTCGTTTAATTTACTCTTTATTGGCTTCTCGTTTTCTGTCGTTGTTGCCTCTCTCAATTCGTCGAACAGCTTCTTCTGCTCGTTTGTGAAGTCAGTGAGGAATTGGTTTAGTTTGTTTTCGTTAAGCCTGTCCATATAAAATGACTAAAGATTAATAAATTAACTATGGGCCGTATTTCCTATGGAGATTATGGTGGTTTGTCTGAGATTGATTGTTCATTGGATTATGGCTAAAGCGCTGCATTTCCATTGAAGCTGGCTTACCGCTTGTTGTCGTGCTTCCAATATTTGGGTGCTTGTCTTCAGCGTCTCGAATGATTAGCGTAATTACTGTGTTGGGATCCTGTAGCCTAACGGGCTGTCCGTCAACGTCAGTAAAAGTAAGAATTAACTGCGCTGCCTGCCCCGGCATTAGTTTATTCCAAGCGTACTCTGGCGCATCAATGGTAATAAGTTGTCCTATTCCTACTTTTGCAGGGATAGGGTACATGAATGTTTGAGGGTTAGTGTATGCGTTTGAAATGAGGTTGCAGTTTAAGAAAATTACACTATTAGGCTGGACATTTGGAGCAGTGGTAGATATTTCTGAGGCGCTGCCGTTCGGAAAGGACACAGTACCTGTGTCGAACACGGAAGGCCCAGGACCAGGCAAGTATGTGTTGTCAGCCCATCCTGCCCATTTGCTAAAGTTCGCTGGTATATACCATCCTGGAGCTTCGTAAACGGCCAGTATTGTTCCACCTCCTGCTGCACCGATAGGAGTGTAAACGCTGTTAAATAGGCCGCCTGCCGGTTGAGTGTAATTTGGATACTTAGCTGCAAAGGTGGATAAGTTAGCTCCATCTGGAATAGAAAACGAGTTCAACTGTATTGCGTATCTGGTTGGGTTTACTTGCATTTGGATAAAGTAGATGTACTCACCTGTAGTAGAGTTAATGAGGTAGTAGTTGTTGTCTATGCACCACTGTTGTAAGTATGTGTTTATGTCGCTTACTTCGTAAAGTCCGTCAGGGATAGTTATTGGGATAACGGTTTGTGGAGTTGTAACAGATCCACCACTTCCCCATTGCGTCATTCCCGGCCATACAATACTAAAAGTGTTGTTGTTAAGAGGATTCGAGTTGATGTTCTGCCAACTATAGTACATGTACAAATCTACTAAAGCTATCTCTGCTCCCTCAAGATTCTTTGAACCAGGAATAGGGTAAACAAATCTGTTGTTATCGTCCCCCGTGACATTATTTCTGGTTAAAGTAATTGTATGCATCCTATAATTAGATTAAAGAAAATATTTACGCGTATAAACCGCCTCCCTGGCAAGATTTGCAACATGCTCCTTTTCCTCGACATGACGGCGTATATCCCAGCCTCTTCGCTTTAGATATTCTGTCCTTTATGCCGTCACCTTTAACTCTCCTGTATGTCCTAACATTAGACGCACCAAAGTAAAAAGGATTTGAGGCGTAGTTGTCTTGTGGAATGCGACCTCCAAGAAGTCTAGGGTTGTCGGGAATTCTACCTTTGTCAATGTCAATAATCGTATGAAGTCTGTTTAAAGAACTCATGGTATATATTCACTCTAGATATTTTTTTAAAGGTTTAAAGCACGTCAGTACTACGCTCAGATACTAAGTCAAACTCAGAAGTCGATTCTAAATCTGTCTCGTTCATAGGTCCCTCATGCCTCTTTCTAAACTTACCAATGAACTTCTGCTTTTTGTAGACGTACAGCACCTCCAGTCTTTCCTCGCAATGCTCCTCTAGGTACGTTCTCATTGCAATAGGTTGAGAGTCTCTGCCGTACCGTACACTACCAGGCTGAGAAGAAAAGTTCTCTGAGCTTCTGATGTGGCTCACTGCGTTCGCAATTGATATGTCTCTGTCCCATCCTTCGTAAGGAGCCACTTCATTCTCAGGAGGGATGTAGAAAAGCTCATGGAAGAGTTTGACAACAAGAATTGATGTCTGGCAGTACTCTTTTGAGCGCACCTTTACGTGCTCTGGTACGAACTTCATTATGTCGTAGTTGCTGTCTCTCAGCAAGTTCAAGTTCTCTAAAAGGATGTGGAGAAAAGCATTTCTTCTTTTCACCCACCATTCCTTCTCCTTTAGTTCTGTGCGTAATGGGTACACATGTGTGCCTTTCTCTTTTGCTTTTGCAAGCTTATTCTCGTCGGATGTAAAGTGAGATTGAAAATGGTAGTCAATGACGCGTTCTGCTTCCGCTTCCGTTGTCGTCTCACTGAAAGGCGGTTTGCTGTTTGTCTCAAGTATTGCAGTCAAGTCTAAGCGAGCAGCCTTCTGCTTCTTGAACAATTCACGTGCAACTATTTCTCCTCCTCCTGTCAAGTCCTTCATGTTTGCGTTCTGTATTGGTACGTTCTTTGGTGGTTCCCTAAAAACGCAGTATCTGATTTTGTCAATCGCAGCCAGAGCAGAGTTTGCTTCACCTGACGACTTTCTTCTCATGTCCTCTGTTAGTATTGCTACGTTCGCAGTTAGGTAGTAGTTGCCGAGAATAATCTTCATTGCACTGTTCAGTAAAGATTTCCCGTTTCTGCCGCAACCGTTAAAGACAAAGAACTTCTCAATAGCTCTGCCTGACAAACCAGAAGCCATTATGACAAGATTCAGTCGCAAGTCCTCCTCAACAGGATGGATCTGATTGAGAACAGCCATGACCTCCTCCTTGCATTTCTCGTCTTCAGGGAGTAGTTCAGAGTAGTCATAACCAGTACTCAAGGTCACAAAATCCTCCATTGTTCTTCTCCTGAACCGTCCAGTGTCGATTTCGTAGATGCCGTTAGTGAAGTTAATTACATCAGTGTTCATGTCGAACTCAACCTTATCCTTGTACATGACAGACCGTGCCATTTTCTCTACGCCGGCCATCCAACTGCTACTGCCACTCCTCGCCATGAACTTGTCGAAAGCAGCCTTGTATTTGTCGTCTTTCATGTAGGCAGGGTAATTGAAGAGACTGTCGAGTATTTTTGTCATGTCGCGCAGAAGAAAGAACTCGGACTTTTCCCAATTGTCACAGTTGGAGTCGTAAGTATACCATTGCTTGTCATATAATTCGAATATGTACTTTGTGTCTGAGTACCGTGCCTTAATTATATCAGCCATACGTCTATGAGAGACCATGCACGTTTCCATGTCCGTCTTGAGTTCCTTCATACTCACCTCTGGCAGTTCAACATACGACAGATCGTAGGCTTCGTCCATTTCTTTCACAGCCCACTTCAATGGAAGCTTAGTCACCTCAAGGGTTACCATTTCTATCAGCTGACATACAGCATCCTTCCCTCCTTGGTAATTGTCGACGTTTTCTTTCAGTAGCTTGAATCCGTCGTACTCGTAGCTGGTGTAAAGGTAACCAGGGTAGGCACTTCTCTTCATCAAAGTAGTTGCACTGTCAATGCTTTCCATTACGCTCTCTACAACTCTTCTCTCGTAAGTCTGGAGGAAAAGTGCCATGAAGGTCTTCAGAGCAGCGTCAGCACTGTTGTCGTTGTTCTCTTTCCTTTTGTTTGCAGCAACTTTGTACAGGACAGGATTGTGCTTCTTCAGCTCCCTAGCGACTTCAAGAAGACTTGTCTGCAAGGCAGAGATGAAGCCAGTAGCGTACAGAGGCAATTGGTAACCGAAACTCTTCATGTCCTCCTTGTACTTCTCGTAGCCACCCATGAAGAATAGGCGAATAAACAGCTGCTTTACCAACCATTTGTCTTCCTTTTTGACGTTCCACGCGTCCATGTGCATCTGTATGATATCGTTTCTGTTGCTTACGTAGCTACGAAGAGGTCCTGGACATCTAACGTTGTTGAGGTCGAGAAGGCGAACAAGTAGCTCAGGCTGGCAGTTCACTATGTCGAAGTCATAGTAATAGTTCGCGACTGTGTGGCGCACAGGACGGCGCATGTTTGTAAAGCCTTGGCTCCTGTAAACGAAAAGTCTTCCGTACTTGTGTTTGGCAGACGGACAGTACTTCACAACAACGCCGTCGCATTGAGTGTTGTACGCTGCCGCGTACAGTGAGATTTGCTTCTTCTCATTCTGATAGTGCTTCTTCAGCGTGTCCACAAACCAACAGTCCTTGCTGCTCCATTCCAACAGGAGATGGTCAGAAGCGAGCAATGCTTCCATGTTTCTGCAGTCCACTCGTTCGACAATAGTACTTCTTGTCAAAAAAGAAGACTGTTCTGGTGCGGGTAGTGTAATCGGTGAAGCCATTTTATACAATGAGGAGAGATTTTCTAAACGTAGTTTAACCAGGGGTTCGATAATGAGGAAGGTGACAAACCAGCCGAGCGAGGTGATTTCAACTTTCCAGCTGCGAGGCCGAGCGAAAAAAAAAAGGAGAGAGATGGGGCTCGAGCCAAATAATGAGTGGTGATGAATGGCCTAAAATAAGCCTTCTATTATTATTCTATATAGGCCTTTTTTATGTTATTCTTGTCTCTTTTTCCATTTAAACATAGTATTCTCTGTATGTATGCTACTTTTTCTATATATTACTCTGTTTCTCACTATTACTATAATAGTAATAATAAATTAATATGTAGTTAATATACAGTCTTATTACAGTAAGGAGATTTCGGTGAAATAAGGTTGAATAAAGTTCACTGTAAGTGTTCTAGAACCTTATAATATTATCTGCGGTTTAGGTATACTATGTCGGAGGCACTAACACCACAACTTTCTAGAGGACAATATAGAGACGGGTACATCAAAAACCTCGGTGAAGAAATCGCTAACGAGGCTTACAACCTACAAGCTATGGAGACTTACTTAGCTCAGGGAGAGTCAGTTCAAGACGCTATGAACGAATCAGCTACACTCACGCAGGGCATTCCTCTTGCAAACCTAAAAGCCATTAACGCACTTAAATTCCGTACTACTGTAGAGAACTCTACAGCCGCTGTTCAATCACTTTCAAAGAGCGAAAATCAGTTCTTGTATGCAGCAGCAGACCAGATAAACGACATGATTAAGTCACTCCAACAAGGTGACAAAAAGATTACAGCTGCTTATTTTAGACAGATTATTGCAGACATTATGAGAGAGGCCACTGGTAGCATGCCTTCATACAAGAACTACTTGATTGCTCAGGCTGGAGTAAACGACGGAGCCACTGATGATATGAAAGCATCCAACCAAGTTGTTGATAGTAGCAAAATAGTAAACGACATATACTCTGAAGGTGACGAAAGTGAATTCAGTGACGACGAGTCGGACGGTGGAGAAGTCTTTGGACCACACGCAGGAATAAGGAGAAGGACTCCAAGTATGAAAAAGCAGAGGAAACTTATAGGCTATGATTCTGATGACGAATCTGTTTACGCATCGTCCGACGAAGAATCAGACGATGACCCAGTTGTTGACCCGATGGGTATGGACGGTGAAGTACCAGAAAACAGACTGACTGTACATGATTACGTAAAAAAGGCAAAGAGATTCCTCGGATTTGGCATCAAAGGAGGCAGTAGCTTCGCTCGCATGGGCTACGGACCTGGTTTAGGGAGGCAAAGTGTCAACTACGACACTCAGCAGACCTACCAAAGAACAATCAAAGGATCAGGCGTTTCGAAAAACAAAGCTCTTGCACCTTTTGGGCACTACGCAATTGACTTGGAAGACTTAAAGTCAAACAACATCAACCTTTTCACAATCAAAGGAAATAGGCAAAGGAAAGTACCAAGGCAAGCGATCGGTGGGAACGTAGCAAACGTTATCAAGAGCATCGTAGTCGGCCGCAGACCAAAGCCTAAAGACGTTTTATCCTTGAACGACGACGAAAGAGAATACTTAGCTGGAGTAGGTGTAGCAGCAAAGATAGACGACTTAAAAGAAATGCCTACAAGAAAGAAAACAGAAGAGGAAAAAGAAGTCCACGAGTTTGAAGTACTCAAAGGACAAATTGGCGCAGGAAATGATAACCCTGAGCTGGTAAGAGAATTCAAAGCTAAGCTAGTTAAGCTTGTTAAGGCAAAAAAAGTAAACAAAAACGCAGCACATGAAATACTACTAGAGCTAGCATCAATGGGTAACTAAAAGACAAGTCCAACTTCCTCTCTTTCCCTGTACTCAGTCAAGTTCTGGCCATATTCTCGTCCTACTGTTTGGTCCACGTAATACACCCTTGTCGCTTCGTTGTCTTCGAACTCGTACACGCTGCCATGGATCCTGTCTTCGTCTTTCTCGCTCGATGAGCAGAATGAAGTAGATACAAGCCACAAGGCCAGTAAGGACCCCGAATAAAAGAAAGACAGCCAACATTTTGACATGGGTTTGATTGTGAGAAATGAACATAATCTCCTGAGCTCTTTAATCTGTTTTTCACCAAGAGTGAAAGAGAGAACAAGGGGGAGTGAAAACGGAAGGAGAGACATCAAGGGGGAGTGAAAAATAAAAAAAAACTGGAAACGTCGTTCCGCTGATTTCTAAACGACGACACAATCTAAACCCATCATGGACGACGTTCAGACTGCGATTGTAAATCTCCAAAGGGCTCTCCAGAAGAGACCCTGTTGTGACCAACAGACTCAAACAGACGAATTGAGCAATTACGAACTTATGAAACATCATATAGAATTGGCAAATAAGTATATGATGTTACTTGAACAGGAACCTACGTGTGAGCAAGTCCTGGATTCTGAGAAGTGGGGAGTTAAGTCTGTAGTAAACGAAACAGATACTGTGAGTGAAGTGTCCACTGACGACTGTAACGTGAACGAAGCAATACTAGCAGAAGAGAGACCAACACCAAGGGAAAAGGATGGTAGAAAGAAAAGAAAGCGTCAATCTGGAGCAGAAGACGACGATTCCTTCGTTATGGAGAGGCACGAGAGAGTCTATCTCGCTTTCAAACCTGATGATAAGTCGTGGAGATTCAAGTGCGTTCTAAAGGACAAAGGCGTAACGTGGGATGAAGCCGACACAGCTATAATGAAGAAAATGAACGACGTTTCTCGTAACGGAAAGTGTGTAGAGAACGCGTTCACACAAAGAGAGAAACTTGTTCAGCTGTACAGCGAACAGCGTGGAATAAGCTACAGAGAAGGAGAGGAGGAAGCAGCAGGTATGACAAACTTAGAGCTCTTCGTGTCTATTAAGAAAACGTCTCCAGGGTTTATAAGCTCAGGTTTGCCTACTCCGTCGGCACATTCATTATTTCTGTGAACCCTTTCCTGAACCTTTCCGTAGGGTCTGCTTCAAAGTCTACAAGTAATACTGAAAATTTAGGTGCATTAGTAATTGCTTCATCATAAAGTTTAAGCAAACCATCTTTTGTTACACCAAGACCTGCTTCGCTTAGTATCATGTTCACTTCTCTATTACTTCCACCTAGTTTTAACAAAACCAAATAGCTACAATTCTGCCTTACTATCTTAGGTATACCAAAGTAACTTTGGCTTAAGTATGCAACTGAACAGTTGAGCTTACGGCAACGAATATAGTAGTTGCATATTCTCTCCTGGTTCTTTGCTAGTACTAAATCGTCGAAGCAGACTATATGATTCAAGTCCTTGTCCATCTTATCAAGCACAGGTGTATTCTCCAGACCTTCTACAATTTTTATGTCGTCATGAAGAGACTGAAGCCAGTTGTAGAGCGGCTCATTCTTGTTCCTTGTGACTACACAAATAGAGTGAAAAGTACCGGGAGCGGAACTGAACATTCCTAATAGGTTGATTATAAAATTGGTTTTACCAGAACCACTGGGTGCTACTACGCACATTCTGAAAGGTATCTTCAGCTTGTGGTTATTGTAGTGTGGATTAACAGCTTCCTCTAACATTTTCTTAGGTATCTTCTCGTACATGTTTCTTACTACGGCCTTTGAGGCAGACTCGCCTTTCCTAGAAGATGGCTTCTTACCAGTTCCGCCCCTTTCCTCCTCATCGATTTCTTTCATTAATCTTTGGTACAGCGCGTCGTCCATTGTATATTTAGTCTAAATATTTTATCTTGATAAATTATACACGATGGTATTCAAAAACACACCGCCTGGAAAGCAAAGAATATCCTCTTCTGGTCGTCCTGAGAACGTAAACACGAAAGGGTTTAACTCAAACGGCTTTGTAATTCGCCAGGCTGTTCTTGGCTCTCAACTTAGCTCTTCTTCTTCTTTAGTGGCAAGAAACAACGTAGCTACACAATCAGGAGGTAAGTCATTTCATAACTAAATTTGTTTCTATATGGTATAGAAGCAAATGGACGGATCGTGGACAGACGAAAACGAAGACCTCCTTGAGAGGATAAGGCAGAACTCTATTTCTCTCGCAGAGGCTCACAGAAGAAAATATCACGACTTGTCTACATGGCACAAGTGGTTTAGAATACCAACTATTACTATGGGTATAGTTTCGAGCTCTTTAGCATCAAGACCATTTGGCTCCACAGAGAAACAAGCAGAGACAGGAATACTCGTTCTTGGCTGCTTGATTTCTATATTGAGCGCTATTGAGCTTTACCTAAATATCCACTCTTCAATGGACTTAGAAAACAAAATGTCTAAGGACTTCTATAACCTCGGCGTGGACATCTTCAAAACGCTGAGGCTATCAAGAGAAGAAAGGCCAGATAAAGGAGCAGACTACTTAGTCAAGAAGTACAACGACTACGTCAAGTTAAAAGAAGCTTCTCCACTAAACGGCAAACTGAAACACGACTTGTTAGCAAGACTGCCTAGCAGTCAGGCCACATATACTGACGATACATTAGTGCAAATAGACCAACAAGACATATACACAACGTTAGCAAAATCAGCATCATTTGTATTACATCAAGTTAAAAAATCTGATGATCCTGTATAGAAATGGAAGTTGACTTTAGTGTTTATTACACGTATACGAACTACTTACAGTTCTACGTTAGGAAGGCGTTTACGAAATGCATGGAAGATATGCAAGGAGTAAAGACTCACTACTTCGACATTAATACGGCGAAAGGAGATAAATTAGCACAGTGTTTAGACAGAGAGCCTATATACGGCGTTACTGAAGGAGGAAGGGATTCAGAGGAATGCGCATACCAAGTTATCGATTCTCCCATGCAGATATACTTAGTGGACAACAGAGTCAAAACCAACTGCCATTTCCACGGCAACTACAAAATGAAAGCCCCGAAAGTTATTGCGAAAGCTGGTATTGAACAGTTCGGTAAGCATAGGTTCAAAATAAAATATCTCTGCGCGGACTCTTACAATAATTACGCAGGAGCGGGTACACGAATGTTTAAAGTCATAGTAGATAGTCTTCTTAATCGTGACTGCTTCGACGACGACATAGACGTGGGTGACGATGACCCCGTAGCTACCTTATTTTCAGGTAATGACTCGTTCTACGACGGCAACCCCGACCTTTTCGAAAAATCCAGGATCATTGACTATGACCTTAAACCGGATGGCTTTAGACCAGGAACGAAAGCAGGCGACAGAAAAATAATGTACCACGATTGGGAAGATGCGGACGCTAAGGAGGCACTTAAAGGAGAAGAGGAAATCTTTAACACGTCGACAGATGAAACGTGGAAAATGAGGGACAATAGGAGGCAATTCGAACCACCAATATATAAGAGGAAGACACCTAAGAGACAAAGAGGAGAAGAAGAAGAAGAAGAAGAAGAAGAAGAAGAAGAAAGTGACCCTAACGAAGTACGGAGTTTTCATTCATTGCCTCCTAATCAGAGGGTCATTGGAAGAGTCTATAAACACGCAGACGACGGATTAGTAGTGTGGGACGGAGAGGATGGTATACCACAAGGAATGTGGAATCAGATGTATCCAGAAGAAACAGAAGGTACTGGATACGGAGGACTAATAAGAGGAACAGGTTACGCAATAAAACAACACACAAGGAACCAAGCAAAGAAACTAGGCGTGCAAGTCAAGCCTTCTACAGTAAAGAATAAGAAGATCGACGTTTATAAAGAAGGAAAAAAAGTGGCATCAGTTGGACATAAGGACTACAAGGATTATCCCACGCACATGAAAGAATCAGGAAAGAAGTGGGCTGACAAGAGAAGGGAACTGTACAAGGAGAGGCATGAGAATACACGCCACAAGGAAGGGTCGAACTCTTTTTACGCAGATAAGTTGTTATGGTAGAAAAAATATGTTTTGGTAAATTATACAATGAAAATCGACGACCTATCTTTAGAGAAGTTAAAAGATTTAGCAAGAAGCAAGAAAGGACACCCAGCTCTCAAAGGCTTCACTAAAATGAAGAAGGAAGAACTAGCAAGTAAAATTAAAAAGCACTTCAAGTCGTCAGGAGGAGCCTTAGTGGATAGAGCTAACCCTCTAGAAAAAGGAGACAAGTACAAAGTAAGATCGGATCTAGAACAAGCAAGACCGTACGCACCACAAGCAGTAGGTGGAGGAAGGTGCTGGGAAGGATATAAGCCAGTACCTGGTAAGATGCCATTTTCCAAGGGGTCATGTAGAAAGGCAATCGGTGGGTCTTTAAAGACACACATACAGAAACTAAGAGACCACGTTGGTAAGCTAAAGGGAATGATTGAGAAAGAAAAAGCGAAGAGGGCGAAAGCAAAAGGAGGGCAGCTGTCAGAAAGCATAAAGGACAAAGCTAATAACCTTGCCATTGGCGGATCCGTAAAGGACGAAGAAATAGATTGGGACGACATAAAGTGGGGTAAGTTCTCCGACCAGTTGAATAGGTACAACAGCACTAGCGGAAAGAAATTAGACTTATGCCAATTCGCCGACATGATTCTGTCTGCTGATAAGTCCAAGTACTCAGCTACAACAAGAAGAAGAGCTAACTTTTATAGGAACGTTTTAGCAAAGAAAAAATGTTAAGTCAGTATATAACATCGATGTCGTACATACAACAACCCATATCGAGACATCTCTCCGGGGACACTACTATGGCTGGGAGAACTACTATGATTCCCCAGACTAGTTACGACTACATGAAGATACCTATGCAACAAGCTTATGACATAGCAAGACAAGACTATTTCCACCAACACGCTCTAGGTCCTAGAACAGCACAAGCTTCTCTCGGTATGAGAGGAGATACAGACAATGGACATCGATATGAAGTCAGAGGAAATAGTAATATCCAAATCGGACCTACAGCAATGGAGCGACACGACTTTGGCACACCAAATCCTAAGAGAAGCACTGCAGAGAACTTAGCCAACACTTTGCAGGGAAACATGAGAGCGATGAGGGCAAGGGGTATGTGGTACCATGAAGGTCTTCCAGGATACAAAATGCCTGGTGTAGGAGGATCGATGAGGACACGGGAGCAGAATACCCAGAGGAACGCAGAATGTGCAAGAAGAGCTAAGCTAATGGGACAATGCCGTACATACAAGGGCAATGAGAAGCTACAGAAGAGAGCCTACAGAACAAAGGAAGACATGATGAAAGACCGCTCATCCGGGGGGGCAATGAGACTAGGGGGCGACCCTTCCACTTACACCCCTCGAGGGGCGGGGAACAGAGGAGGGAGATTCAGGGGTTAAAAAAAAAAATGGAACTGACCTGTTCCAGGATTCGAACCGTGTCCCTTTAGGTAATCCTTAAGTTAAGACACCGCAGAGAACTACGGGCAAAGACCACTTGAACTAAATCACTACAATAGCTCCTACAGTGTCACTGCAATGTATATGCAATGTATGTGCAATGTATATGCAATGTATATGCAATGTATATTATAGGGTCTAGGTATTACGTAAGTAAAGTATAATACAAGCTCTAGGCATTTCTTAATACTTAAGTAAAGTAAAATACAGTAGTTAAGTATTTATTCATCTAGAAAATAAATGGGATCATCAGAAGTTCCTTGCCCAGAAAAGCTGGGATCATGAGTAAGCCTGCGGACTTTAGTCTTGAGGTTTTCATTCTCAGCCTCCAAAGCGGCAAGCCTGCGAGTAATCCCAAGAATAACACCTTTGTAATAATCCGGGAGTACTTCCTCGTCAGGAGTTTCCTCGACTTGAGTTTCCTCTCTTTCCTCTCTCTTCCTTTCTTGCTCATGATAGTAACAGTCTTCTTCTGACAAACCACAATTGCCACATCTCGCTATACCATCACTATCTCTCCATAATTTCTTGGTACCAGTCTTAGACTCAGCGTCGCACGTAAGGACAATATTATTAAGGTCCTCAGTAATATCGTCTACCTTTTCTTCTGCCATAATTGCAGCATCAACGGTGGCTGATACACGCTTTGCTGTGTCTCCAGATTCGGGGAATGCATTTCCCACGTGAACGTCATCTGGAAGCGGTGTATGGGGAAATGTTCCGCCAGGTATTGCGGGAGAAGGAGGTGGAGTATGCTGAAGTTGAGGCTGAGTATATTCCTCGGAGGCATCAGATCTCTGGGGTTGCTCTTGGGTTTCTTGTTCATCTCTACCGCTTCGTCCAGGGCTTTCAGTCGTGTTTCCAGGTTCTGAATTACTGGTACTACCTCTTGGGAGTTTTTCGGAATTTCCGGAGTCAAGCATTGCCTTTTGGGCTTGGAATCTAGTGGAGTAAGTTGACATTTTCTTTTTCTTTCGCGAGATATACGTGACATTAATTGGGGTACCGTTAAAAAATTTTGACGTAGTTTAGTTAGTCTAAGATTCTGCTAACTACCCCTACCCATTACCCACGGTACCCAAAAGTGGATTTTTTCTTGTACCGGCAGATGATGTCAAAAAAAAAACACAGAACCCCCACGGTAAAAATACCGTACACAAAAAAAAATAAATTTTCGACAAGATCTGCCGGTACAAGAAAAAATCCACTTTTGGGTGCCGAGAGAGACGGTACAGGCATAAGGTCAGAATCTTAGAGTAACTAAACTACGTCAAAATTTTTTAACGGTACCCCTAGTTTTACAAAATGTCAACCAATCCTGACTTCCACACAAAAGTAGAGGACTATGTTCCTTACTATCAGTCTATGAGAGACTTAACCAATAAAGTCGACGCACTAGGCAGAATGCATGAGAGACTTCATGAGCACTTCGAGGACCACAGAAAGCTCACAGAGAACTGCTTCAGGAGCTTCACTATGTTGTTCGAGATGAACCACAATCTTAACAAAGAAGTAAAGCAAATCAAAGAAGAAGTTGGCAACACAGTGTTTTCAATGGACGACAAGCTAGACAAGTTTGAACGAAACGCGTATACGAGGTTTTCAAACGTAGAAGAAAAGATTGGCCACGTCAAAACCGTCGTATGCGCTGTTGACAGAAATGTCAGTGAGGGAGAACAAGAGAACTTTGACGATATGGGTAAACGCCTAGACAACCTCGAAGAAGCAGTTTCTCATGTAGAGAGAGCTATCCAAGATACACAGGACAATATCTCTGAAAGGTTCAACGACGCGAGTACGGAGATGCAGGATATCTTTCGCTCTGTTCAAAACGTTGTAGTAAAAGCTGATGACGTGGCAACCATGTGGAAGAACGAAAAGAAGGCAGAGAAGAAGCGCAAGAGAGAAGCTTATCCATTGAAGGGATTCGAACTTGCAGAGAGACTAAACTCTGTTGCAGGGACTATGAAGGGAACTCCGTACAAGAAGGCTGCTTACGTGGAGACTGTTCCTCCTAAGTCTCCTGAATACGAACCAGTTTAAATTTCAAATTTGTATTTTTAAAATTTAAAAAGCTATTCCAACGTACTATAATAACATGTTTGACAAAATCTAGGGTCGTCAGTTGACCACTCCCCCTCCTCGTCTCCGCGCAATATGCCACACCGTTCGCACCTTTCTGTTGGTTCCATTCCTTCAAAAGGATTCTGTATGTTTCCACCAATGTCTATTGTTGGAGCAGGTGGAGGACTCAGACTGATCATCGATGTTTGTATTAAGGCATTGGCTACCACTTGCGTGAATCCTACGTTTACTTTGGGTATACCATACTCTTCCTTATCGATCGATCCTCTGCATTGTGGGCAGACGGCGTTATCGTCGAAGTCCTGCGAGCACATCTTTAAGAAGCATGTCATACAGACTCTTGCTGTGCACGCCTGACACGGCTTTAAGCACTGCTTATCGTTGTAGCAAATAATGCACTCTGCGTAAAGTTCCATTTAAAACAATAACATATATCTCTTCATATTCTAATCGCTGTCATCCTTCACATATGTGGTTAGCATCGCTGGACTTGACCCCATTTGAGCCATCGTCGACTCAATTTGTTTGTTCCGTTGAATAGTGTCTCCGAATTTATCAGTTAAGTAGCTATGTCTCATGATGTTCACTCCAGCCTTCTTATCAAATATCCTCCCTAATCTTTGGTTCAATTTTACTGCACCGTTTGCTGATTGATCTGGTCCACCCAACGGATGCATGTTGCTGTCTATCAGGAGGTAGTCGCTTGGGTTAATTTTCATCCACTTAGTCAGTATATTCTTAAGCTTAACGGGTAGGGCTACTGATTGTTGTCCGTACGTCTTAGCAGTCTTGTACGAGTTAAATACAAGCTTCTTGTTATCGATGTAGTTATCTTTTGTTTTGTCTATGTGCCCTCTTATCTTCATGTCTACGTAATCCTTTGCTCTTCTTGGCACAATGTGCTTTCCGCTGAGAAGGGCGAGGATTATATACTGTTGATATTGCTGGATTTCTTTTCTGGTGAGATCGCCTTTTTTGTACAGCGCGGCAGCTTGCTTTTCGTATAGTTTGTACTTCTTGTCAATTTCGTCTCTGCTGACCCAGTTCTGTTCTTGCTGCGGCGTTTTCTGCTGCATCTCTATTTCCTTCCTGTGATTGCCAATGTCGTCCATCATGAGCTCCCTGTACTTTTTCTGAACGTCTCCGTCCGTTATAATGACGAGAGCGCTAAGTACAGTTTTTCTTTTTGATGGAGGTACGTCTTTTAAGTGGTCGAATATTTGCTGAGAGGAATCGAAGAAGCTTGGGTCTACATCGTCTGTTCCCTTAAGTTGCCTATGAAGAGACCTCAGTATGCTTCCGTAAGTGTTTACGCTAGATTTAGAAAGTGAAGGGCGCTTTTCGGAAATGTATTTTTTAAATGCTGCAGAATCCATTATACAATTCCTAAATATTAAAATTCGGCGAATTAACCTAAAAGAAGATCTTTAGCTAAGATATAATGGAACCAATAGTTAACAAAATAAGGGAGAGAATAGCAATGTCGCAATCAGTGACGTTTGCAGACAACGAGCTATTGTATTTCAAGAGAGATTTCTGCAACAGTTGTCAAGTTGTGTCCACAGGATATCCAGACGAATACGTGGTGAAGCAAAGCATAAGGAAAGGAATAGTAGACAAAAGAAAGATGAACCTGGAAGAAGTCGCTAATCTATATGTGCAATTCATGGCTGAGGAGATACATCCAACGGTTAACTACTTATTTCCGAAAGGCTTAGAAGATGTCTTAATTATCTGCAGGAACGCATATAAAAGAGACGTTGAGCCTAAACTAAAAAGTGATGAAAAGCCAAGAGGATATAAAAGTTTACACGCTACAGAATATATCGACACAGTTTAGATGGATCCAATCCTTAATGAAACCCCAGACCGCTACGTTCTTTTTCCTATTGCGTATCCCGATATTTACGCGTTATACAAGCGATCATTGGACAGTTTTTGGAGAGCAGAAGAAGTCCAAATGGACAAGGATGTCGTCGACTGGAATACTCTATCTGAACAAGAAAAGGAGTTCGTCCTTTCCGTCCTTGCCTTTTTTGCAGCATCCGATGGGATCGTTATGCAAAATTTATGCCAACGATTCCAGTCAGATGTACAAGTGGCAGAAGCTAAATCCTTCTACGCCGTCCAAAACTGCATGGAAGCTGTACACAGCGAGATGTACTCGATTCTCATCGATACGCTGGCACCCAGAGATCAAAGGGAAAGACTTTTTAACGCAATTAAGTACTCTCCGGCGATTAAGCGAAAGCAAGTCTGGGCAGAGCATTATATGGGGAGTAGTGCTGAATTCTCAGAAAGACTAGTTGCGTTTGCGTGCGTAGAAGGAATATTCTTCTCTGGTTCCTTCGCAGCTATATTTTGGTTGAAGAAGAGGGGATTGATGCCAGGCCTAACTTTGAGCAACGAGTT